>ENA-UOXV01002850-UOXV01002850.1-marine-metagenome-genome-assembly--contig:-NODE-2850-length-22016-cov-6.609581_pt1 | contig 22016 bp, 32 predicted proteins | sample MGYA00238165_ERZ766961 | MGnify/ENA primary metagenome ERZ766961 (study PRJEB28924, sample SAMN03173240) | marine metagenome | biome: Marine; feature: Water; material: Subsurface seawater | place: North...
GCTCCCGGCCGTGGTTTTTCGCGGTCTGGGTTGTGGTCTTTCCCCGTTTTGGGGGTTTTGCGTGCCTATCGGTTTGGTTTGGTCGTATGATATCCGGTCTGTACGAGGTTATTCAATACACTCTCTCTCGCACACACCTGTTGGACTGATTCATCTCTTCATTCAGCTCTCCGCGCTGGGTTGGTTTCCCCCCCCTCTAAGGTTTTTGCGTGCCTATCTGGTTTGGCTTGGATGTTTGGTGCCCGGTCTGTACAAGATTATTCAGTACATCCTCTCTCTCTCTCCGTGCTGCGTGTTTCGCTTTGCGGTATGTTACTATTGTCAGTAAACGGATATTTACTTTTTGTGTATTCGTGGCTCTGCCCGTGGGCCCAAATTTTGTCCCGGTAGTTGAAGTTGTGGCGGTCCAAATTTACGTCCCCATGGCTGATGCGGACGCAGCGGCTTTCGCAGACGCCCGAGAATACCCTTGATATCCGTGTACTGAAAAAAGCCACGTTATCAAAGAGGAAGCCGCACGCAGCGCGACATCCATTCAACAAACGGAAATCAAGCATGTGACTCGAATTTGGCTTCCGGCCGTGATTTTTTGCGGTCTGGCCGTGATTTTTCGCGGTCTGGGTTGTGTTTTTCCCCCTTTTGAAAAAGAAGAAAAAAGGGGAAAAAACATTTTTTGCGTGCCTTTCTGCTTTGTCTTGGTCGTAAGGCACTTGGTTTGTACGAAACCATTCAACACACCCACTCTGTCTTTCCCTCACTTAACTACAAATCAGCAAAAAAATGGCAAAATTTGCTCATCAATTTGCTAGCGGTCGATCAAAAACACTTGTCTGACTAGCCAAAAACGTTTAAACATTTTTGCGATAAGAATCCCAGCTGTGACGTGCGATTGCAGAGCCAACTCGGCGCGTGCCTTGATTCCAATTCTTCATTTACCAGATTTTGATTTCTGACAAGATCCTTTGAACTCTAGTCGTCTGCCGTGGGCATCGAGGCCGATGGCAGGGACATGCGATACAGTCTGAGGCCGTCCCAGGTCCCCGACGCGCGCCAAAGGAGCAGACCCGGCCAGGAAAGCGAGGCCTCGACCGCGTCCCGCACTTGCTTGGGCACTTGCAGGTGCTCCACTCGCCATCCTGACTCTTTTGCGCGCCTCTGCCACCGAATGACACATTCGCAAGTCAGGCACAGTCGTAGCCCACTGCATGACTGGGCCCGCAACACGCTTCCGCTGGCAGGGTGTCTAACAGAAGCCAAATGGACCTCAAACGCCTCAATCGCGGGATCTAGGAGGAATCCGCTGGCAGCTGCTCCCACGCCCACCCCCACTTGTGCGCTGAGGGCTGCAACAGCTCCTCCGGAGAAGCGATCGACCAGGATGAGGTGCGCCTGCGTGCCCGCCCCATGTAGCCACGGGTGAGAGAGGCAACAGGAGAGATCGTCCAAGACTGAATTTCACCCTATGACGAGTGCGACAAAAGACCGTTGCTCTGCGATGCATGTGGGGGCATGCCTGTGCGTTTGGACTGTGCCGGACAACGTGCGCAAGAGCTTCGAGAAGACCAGCCCCACAGCCGCCCACAGCACCGGAGTAGACAAGGTCGGCGCCCAATACGTGCGTTACCCGACGCAACTCTGCTGTGCTCAATGGAACCTCTTCCGCGGTGTCTGAAACATTCCACCTTGCAAATACGCAACCAGGTAGCTCTTTGAGACAGATTTTGTCGAATTCAAAGCCGCCAGGTGCCAAATCCATCGAACGGTCTCCACCGACTGCAATAGACAGGGGCCATTCCCCTACATGGGTGATAATTTTCTCTTGGCAGGTTCGTACCTGCGCACCAGGACGATATCATCCACTCCGTTACGGCGAACATTTTCCTGCGCCAAACGCGTGTTCTGAGAAGTGGCAAGTGTTTTGTAAGGCGCTCAGGTGTTCTGCAATGCCACTATCGAGTGACAAGACCGAATCGTGACTTATTTTCCGGATCTAAACTGAGAGGTGGCTGGCACAAGATGCACATTCAGATTTGAAATCCCCTTCCGACAGCAGTCCGTTGCAAAGATTTTGCGGCCTGAACTCCCCTCCGCGCCTTGCGAATGACTTCTCCGCTCTCGCTCAGTGAGCCCAAGGCCCACAGCCGTCGTGCCACAACCGCTCCCAATTTCCACAATGTCCCCTGGCGCTATGTTTCCCTCGTTCGCGAATTCATGCTCAAGCGCCCGAAAACCCGCAACGGTTTCTTCATGCAGGGTCCACTCCAGCAGGACACGTCCTGCATGTCGCGCATGCGATGATGAAGGCACGGTAGCGATGCCCCCCTGGATATGCTAATCCACTTCGGCCACTAGCATTTTCAAGCGCAAGGAATACCCAAGCGTCGCTCCCAACTTGCTAAGCTCGATGGTGAGCGTACCTGCAGGCCAAATCATGCAGCTGACCGGCGGCGCTCGCTTGACGCAACTGAGCACCATGACAGCTCGCTCTTCTCTGCCTCGCTGCGGATCCGATGAAGAGGTTCCCCTGAGCCCTCTTAACGATGAGAAACGCATAGTCTCATTCGACTGCGGAAATGCCGCTGCGCGCACACTCACTGTAAGCAATCAAATGCACTTGATCAATATTCAGGACATGAAGTCGCAGCAGGACAGTAGTACCTGCGTAGACACTCCATGCAGCTCCGGCCCCTGTCGCGACGAGCGTTGCGCCGTATGAAAATGCCGTCCCGAACCCCCGCGGCAGCATGCTGCGTCCAAAACCTGAAAGCAAAATAAGTTTTACATTTTCTCAGCCCCCCGTTCCACGCCACGCACTGGGGCGAGTAAGACGATCACTGCAGGGCATGGTGTACAGCGAGACACTTTCCCTCCTTCTCGCCGCATCTGTCCTCCTCTCATTTCCTGCCCACCCTGTCTCGCACTGCTCTAGCCCGGGAACGTTCGAATTCCTGTGTCTTCGGGGAAAACCCTCTGGGCCCAGGTCCGGCAGAAGCTGCTCAACAAGACCGAACCTAGACCGCATCTTCTCCAGCGGCGAGCGATTTAGCACGCGAAGGACCACGATTAGTCGTGACAATGGGTCACGCCACTCCTCCGTGGATTTCATTACGCAAGCCCGCCGGGTAGTGGGACTTCGCGGGGGCCTCGGGGATGGTGGTGAAGTGGCGGGCCTTCTTCCGTACTCTCTGGTGGACTGCCAGAGGGCGGGGATCGACGAAGTCATGTCAAGAGCTCGAAATTATTACGACGATGGTGACGGATCAGGGGGGCCTTGGAGGGCTGTTGTGTACGACGCTCACTGGCGCGATGTACTCTCAATGGCGATCCGCCCGTCGGATCTCAGGTTTCATGTCTCTTGCGATCCAATTCTTGTGTCTGGTCCTGGCTGCATTCCAAATTTGGGCCAGAACAGAGTGCTCATACGTGCCTCACTGTTGGCCTGGGTGCGCTGCAGTCTGCACGGTGCTATCGTTCACTACCCTTTCGTGGGCGAGCGCCTTCCGATCATGAAGCTGCCAGGGGTTGTTTTCCTGCGACCCAGCCTTCAGTCTATGTCTGCGCTGGCGGAACACATCTCATCCCCGGATTGTAATCTTACTTCTCTGCACATTTACACGTCTGGGCTTTCGAACAAGAAACAGTACGCATGCCCAACACGATAATCTGCATGGCGCAGCTCGGTCTCAGCATGTTGCCCGGTCCTCGACAGCTGTGCAAGGCTATATGCCCCCTCATCGTGGTAAAATGACCGCCGACAATCTGACCTGGTGCATCGCCGGCAGGTGGGCACCGCTTTTGGCACTCGGAGGCGAATTCTGGGAGGAACGTGTAGCGTCTGCGTGCGACGTTTGTCTCGACTACATTGCACTTGAGCCGCGCCTCTTCACGCTCGGCATCAGCGACGCTTATCGGGCCTTGCATCATGTCTCTCAGGAGCGCAGTAACCAGACGGGTCGCGGGAAGGTGAGAGGGGGCGCTGAGCGCGACCTAGAAGTGCTCTCGCGCGTGGTGGAGGGCCTCTACAACGTGCTGTCCACTTGCCACCTCCGTCCTATCATCCGCGCCCAGCGCGGTCTCCGGCCCGCCCTTACTTTTAATATGCCGAACCGAGATGGACTCTTGCAGTTTGGTACTGGTAGCATGCTGTGCTCGTGCATCCATTTCGCAAGTGAGCGGCGTGGGGCGGGCCGCAGGGACGGCTGCAGAACCTGTTGCAATCAGGCTTGAGCGAAGAATCCGTGCGCGCCTTGCAGCGGACCCGCACGCCTTTAGCCCCTCCGATGGCACCACAATCACGCAAGCGCGGCCACTCCTTGTGATTGCCGACCGCACCATCGATCTGCCGGTAACGCTCCCCACAGGAATATGCCGTTGCGCGGCCCGAACGCAATTCGGGCCGCCTATCACACGCGATGTGGGTGTTCAGGTGATGCTGCACCACGCGAGCGACTACCAGTCGCTTGCGCTCGACTGCCTCAATTTGCGTATGAATCGCGTCACGCTTTATGAAGATGAGGACACCAGGGAGGAAGATGGGGGCAGTACGAAGTCAACTTCTGCCCACGAAACGGTCACATCTGTCAGCATTAGACACCGGTCGTCGTGCTGTGGCGCGCAGTTTGGTGCCATTGCTATGTGAATGGGCCGGGAGCCATAGAAATCTCTAGATGAGCTTCTGATTTTCAATGGGGAATAGATTGCGGAGTCGCGCGGGGGGAACATCTCTGAGGGCAACGCGACGCGACATGTTTTGCGGGCCACCACATATCCCCTCGATAAGGAGGTACTTTCCACAGTGTTGAGCATTCGCGTTTGACAACGTTAGATGCTTCATAGATGGTGCGCGTGCAGCCCCGAGCGAATATCACAGTGTTTTTCGGCCTCGTAACTCGTGAACACGGCGGGGTAGATGGACTCCTTTTGGTCCGCGTCGGCCCAGGAAGCGCTGCCGCACGCGGTCTCTCGCCTTCAGGAATCTCTCACAAGCCAATTTCGCCAAGTGCAGGGCAGCGATACAGGAGACAGCATCTCTGCAGGAGAGGGCGTCGGCGCGGGCAAGTCCGATGCGCAGCTCGTATTTGAGAAGCGTGCACTAGAGATGCATTCGAAGCTGGTGTCTCACCTGACACTCGAGGCGCAGCGGCGCGCACTGGACCACTTTTTCGAGGTATGCGGGCGGGGGCTCTCACGTTTTCTTTGGCGCGGAAAGAATGAGGTGGCACATGATAAGCAAGGGTTGACTAAGCTGGGTGGGGCGGATTCAGGTTGAGCAGCGGATGTTCGTGGCGCCCTCCAGCGTCGACATTGACGCAGTCGAAGACCTTCTCTCAGGCTTTCGCGTGAGCAAGAGTCCCTGTCATTGTTCTGCCCTGCACTCGGCACAGTATGTAAAATCCATGGCCGGGCAGGTTGCCCAAGACCCAGACGAGGTATCGTCAGATACAGTCACCGAAATGGAACGTCTGCCAGCTGAGAGCACGCCCCAGGACCGCCTTCGGCTCTTTCTAATCCTTTATCTGCGCTGCTCTGTCGATGATCAGGCTCTACAAGTCACCTTCCATCTCATTTTTTACCCATCTCTTCGCCCCATCTTAGCATGCGTGGCGGTTCAGCGGCCTGTGACGCTGACTCGGTGAGCAGCACCTCTTCGGCAAGCTCAAGAGCTGCGGTGCTGACCTGAGAGTTTTTCGGCACCTGGTACACCCATCCACGGGCAAGGAGAGGAACTCACTTCGTTGCAGCATTATTAGGTGGATAGTCGGGCTCGCGAGCACCACCAGAAGCGCGGGCACGAAGTAACGCGTTGGCGGATGGAGCAGGTTTTCCTTGCTGAGCGATACCCAGCCATCATCGCGCGGCGCGGGCGTGGTGTTATCTCCGGGCTTCTTTCTGCGGGAGCTGAGCGGCTCAAAGCGATCATTCGCGAGAAGCCCCCGATGATTCTGGTGACTACAGCCACCCCGCGCCTTGAAGAAGCCTGTCGGAATAGGGCTAAGATAGGGGGTTGTAAGCATTAGTGTGTTGTCAGGGTGATGGATTGGGAGGGTACTGTACAGAATCGTATCTGGCGATAGGGGGGTGTTCTACGGGGCACGGCATTTTGTGCGGCGGTTGCCATAGGGCGGGGTGGCTGTATTCCTGCTCCCATCCTTTCCCCACAGCAAGTCTCTGGACGCTGCCCGACTGTGTCTGTAGCCAGCATTCAACTCGTCGAGCGCAACCCGCAGGCACAGACTGTCCGGAACCTCTTGGTATCGGGGCTGGAGGAGCAGGGGGATGAGGAGCGGGATGGCTCGGAGGGACACGCCGGAAGTGGGGGATGGGGGGACGCAGACTTCATCACTCTGGACCCATGGGCGGGAAAGGATATCAAAGACGGCGGTGGAGCGTACGACCATGTTATGGTGTTTGTCGTGGGCGGCGGCAACTACGTCGAGCAGGTGCGATTACTCCGAAATGCAAGCCATGCTCGTCAGTCTGGCTGAAATTCCACACGACGTGGTGGGCACCGAGTAGCTTGCTTGATCACCCCGCACGCGGAGACACCTGTTCGTGCAACCTGTTGCATGTACTTCACGCGCCGTGTAAACTGGACTGTGGCTGTCGCAGGCAGACATTTTTCGCACACTGAAAGCTTGTGGGCATGACTGCGTTTACGGCACGACAGCGATGGTTGCCCCCGAAGAATTTTTGGCACAGATGGCCTCTGCATAGAATGTACAGCTCTTGTCACGGAGAGGGTTTTTGGGCTCCGTGCATGGCTCTGGTACTACTCACTGCTGTGCCGGTCTTTCTTTACGCACCGCTCCCACTAAGTGGGCATGCTTCGGACGCAGTGCGCGATGTGCGAGGCGTATTTTGTCACTTGTGGTCCGTCAGAGCTTGCGATAGGGTCAGCGATCATAATACAGTCGCATCATGAGTCGATCTCACTCCGCGTCTCTCCAGTGGTCCGCCTGCTCTAGCATCGCGCAGAGCTCGGCCTCCACTGGCGCTAGCTCCTCTGGTGTGGGGAACTCGTTCACGGTTACTGGTCCAGGGGGCTGCTTCGGCTGAATTTCAGCGCTCCAGTAGTGGTCCCCATCTGCTTATAGAATGTGAGTGGTCAGTCCCTGAGCCATGCAATTTCTTCGAAGTGCACTTGTTGTGCCGGGACAGAGGTGCTCACAGTCAAGCAGGAATTCACAGCCTTTCTTGACAGCCTGGATCACGACGATTAATGCGCATCGTGCTCCCTGGATTTGACATCGCGAGAAACGTACGTTTGCTCCGGACGCCCCCGGCACGCCTCGAAAGTCGTTTATCATGCGGAATCTGCGTGCCAAGACCGAAAATGTGATGTGACTGACCTGAGGTGAAAGGTGCGGACAATCGACTCATGGGCGAGGGTGAAGGCGCTAACTCGTTGCCTGCAATAGATGCATCTATGCCAGGAAGCTGATAGCCGCAAGAAGGCGCATCCTTATCCCAAAGACGGGTTGTGTACGCTCCGCCCTGCCAATCCACCGAAGACAGTAAGAGGTATGGAGGAGCGGCACTGGATACATTGCGCTCGTTTGTTGTGACAGTCACCTTCTCCCCAGAAACCGCGACGCCTGTGTACTCACCTAGAACTTCTCCCACCTCGAAGTCGCGCGTGGCGTACAACCCGTGCTGCCCAGTGCTGCTCGTAAGAACACATATTTGGTAGGTGCGCGCCCGCCAGAATCTAGTTGGCCAGGCTGGCAGAGACCTGGCCGCGCGCTGGATGGCCCACTTCGTCGATCTTGCGGATTGTGATCCCGGGAATCTTGAAAGATGAACCCGGGCGAACAAGGCTTTTATCCCTCCCGCTCAGCTGGGATAGGTCGTTGCCAACGTAATATAGGACGTCGCTCGGCCAGCCATGGGGAGCGCGGCTGGGCTGTCCGAGGTTCTTCTTTCGATTAATCCTTCCGTGCTTAGTGTCACTTGAAGGCGCGGGTACTTGGACGGTGAGCGCGCCACGTGCGGTGGCCATGCGTTCACCAACTCGAACATAAAATAAGAACGGTCTTTGTTCCTTGAGGTTTCTAACTACAAACTTGGTATCAAAGTCATCATTAATTAATTTGGGGGAACAAACGATGAGAGGGAAACAAACCATGAGATAAAAACCTCCGCTGTGGGTTGATTTTATTCCCAAGAGTGGGACGACAGCATGCAGCCGCGCCGCATCAAGTTCTGTGATGCAAAGCTTGACGAGATGATTGACGCGTTCGTTCAGCATTACCAGGAAACGCCTCTCACTCGCAGCCGTGACGAAGTGATCTCATCGTTGAGTCTCAGCTCTTCCATGGATTTGCTGCTCCGCCGCCTGAGCGCTACATCGACGCACCCTAATGCAAGCATGATGCGCGAAGCAAACACTACTGAAGATCCTTTGGCTGCTGATCGCGACCTTGTGGACTCTTCCGCGGCGCACTTGGACCTCGAGTGGCTGTGTAACGATGTCTCGAAACCTTACCGCAAGACCTTTCGACGGACGCCTCGCACTGTGTCCGGGCAAGACCTGGAATGGCTCAACGACGGCATCAGCTCACAGGAACCTACACAGGAACCTATGTCGGTCAACAGTGGTGCGGAGAAGCAAGACCACAGGCCACGCAGGCCCCGCTGGTTTGTCTTCTGGAACACTCGCGCACGGACTGCACCATTCCGCCAGCGCGCGAGGCCGACGTTTCGGACTTCTTCCGATGGCGCCTGTGGCGCGCAAAGTGAGGTGCTGTTTGCCCCCAGGGGGTCGCTCAGTGGCAGCTTTTCCCACCGTGAAATGAAGACGCTCAGTCGCGCGCGGAGCGAGGTCGCATCGCGGCAATATCGATAGGCAGGCAATAAGAGCTTCTGCACAAGCTTGTAGAGTCTTATAGAGTAGCCCGTGCAGATCTCGATTTTGTTTGGAATCTCTTCGCTTGTTCCTAGTTCCCGGACGAAATGGGATGGCATATCGCACCTTGCACCTCGGCCGCGCACACATGGTTGACAAGATATCGTTGTTCAGCCCACACCATAGTCACTAAAATCCTCGACAGCCTAAGTGCCTTCGAGAGCCTTCTATTTTGAGTCTCAGACCGCGATTCCACGAGTCCGTTGTGCTCCTCATCACGCAAGCACAACGAAGAAACGACTAGTGCTCACAGACTGACAGAGGACCGAAGGGTTGAATGCACCGAAGGTTCCGCACAGGAGATAAGGCGCCGGGACCACAAAGCTATGGCCAGGGATGCGGGGTGGAAAAAGATACTTTCATCGACAACGGCCATAATCACTTACGTGAAAGGAAGCGGGACCACCCACCGCACATCTCTTCCAAAGTCAACTTGAGTCAACATGGTGATCCCGGACTTGGAACCCTTGTCACCCGGTTTTGTGCCAGCGCATCGTGGTGGGCAAGCAAGCAGTGTGGCATGCGCACGGGTGACTGAATCGTTCAAGCAGCCAAGCATTCGAGGTACGATGAGTGTGCTGCTGCAGTCCGGTGGTAGTGCCGATGCCTTTTTCGACGACACCTCGTGTTCGCTGAAGGCGATCCTTTTTACGAAGAAGCAGGAGACGCCTGGCCTGTGGCTGCGCCTGGCCGATGCGCTGGGGGTGCAGTGCAAGTTCGGCGAGGTGCGTCACAGTGAAACTGAGATCATGGACCAGTTTGGCGTCTCACCAGATACTCTTCCGCGCATCCTGGCGCTGGCCCGCCAGCCTGGAGGCGGCGAGTGCACCCTGGCGTATGAAGGTCCCACAGACTTCGAGCGCATCGGAGAGTTCCTCCGGGACTGCGCCAACGGTGGTTTCGGGCTCATTGAGGCACGTCGTGCGGTTTTTCTCCGCACCATGTCTCGTCTTACTCTTGCTTTCATCCGCTACTTTCCCTGTTTCAGTGTTGAGTCCTGCACCACGCCAGGTGCAAGAACAGCGGGACACATATCATCGAGAGCTCAAGGGGCTCCGTGCAGAGTTGGAACAGGAGCGAGAAGCCCTCAAAAACTCGAGAGCGGAAATCGCCCGCTTGCGACTCGGACAGGTCCCCTTCACTAAATCCACGCGCCTTTTTTAGCTTTTGTCGAGTGGACCATTGTGAAAACATTGCACCTATTTCTAGCCCCCTCAACTTATTTCTTCGTTGCCTGGGTATCCAAAGTGTCGATCGCCATAGTGCATGGGCCAAGTTTCTAGTGTTGAGATGGAAGGCGTGGTTTGCAGGTGGGGCAAGTCGAATCCATCAAAAAAAGCCTTGAGGCAGATCTTCAGGCTGCACGCGAGTCAGCCACAACAGCAGAAGAGACACTAGCAACGGAAAAGGCGAACTTCGACGCTGAGATTGGCGCACTGCGCAGTGAAAATGAGTTGCTGAAGGTCAAGGCGCAGGCGCTGCAGGAGGTCCAAGAAGAGACCGTAGTGCTGCTGAATCGCTCAAATGCCGATACCTTTTTCGCCTCTCAGGTTTTCCCGTTGCCTTCGATATCTTTTTTTCACCTGCTGTACTTGGTAGTGCTGTGGTACAGTGAGGAGCAATACCTAACTTGGCGAGTTCGACCGTGTTTGCAGGTGAGGCCACTCAAGGCAGTCCTGTTCACAACCAAAACCGAGATCCCACCACTCTGGCGGCAGCTGTATGAGGCACAGAGCATGACCACTGCGTGAGTTCCTTCTCGCGTGATAGTACCCCGTCGTCATTTTCTTGAAGTGCCTTCGGTTGAGTGCAGTGCTGAAGGACGGACGAGCCACCTGCTTGTTGTCGCAGTGCTATAATGCGCTTGTGGACTGACAGGTTCGGTGTAGTCCGTCATGTTGAAGAGGAGATCATGGAGCGCTTTGCCCTCACCACCGCGGTGCTTTGCCTATCCAGACCCTTCAAAGACCCAGTATACGCTGGGAACGCGGTTGGTGCCGACCTCGTGTGATATTGCAGGACCTCCCCCGAATATGCCTATTCGCGGACGGCAAAGCAGAACCTGTGGTGTACGATGGACCTGTGAAGCTGGATGCGTTGGCTTCTTTCCTGCGCGACACTGTTTCCGGTGGCGACGCCTGTGTCGCCATGCGCCAGGAGGTGCACAAGAAGGAGCGTGAGCTTGAGGAGGCCACCGCAGATGCCGCAAAAGCTCGGGAGGAGGCCTCTGTCAAGGCAAGAGACCGTTACCTTCCGTGCACAACTCCCCTCGCCCGTGTCGTGCACGCCTCTGACATCGCCCCTCGCACACATGCCGGCCATCCCGAGCACAGATCGCTGCCGCTGAAGAGGCTGCTGCACGTGCGGAGGAGCAACTGCGGAAAGCAGTTCAAGACAAGGAAGCAGCGCAGGCTGAGGCCTCGAAAAAGGTGACGGCTGCGGAGAGCAAGGCCGCGAAGGCCGACAAGAAGGTCCGGCCGATTGCTCTGATCTAGTGCTGCCAAAATCGCGCCTCCATCTCCAGAACTACATTGTCTGACGTGACCCTTGGCTGTAGGCGCGGGCTGCAGCAGCACTCCGGGAGGGCGAGGCGGAGCGCCGGGCACGGGACGCTGAGGCACAGGTTGAGGTTGTGCGGACTGAGGTGGAGCGCGTCCGTGCCGAGGCAGCACACGATGCAGAACGCGCAGCAGCTGCGGCGGAGGAACGGTTGCGTGCGGCGGTTCTCGAGGTGCAAGAGGAGCGAGTGGCGGACCGCGCGGAATGGGAAGCAGCGCGGGAGCTGGACGCCGTGCTGGACCGCGAGATAAGGGAGGTTGAGAAGGCCGTGCGTACATGCGACTACGCTCTGATGCGTGCGGCGTCGGGGGTGCACGCGGCGCTGGGCAAGGCGCAGCGCGAAAAGCAACGAATGCTTTCTGCACTGAACAACTTTGTTTTGAGTGTTTCGGGAGGCACGGCAAGCCAGGCGCACGACGCCCTACATGCTGCTGCTGCAGCTCAAAGGGACGGCGATGGCAGCGCAGAGGCTGTCGTTGCGCAGCTGTCCGCGCTGCGGAGCCTGGTAGTCCTCCGCGGATCCCACGCCGCAGTCCAGTTCGTCGCGCCATCCGGCGCTGGAACCACTGCTTGCGATTCCGCATCGGGCCGCATGATCGGCACGGAGCGAGTGGCGAATACGGCGCCCTCTGAAGCAGGGCCCACTGCATCACTTCTGGAGGCGTTTCTGGTTGGAGGGACTCCTCCAGTACCGACTGCAGGCGATGAGCTCTCGCATCGCCACGTTGGCGGCAGCAATGGGCGGCCAGCAATAACAAAGAGGGCTGGTAGTGACTGTGGCAGCGACACGCGCTCGCGGGTTTCGGCCGACGACCGGCTATCGATTGGAGCTTCTGACTCTGTGGCGTCGACCCGGCGTAGTGCCGGTGCTGCAGGACAGCGAGAGCGAGACCCAGAAGCTGAGTGGCTGCGCAAGGCAAAAAAGCGACAGGCAAAGGAGTTTGTGTCGATCGCAGGGATTGAAGCTGTATCGATCGGACAGCTCACTCGTGAGGCTGAAGAGACAGGAGAAAAGAACTTGTTTGCATGGCGTGGAATGCGTCTGCGCCTCATGTGGGACGGCAAAATCCGCGATAAGTTGGTGGATGAGGTTCTTCATTCCCACGCCTCGTGCCCTTCTTTCATGCGCACAGTGCAGCACACAAATGGTGGTAGGAGGGTAAACTCTAATGACGACGCGCCTGGCGTGGGGCGGTTGTGCAGGAAAGCGGATCTATTGCTTATCAGTACGCACGTGATGTGGAGGAGGCTTCGGCGCGGGCAAAGCAAGTGGCACGCGAGCGGAGGCGTCTAGCTGCAGCTAACCGCGAGGACGGTCCACCGCATGACGGCACCCGTACCGAATGCCAGCAACATGAAAGATATGCAACAGATGAGCACGTGCAGGCGGATTTCAAGGATGCAGACACCTCCCGAGGATCTTCGCGCCTGAGTTTTGGCGGTGTTCGCCCCGTTCCCAACCCGAAGCTTCCCCATATCGGCAAGAGTCAAAAGTTCTAATGTGCTGAGGCTGAAAGCTGCAATCTGGACAGGGCTGTCAAACATCTTTTCGAGGGGCAAGGACGCCATTTCTGGGGACGAGCTGCCCAGTGCAACGGCTGATGCGGGGCGGCGGATTGCAACAACTTCTGATCGCAGGGTTCCAGCACTGGTAGGGGGTGAGCTTGTGCTTGCCGACCCCGCGGCCTATGCTGAGACTGCGCAGGGAGGCGGCACCCCCCGGCAGCCGGCCACCGGAGTCAAGCCCGAAATGTGCGCCCCAAGCAGCGCAACTCGACGAAATTCTTTTGATACTCTTACGTGACCTCGAGGGCTGCATGCTCAGGATATAGAATATCCTGATCTAACTTATAATCGGCGTCAGATGTCGTTGGTCGCCGCGAAGTAGCTCCGGAGATGAGGGCAATTGTGATCGAGCCACAAGTGACGAAGGCGGGCCACAGGGACGGCAGCGAGCGTCAGGTTGGGAAGTGGCTGGTATAGGGGTGGGCTCAATTGAGGAGGTAGGAGGCTGGAGTAGGTGGGACTCTGGGTCAGGTGGGAGCATCCGCAGTAGCGTGAGGAACGGTAGTAGGGTTTTGGCAAACGGTAGACGAGTGGGAGATGGCGAGCATGGGGGCTGGAGCTCAAGCCCCCACGACGACAAGGGAGTGGGCAGCGCCGCGCATGGAGAGGATGGACTTGGAGGCTGGGGTCTTGCTCCGGTCCACGCGCGGATGGCCCCGAGCACTGCAGCGTCGGTCTCCCCGATTCATGGGGCCGCACCGTTTGTACTGTCCGCCGACAGCGAGGGAGAGGAAGAGGTGAGCGATCCCACTCTACCATTCAGATTATTTCGCGCATCAGTTGCGAATCCGCTTCACTTGCGCCTCAGAACTCAATTCCATCTGGGCGCTCATGCTAGACTCAGACACGACAAGGGACAGGTTCTTTCCAGCGCAGAGCTCGCAGCCAGCTTCCGCGTCGGCAACTCTCAGCCATGAAGGCAAGCCCTCGAGTGACGGGATGTCTTCGCCGATTCGGATGAGAGTCGATTGTAGGGGCCTCGTAATGCAGTGTGAACGTAATATGACGAAGAAATGCCAGACTATCCTGATGCGTTTTCTCAAAGTCGTACACGAACCTCTTCCACTGCATTTTCGCGTTCAGACTAGGTCGGGCCTCGCGCGCCCGAAGCCTCCTCCAAGCATACTGTGTCGTGGGCTGAATAAACCATGATCGGATGCGGGCATTCGGGATACAGTCTGCCAAAACCAGCACTGTGAGTGAGCTTCCCCTCGGATGCTTGCACAAAGACATTTCTCCCCGATAAACTCAAGATTATCTATGAAGAGATAATCTTGATATGTACTCGTCCTTTCCGTGGAGTAATGCGTACACATTGCGCCTGAAAGAACCAGTTAAAAGGATGACGACATCGACCGCCGGATTTCCTCCTCCTTCAACCATAATTCGAAGAAGAGCTTCATATGGTCCATCAGGATCCTGGTCCATATGCAGGCAGCCATTCGTTAGCCACCATGTGAACAACTCGTTGGGGCCAGTCGCGATCAAACAACCAATTCATTCCGTTCTCTGCCCCACACCACGGGAAGAGTGGCGTACCAGAGCCAGCCATTTCGTGATGCAATTCGCCGTAGGGGAACTCTTCTGGCCAGGCAGCAGCACATCAAAATGAGCACGATCATCAAACACTGATGCTTGCTGTGCAGCACTGCTCTATCCCTGCCTCACTGAATTGCTTTCGACTCATCCCTACATTCATCTCGCGGCTGTTACAGAGTTGTCTTTGCCGGCCCAGCGTCATGCAAAGACACTTGTCTGGCTACGTTGATTAGTTTTCAAATGTCGGGGTTGGCCTCGAGAGCGAGGCGCGGATGCTTAGCAAGATTGCTTTCGACAGCCACCGCAAGGGTCAAGTCCCCACACGTCAGCACACGCAAACCTGCCAAGAACTCTGGCACGCCCACCGCACCAGCGTGAGCATTCGATCGTAACAGCGAGAGCTGCAGGGGACCCAAGAGGTCCAAGCTTCCGCCAAGAAAGCTCGAACATACTGACAAACAAGTCCTCGATTGCGGTGGGCCTCACCGCCGGATTCACTACACAAAACTCCTTCCCACAGTTGTGGCAGGAGGTTACACAGGTACGATGCGCTCAAGTCCACCCATCCGTCGAGACTTGTCACGCTTCTACGCCGCGCCCCAAAGAGAAGTGATTGCCTGGTCGCTTGACCACCATCGTTCCAGGAGCTGGGGTGCTCATATCTCTCATTTCGCCTGCTGGAAATTTGAACCTTAGTTTCAGCTCCAGCGCAAACATTGCCTGGGTTTGGTTGCTTGCGTGATGAATCCGGAGACGCCCTATAAAGAGGACATCTTCCGTCGGGAAAACCACATTGGTTGGAGCTGTCCGCGGAGCAGGATCTTTCAGGAGCACCAGTCATGCCATGCAAACCTACTTCGCCCGCCGTCCCGCACACAAATGGCCCCCAACATGAAGAGTTTTTGTCGGGCCACGACGTCGTGGCCTTCATCAAACTATGCCACCTCGGTGTGCTGCAGGCTTGCACGATCAACTGCTATTTCCAGAAGAATCTTGAGCCCCGCTGCATTCTTTGCCACCTCCTGGTTCTTGCGGTGCGCGCAAATGACCTCCTGCTCGGGTGGAGCAGCTGGGCCTGGAGACCTCCCTCGCTTTCCCCCGGCCAGGACGGACCCTTCAAGCAACATTTGTGATGCCCGCCAACCTTCATCAAAGCATGTTACTCCGCGTGCGGCTTCCGCCATCTCCCGCACGAAGTCTTCGAGCACATGTTCATCCTCTCCGCTGGCAGAAATTTCGCTGGCCACTTGGAAGCTCCGCATTATTTGACCAATTGCCGATTTGACCTTTTTTGTGATTTTCCTCCGGTCACGTACCCCGTCCGGAGAGCTCAACAAACATGGGGGCCGGTCGCTTGCTGGCTCTTCTGAGCCTTATGGCACTCGTATGTGGTCGTGTTTCAGCGTTCATCCCGAACTTGCCAATAACCCACTCTTGTTCAGCTGTAGAGGCCAGTCGCGCATGGGACCGCAGGTCGTCGCATGCCGTGGCTGTGCGTCGGGTGCACCAAGTTGTACGAGGTCCTGCTGTTTGCGGTGTTCGGAGCATGAAGTCTTCAGATATCGTTGATGGTGTCGCTGTCGTCCTTCTTGCTGGCGGTGTCGGGTCAAGGATGAAGGCAGACCGCCCTAAACAGTTCTTGGAGCTCAATGGCAAGCCTGTTTTGCGTCACTCTCTGGAGCTGTTCATGCGCCTCGAGGGGATCAACTCGATTACCGTGGTCAGCAACGCCCACAAATAGAACATCATTCCGCCCGGCCCTTTCGTAAGTTATTGCACGGAGCGGCCTTCTAAGTGACCACAACGCATCCCATGCCTCAACCTTGTTTCTTGCATCGGCACACAGGTCATTGCAGAGGAGTTTCGCGATGCTCTTGCCGACGCAGCTGCCGCAGACCCACGTAGTGCCCATTTCAGGCACACCGTCCGGGTGTATGCGTTAGTGTCCTATGCAAACCAGCTCACAGGCGCGGCGGCTTGTTTGCGCAGGGATTCAGTTTGCGGACCCGGGCAAGGAGCGTCAAGACTCTGTCCTCAGCGGATTCTTGAAAATCCCGGCCGGATCTTCACTCATCTGTGCGTTCCGTCTCCTGACTTTTCCGCGCGGTTACACTAGTGTCCTCTTACACTTTGCCAATGCTACGTGGTAACTGCTTGCGCCGTTTACCATACTCGGAGCTGTGCAGGCGTGCACGACGCTGCTCGCCCGCTTGTGACCGAGGAAGAGGTCCTTCATCGATCCATCCTCTACCTCCCGAATAGTCGGGCCGCTTGATTCGTAGCCAGAGTTGGTCAGGAATGATTTGGGGGCAGGTTTACAACGTGTTCCGCGATGCGGCAGAGCATGGCGCCGCAGTGCTGGCGGTAAGCTGGCGCATCCCAACGTTCGCGCTGCATCCGGCGACGAGACTTGCGTCGCACGTTGGGACAAAAATGTGCTAACGAATATTGACAGGTTCCTATGAAAGCGACGGTTAAGGAGAGCGCCGACGGCAAGTTTGTCTTGCGCACGATTGAACGCTCGCGCCTGTGGGAGATTCACACTCCCCAGGTCCCACTCTACATCAAACCCACCCAGTCTTTTTCGCGACTGGGCCTTGCCTGTCTCATGGCATCGTGAACGTTGAATCTTCACTGGCGCTTCAACAGGTTATGCGTCCTGAGTTGCTCAAGGACGGATTCGCCAAGGAACTCTCCCCCCATCTCCCCTTTCCCCCCTAACGCGAGCAACGCATGCCGTGTTTTCGCAGTTGCTCTCACCCGACCTTGAGATCTCATCGAACGTGGTGGCAGGTCGCGGCCGAAAATCTGGAGGTGACTGATGATGTGTCCATCATCGAGCAGCTTCCTGCGCCTGTCAAGATTACGGCACGTCCACGCTTATCTTGCTCGCGGCGAGAACGCACCGCCAGCGTCCAACGGCGAAACCCACTCATTGCAGGGCTTTGTGTGCGGGCAGGTTGGCGAGTACACAAATATCAAGCTCACGACCCCCGAGGACATGCCCATGGCGACATCCATCTTGTGCGCATCCCGCACCCGTGCGCCGAGTTCAACGGAGCACCTCGGAAACTGGTCGCCGGCTTGTTTACTAAAGAGAAGCGAATGCTGTGCACTCTTTTTCTGAAGTGAAGGTACACGGCAGGGCGGCGAGGAAATGAGTCTTGTTCGATACGGCCTCACTGGTTTGGCTTGAGGCTTTCGGCACACGTCCTGCTACCGCCAAGTGGCCCTCGTGAGAAAGCCCTCACAGCGAGCACGCACACGCAAGGAGCAGAGGCGAAGTGGAAATATTGATCAACTGGGACCACATGTTAGACAGTGGGGAAGGGACATGCCTGAGTGTCGAGCCCACCGTACCCCACTTCTCGTCCTTGGCCTGAGCATTCACAATGTACACCTGACTCGCAAGGTGATTGCCGTCAGCGGCACCCCAGCACGCGCCGCAGTTCCAACGCCGCAGCAGCTCAGCCTGCCACCCCTGGCTCGCGGTCCGTTGAATGCAGGTCAAAACGACGCACCTGGTCCTTGGCCGCCGCAAAGCTTGAAACGTAGTGCATCACTTGGAACTTGCCCTCCAGTTCCGTCTTGACCTGAATGGAAGATTTCACTCATCCGCTAGCGCGCGCCTTGCTACCTGGCAACAGCCCACTGTTCCCGAGAACGAGAAACATCGAGCAGACGGTTGTAACACCTTGTACTCGATCGTATACTTGTCGATGCCCCTCTCCGAGATCGGTCCAGTTTCACCTACAAGCGTGAAATCTTCCTTGAAAGTTTCCGCGTACTTCTCCTTGAGCGTCGGCTTCCAGCCACCCACATTGTTGTCGATCTTCTCGACGTCGAAGAAGATAGCTGCACCGAGAATCAGATTCGCTCAGACGAAAGTGTTATCAGGACATTGGAATATTTATAGCGCTGCCAATACGTTCGATGCGCCTAAGCAATCGCCGCTGTGAGCCGTAAGCTTGGTGGAATAAACGACCGGTGCTCGGATCCTTCTTGGAGCGAAACAGCTGAGATGACGGCGGGGAGAACGGACGGGAAGCGACACGTTTGAAAGAATCGTCAGACGGGCGCTGCCAAAAAGCGCACACCGCATGTGAATTCCGCTTCAAAGTGCCGATCATTCTGCGCTGGACAGCTTCCGGAAGGGGAGGGCTTGTGAAAGCACCTTGAAGGTCGCGCCTTTCCCTGTGTACTCAGAGGGCTTTACCATGTTGTCGACAAGGTCTAAGCTCTCAGTCTTTGGAGCAGGGCAGTCGATGGTAGTGCATGCAGCTTTCAGCATTTCCGCATCGGCAGGCTTCGATCCGATCAGTGCTGCTAGCCCGCCTGCAGTGGTGACAATGAGGGAACGGCGGCCAATCGCTGCGCCACGCTCGCTCGTGGCCATGCGAAGAGTAAGAACGCTGCGAACATGATCGTTGGCAGCGTTCATCGTAGAAGGAGTTAGGACGAAAGCATGGGCTGTCGAAAGGAGAAGCAAGGGGACGAGCGCCCGCACACACATGATGTGGACTCCTTTGGAACCCCGTCTGCGCTGATAACTCAACTTTGATACAAAAGTCCACACCTTGTGTGAAATCAAACGCTCGTTGGTCGGGCGCTCGACAAACGATCCCCGGCCGAGCGGGCTGCCTGAAAAAGTGTGGTAGGGCCACGGCCTGAACTGGGCGGTTCTTCATGCCGCCTAACGTCATGTACGTGCAACGCTACCTGCGTGAGCACAATATTGATGCCATGCTCGCGGAGGCAGTCAACCGGGCCGTCGAGCGGAGGGACAAAGACCCAGCTGCGAGCCTCGCAAACTTTTTCTCCAAGTACTCCCGCCGTAACGGAGAGATCATGAACGTGACAGCACGTACTGTCATGGACCTCGATCTCGAGCCAATTCTGGAGGTAATCGTGGAGTGCTTCGAAAATGGAGGCACAAAGGTCGCCTCCACGTCCGTCGGTTTTGTTGAGTTTTCCGCGCCAGTTCCCGCCGAGGGCGACGCAGAGGTGGCGGATGCCGAACAACCTTCTCGTCAAGATACAATGAAAATGCTGGCTGAACGCATCAATGCGGATTCACGTGCTGCCCTTCTGGGCAAGAACGTACGTTCGGTGCGTGAAAACGACGAAGCACTTCGTGACATCTCAGAATCCGTCCCGCCTGGCTTACTGTCTTTAGCCTTGGTGGGTTTTATCCGCCCTTCATTCACTCTATTTTGCGCCCCCCTCTATTTTGTGCGTCGTCACCCACACGCAGCGCGAGAACGTCCATGCAGCTCTCACTGACATGTGGCTCGTGACAGGTGGACGCAGCGGCAAAAATGGGCGAGAAGCCACTGTGGCTTCATCTTGCAGAAACTGTTGCCATCATGGCCAAAGAGCACCCCGACCACATCGGCGGAGGCGTCGAGGTGACACGTGGCCTTAGCGACGACGGCGCAGGAAATGCGGAGCAGGTGGTGGAAGAGACCGGCGAGCAAAATGATGAAAGAGATGCAGCAGGGGCACAGCCCACCCCTCGGCCCGGTGTTGGCGTGATGTTGCCGGTGCCGATTTTCCCGGGAATAGCGGCTGGAGACCGCCTAGAGGAGAAGTGTGCTGTGCGCTTCCGCACTCTTTACCTTGTTGGTCGACGCGACGCGCCCCCACGTGAGACCGTCGCGAACCTCATCGCCGTCTACACAAAGGTCCGTGCCACTGGATCCCTTTCGCGAATCACGAAACTTGTCTGAGAGGCAGCTACACCCAATAGCAGACTGAACCCGAGACACTTCCAATGGCCTTTCCAATCCAAGCTGAACGACACCCCCAACCTCTCCCTGTGCAGCTGGTAGCTGAGCTGGCGGAAAAGAATGATGGCGCGCCTGTCCAAGTCCTGGCTGACGGGTAGACCTGCTCTCAACGCGCATCTTTCGCCGCATGCAAAGCCTGGCTCTTCATGGACGCGATCCGTGTTCTCTTGCTTAGTTACACCTCTTGGGCGCCCCTTCACGTTGCGCGCACAGCTCCTGCCGGATTGTATTGAGCGTGTATCGTTGGAGCAGTTGCTTGGCTGGTGGAAAGCTCGCGGCAATCGGGGACGCAATTGGCGCGATTCAGGTGCTGCAGCTCCCCGCACTTGACGGATCCCGTGGAGGGCGGTACCAGGGCCGTGGGGTGCTGGTGGTGTGACAGGAGGGAGTGCGCACTGCAGGCAGCGACAGAGGGTGCTGGTCTGGCGTTTGGTGAGGACGTGACGGTGTGCATCGACTTCGGTGCGCAGAGCTTTTTCAAGCAAAATACAGGGGAGGTTGGAAGCTACGCCTATGAGCCGGAGGAGGGCGCTTTGATCGAGGCTAACGACTGGCCGGAGTGGATCGAGAAGCTCCTGACGGCGCACCCTCAGGTACAGAGCGTTGTGGATGCCTGTGCAGACGAAGACTTCGACACGTGGCTCAAGGTTCGACAGCTGTTGTCGGGGCGCGAAGAGCGGGTACTGCTGCTGGGGCGCGACCTCTTTCGCGAAGACCCCGACAAATTGCGTGCAGGGGTTGCCGAGGGCTGGGCCGAGGGGGTTGTGCTTGCCGCGCAGCGCGTGCCGACAGTCACGGAGCTGGTCGACGACGCAGCGCTCTTCACCCTCCTCCGACCGCGCGCGTCCCGCGTCATCCTGGACCTCCGCCCAGGTCCCTCTCTTGCAGCTCCCGCTCCTGAACCTTGCGCGACCACTCTTGCTGTGCATGCAGCAGTTGCCTCCGATCCATCCCGCAGCTCACAATCTTGACCCGCTTTTCTCGCTCGTGCGATATAGGAGCCATAGCTGCTTCCACGGACACCGACCTTGCTGTTGGACTCGGGTACCTCTCATACCTACCTGCTCCGCCCTTTCATTCATAGCGTTGATGCAGACAGGAACCGGCCAGCGTGCGTGTGCACGGTCTCGTGCCCTGACCGTATGGCTGCCGCACAGATGCTGGGGCATGGTGTTCCCGGCGCCAGGTGCGGCGAGTGTGGCACGTATGAACCGACTTGCTAAGATTGCTGACGAACTGGAGGAAATGGAAGCGCAAGGACCCGGAGCAGTCGCGCATGCGTTGAGCTGGAAGCAGGTAGAGGCCGTGGAGGCGGCACGGGAAGAGAACCTTGCTACCGAGGCGGAAGCCGCGGCAGAGGGTCCGTGATTCATTGCAAACGAACCGCTGCTCTTCGGGGCCAGCGTAGAGCTTCAGACTGGGGAGTGGCGGGGGTGCATAGGGTCCAAGCGAGTGCATTCCAGTGCAAATTGAAGTCCCAGAAGGCGACGATCAAGCCTTGATTCGCCAAAGATTTTCTAAAGCTCATCTTTTCACTCGATTTGCTGAAGCTTATCACCTGATTTGCCGAAACTTGTGTTCTAACTTCATTTCTCGCCGCAAGAGAGGGAGGGAGGCGAGAGAGAGAGAGAGAGAGAGAGAGAGAGAGAGAGAGAGAG
>ENA-UOXV01002852-UOXV01002852.1-marine-metagenome-genome-assembly--contig:-NODE-2852-length-21984-cov-5.313466_pt1 | contig 21984 bp, 25 predicted proteins | sample MGYA00238165_ERZ766961 | MGnify/ENA primary metagenome ERZ766961 (study PRJEB28924, sample SAMN03173240) | marine metagenome | biome: Marine; feature: Water; material: Subsurface seawater | place: North...
CCCCTTTAACTGCAGTAAAAATTATTTTTTCGTCTAAGCCTTCTTTCGGATAATTTTCAAATACGTCATATAGAAATGCAGAGGGCGTGGCCATGATAAGAATGTCAGAATTATCAATGACTTTTTTTAAGTCGCTGCTGACATTAATCTTTTCACCATCAAAAAGTATTGATGAAAGATAATTAGGGTTGTGATAGTAATTTTTAAAATGTTCAACTGAATTTTCATTCTTCATCCACCAGTTTAGCGAATCAACATTTTCAGTAAGAATTTTAACCAATGCCGTGGCCCAACTTCCTCCTCCAATTACCCCAATACGTCCCTTCATATACTTATTTGTCTCGCCGTATTATAGTTCCTTTATCTCCAACGACAACCATAACACTTTTGCTCAAAATTACACCATCTGTGTATTGTATTGACTTATTAATGTCTTGTTCTTCCCAACGTATTCCACCATCAAAGGAAATAAGCACCTTTCCATTACTTTTAGCAGTATTTTGTCCAGAATATAACCCAGTTTGATTATAAAAATCAATAGCACCACCACCAACATTAAGCAGTTTATCTGCCCACTTGGTAGAGTTTATTGAAATAAACATTCCCGAATTGGTTATACAGTATACATCTGCTGAAGTTTTATAATGGATATCTACGAAATCTTTAAAATCTGGGCTGGAACTAAACCCATCGACAGAAATCCAGTTTTTTCCAGCATCTAATGTTCTAAAAAGTTCACCATCGCCTAAAGTATAACCTTCCTCTGAGTTTAAAAAACTCATAGAAACAAAAGAACGATTTATAGAGGTATTTTGTAATTTATCTACCCATGACTTACCAGCATCGGTTGTGTACATAATCTTTCTTTCCGACCCACAAACAGTTCCGTTATTTTCTGTGCTGAAATAGACATCATTCCAATCAGATGATGATCCTGGGCTAATTGCTGTAAATGTATTTCCGTCTGTAGAACTTATGACCAAATCGGATTTACCGCAAATAAAATAATTGGTAGCATTAAGTACATGAACTGAAATAAGGTCATTTGAAGTCCCAGAAGACAATGAATTCCACGTTTTCCCTGAATCTAAACTCTTAACTACAAGTCCACCTTCTCCTACTGCTAGACCTACATTTTGGTAAAACGAAACAGAGTTAAGTTTTACTGCACCAGTTCTAACTTCTTCCCACTTCAGTGCGCAATTGGCGCAAGGGCCCCCGCAATCAACCTCTTCCTCCCCTTGATTTTTGATTCCATCAAAACAAGACTCGCAAGGCTTACAATCGCCACCTCCACAATCTACCCCGGTTTCATCTTTATTGTTTTTTCCGTCATCACAATGATCTTTGTTACAACTGGAAAATCCAACTAAAAAAGTGATCAAAATCAATACTCCAAATTTTTTCATACTGTTTATTATTTCAACTTACAAAAGTAAGTCATCGTTCAATTTTAAAAACATCAGCTAATAAGCGGCGAAATTGAAAAATAACAGGGTTATATAAGTTGTATAAACCGATGTGTAGCGACTAGGATAATCAATACAATAATTCCCCACTTTGCTAGTCTTTGTTTTTTTGTTTTAAGGAAAAACTGACCGAGGATTATTGCTAATGGGAAAAATAAAAAACTAAAATAAAACTCAAGCTTAAGGTGAGTTGTAATGAAAACCAAAAATAAAATGGGGATGCTCCAAAGTACAATGTTAAGGTGGTTTCGAACAATGACTTTGCTAAACCTAAGTACAGAAAACGTTGTTGGTAAGGTTATTAATATGAGTAAAGTGATACAAATAAGGGTAATCAAAGAGACTTCACTTGAAGGAAAGAATAAATTGCTTATTTGGAATTCTAAAGAAGGAATTATGGTCAAACTCATCAAATATAAAGTGCCTATAAAAAGATAAAAACCAATAAAAACAGTGAATATTGAGAGTAACCACCCTTTAAAACTAAAATGACCTGAATATAACCCTGCAAGCCAAACCAGAATAATTAGCAATATAAATGGAGTATAAAGAAGGGTGAGAATTGTTACGAGAAAAGAGCCATCAAATAATAGGGGGTTTGGCTTAGTGCTTTTTTGAAGTTCAAAACAACGATCAAATAGACGAATAACCAATAAACTTGATAAAGGAATAAGATTGTTGAACAGTAAATTTGGGCCAAGAGCAAGCAGGATGAGGCAAAAAAAACCGGTTAATTGATTTCCTCTGCCCATTAATTGGTGTTTTGTTACTACAAAATTGGCAAACCAAATGGTAATTAAATATAATAATATTGAAGCAACAGACTGAACCCATAGGGGTATTATAGAGTTGAAATATAAAAGATTACTCCCCGATGCATCTTGATTATCAGCTTCTTGCAAATTAAATGCTAAGGGGACTATTAATATCACAGCTAAAACCACATTGAATAAAAAGGCAGAGGCCTTATTTGTTTTGAGTGTTTCTAGCATACTGCAAATGTAAAAACGAGAAAGGATTGGTGTCCAGAATAGTTTAAATTATACATTTGCCATTCAATAAAATTGAAAGTATGAATTCGGCTGATTTTTTTTATGCGCTAGGTGATTTTTTCCTTTGGACTTTTGGAATTTTACGTGTACTAGGTAATAACTTCAACTGGTTATTAATTGGTGTAGGTTTTGTAATGGCTTTTTGGTGGATTACAAATCTTATACGTTTCTCAAAAGAAGCTAAGGCAAACGGTACAATGGAGTAGTTTTACTTCAAGTCGTTTCCGATGTCTTTTCGGAAATATAAACCATCATAACAAATTTGGTCTGCCATGAGGTAGGCCTTTTTTTGTGCCTCAATAATACTATCACCAAAGGCGGTACAAGAGATTACTCGGCCACCAGAAGTTTCTAATTTGCCATTTACTTTTTTAGTTCCAGCATGAATAACTAAGCCATCTTTTACGTTCTCTGTACCAGTAATAATTTTTCCTTTTGGATAACTTTCAGGATATCCACCAGAAACCATCATAACTGTTAAGGCAGTGTCATCGCTAATTTCTAATTTAATGTTAGAAAGATTTTGCTCAGCTGTTGCTTTAAATAATGAAACAAGATCTGTTTTTATTCTAGGGAACACCACTTCTGTTTCAGGGTCGCCCATTCTTACGTTGTATTCTATGACGAATGGATCTCCTTTTATATTCATAAGCCCAATAAATACAAACCCTTTATAATCATATCCATCTTTTTGAAATCCTTCAATAGTTGGTTTTACAATTCTATCCTCCACTTTTTGAAGAAAGCTACCCGGTGCAAATGGAACTGGTGAAACCGCACCCATACCACCAGTATTGAGACCAGTATCCCCTTCACCTATTCGTTTGTAGTCTTTTGCTTCAGGTAAAATCAAGTAATCTTTTCCATCAGTTAGTACAAATACTGAAAGTTCTATTCCATCTAAAAACTCTTCTATAACAACGCTTTCACTTGCTTGCCCAAATTTATTACCCAACAACATGGCTTCTAATTCGGATTTAGCTTCTTCAAGGTTGTTTAGGATGAGCACTCCCTTTCCGCCGGCCAATCCATCAGCTTTGAGGACAAATGGAGCGGATAAAGTTTCTAAAAACAGTTTTCCCTTATTTACTGTTTCTGAAGTAAATGTTTGATATGCTGCTGTGGGAATATTATGTCGAGCCATAAATTCTTTGGCGAAGTCTTTACTTCCTTCTAAAGTTGCCCCCAATTTATCTGGACCAATTAATGGAACATGACTGATGCTCGAATCTGCTTTAAAGAAATCAACTATTCCGGCAACTAATGGAGCCTCGGGCCCTATAATTACCATTTCAATTTCTTTATCAAGAACAAAAGCTTTTATACTTCCAAAATCTTCACCACCTAGGTTTACATTTTCACCAAACTTTTCAGTTCCTCCGTTACCAGGTGCAATATATAGTTTGGTTAGCAATTCGCTTTCGGCCATTTTCAAAGCCATTGTATATTCTCTACCTCCTGAACCTAGTAAAAGTATTTTCATTTGAATGCTTATTTCCTGCAAAAATATAAGGGCTTTTTACTTGTTGGCTTATTGTTGAAATTTATTCTGCTATTAAGAAATCGATTTAAAACCAATCGGTTCTATCAGGATCATTCCTGTAACCCCTTCTCATTCTTTTTTTCTTTCTCCAAAGAACATAGAGTTTGTCGGCAAATTTTACGTAATGATGATATCCTGAAGACTCGAGCCATTCTATTGCATTTGATTCTAAGTTAAATGCATAAACTACGGCTGCCCAAACTTTTTCTTCTTTGTGCACAAGTAATTTAAGAGCTCCTGGCCTCCCATTTAGAGCGTTGGCAAATAAAATTAAGCTGCCGAACTCATGATCGATTAACCACTTTGAAGCGGATTGATTTTTATCAATCATAACATCACAAAGCGCTGCTAATTCTTTAAAATCGTTTTGAAAAAGCCATTCACGAGAATTGCGCTCTCCGGCTAAAGTACTCCCAAGGTGGTTTATTTCTAATGGGGAATAGTCATTTTCCATGGCTGTTGAAAATGTTGATTACAGCCCTAAAAACTCCAGAGCTGCACTGTAGTCAATTCGTTTGTCGTTTGATATACCAATCAAAAACGCTTCTTGAACACCTGCATTTTTTACTGTATTTAGAAGGCGATCTGCTTCAGCAGCAGTTGTTACTTTTCCCGTATAAAACCGCATAGGGTTTCCGTGAAGCACATGTACTTCCATTCCAATTAATCTTTCATATTTAATCAATTCGTATACAGGATCTGTAGTGGATAAATTGGCCCCAATTTGAACGGCTAAAAAGACATCATCCTTCCTTTTTAGTTTCGGAGTTTTAATTTTCCCCGATGTTCCGCCAGAAGCTTTAGCTGGTTTCTTAGAATTCGAAGCTGGAGCAACATCACCATTTTCTATGTTTTTGGCTTCATTGAAGGATATTCTTGACCCATTGTTATAAACCACGATAAAAGCGTCAATAAAACCAGCATTGAAAGCTTTGTTCTTACTTGCCCTAGCCTCAGCCAATGATTTGTATTTTCCAACTCGATATTTATTCATTCCAGATTCGTATACTGAATAAACCTCTTCACCTAGAGAGGAATATTTTGCCTCAGATGTATTGGCAGTTCCTGTGGCAATTTGCACCGAATAATGAAAATACTCAGGAACCGGATTGGATTTTGCCGTTGGAGCTGCTTTAGGAGCCGCAACAACAACGGGTACTTTTACTTTAGGGGTTGATATTGGCTCTTGTACGACTGGAGCTTTAGGTTCTTCTTCTGCAGGAGTAGGTTTTGCTGCTTCAGAAACATCTGTATGCTTAACAGTATCCATAACAACTGTGGGAGCAACCATAACTTCAGGTTGGGTCGGGGTTTTCGGTTCTTCGGCAACTGTTTCTTGGACTAGTGATTCGTCAGTCGCTATTACTGTATCAGGCTTTGAGGCCTCTAAATTCTTATTCGAATCTTCGTTGTTAACTAAAACTGCTGCTGCAGTGCCTCCAGCAACAAGTGCAGTATTCCCCAAGGCCTCAGTTTCTCCGGCAATATTTGCTCCTTCGTTAACAACAGGTTGAGCCTGTTCAGTTGCAGGGGCAACCTTTTCTTCCGCAATAACAGTTTCTTCTGGCTTTTTCTGATTAGTTGTATCATTTGCATTAGTACCTTTTAGAATTGCAGCAGTTCCAGCTACAGCAACCGCCCCAGCAGCAACCGCAGCTCCAGTACCGCTTCCAGAGCCAGTAGATACATTCGCATTACTAGCTTTATCATTTTCTGATTCTGTTGTGTTGTTTTTACTTTCTTCAACAACCGGTTCTTCCTCTTTGATTTTAGCATCAATTTCATCTGATTCGACCATGGTTTTTACCGACGCGTCTTTGTGTCTAACAGTGTCCATTACCTGTCCAGGTACTTCAGCAGCCAATTCAGTTTCTTGAGGTTGTGTGGCCTCTTTTATTTCCGAAGTCGTATCTGTTTTTGCCTCAACAACTGGTTCTGGTTTAGGTTCTTCTACTTTTTCATCAGTTTTTGCCACAGTTTCGCCATGGCATGGGTTTAAAAAATAGACTTGTAGAACCGAAGCCTTATCCATTGATTTTCCAAGATTTGAAGTAATAGAGGAATAGTCAGTTTTCTTAGGTTTTACTCGATCAACTGACTGTGCTTTTTTTAGCCAATATTTAACCTCGATAATAGTGTTATCAACATATTGGAATTTAAATTCAGGGCAGGCACAATCTTGATGTAACTTTAGTTGGCTCATTCCATGCTCAATTAGCTCAAGCTCTTTTTTAATACTACTTAAGTAGCGACCGAGCTTCTGATTGTCCGATTCTGTTTTTCTTTCTTCAGCTGTATTAGCAAATTCTTTTGCCTCGTACATTTCTTTGTACATGGCCTGAACTTGTTCACTAACTACTGCCACTTCTTCTTTAAACAAGTCGCAATCATCTGCGGCTCTGAGGTTGCCAGCAAATAGTATAACGGAAAGTATGATTATGTTTTTCATTAAAGCTTATTTGGAATTTTTCAAAAGTACACATCTTCTATGAAGTAATGATTACGAGCAGGTTGTTCATCGAATTATGATTCGTTTGGATTGTTAATACTAACTGATTCCTCTTCATGCTCCACTGCTTTGCATTAATTCCTAACATTTTGTAACAATTGTCAATCAGACATTTAGAGCACTTTTGCAAATATGATTCATGGAAGAGCACTTATTCCTTTGGTTTTTGCATTACTTTATTTGGGGTTAAATGTTCTCATTTATTCTGCTCTTAAAAAGTGGTTTGGACAAGGTAGATATTGGAAATTTACAAAAACGCTATTTTGGTTAAGTCTTGTATTTGTCTTTTTTGGGATAGTGCAACTCATGTTACGCTTTCAATCACCAACCATCTTTCCTAGCCCACTTTCAAATTGGTTTATTGGCTTCACGTTTTCATTAATGATTGGTGAAATACTGTTTGGGATTGTTTTACTTTTTGATAGATTAATAGGTTTACCATTTCAAATTTTTAATTTTATAAATAAGAGCCCAACAGAGAAACGCGAAACTAATAATGGACGCCGAAAATTTGTTCAAACAACGAGCACTATTGTGGCTGGGTTGCCTTTTCTTTCAATGATTTATGGAATTACGTTTGGCAAATACAACTACCAAGTGCGAAAAATTGTTCTAAAATTTCCCGATTTACCAGAAGCATTTAACGGATTTAAAATTGCTCAAATTTCTGATATCCATTCTGGCAGCTTTGATGATAAGGAAGCGGTTTTAAAGGGGGTTAAAATGGTAAATGATCAACTTGCCGACTTAATAGTTTTTACAGGTGACTTGGTTAACTCAAGGTCAAAAGAAATAGTTCCTTTTTTAGATGTTTTTAGTCAGTTAAAAGCAAAGCACGGGGTTATGAGTACAAAAGGAAATCATGACTACGGCGTTTATTATGATTGGCCAAATAGGCAGGCGCAAATTGATGATCAAGTCGAAATGCAAAACCGCCATTCAGAATTGGGCTTTGATTTGTTGAACAATGAAAACAGAACCATTGAAAAGAATGGAGAAAAAATCAATATTGTTGGAGTTGAAAACTGGGGGTTAACACCGTTTCCTCAGGTGGGGGATTTAGATAAAGCACTAGAAGGGACAGAAAACGCACCATTTACCATATTACTTTCTCACGACCCTAGCCATTGGGACGAGGTTGTTTTAAACCATAAAAGACATATTCATTTAACGCTGTCGGGACATACTCATGGAATGCAGTTTGGGGTAGATATTCCTGGACTTAAATGGAGCCCAGTGCAATATAAATATCCACGATGGGCGGGACTGTATAAAGAGAAAAACCAATGCTTATATGTAAATCGGGGGTTTGGCTTTATTGGGTTCCCTGGTCGTGTTGGTATAATGCCCGAGATTAGTGTATTTGAATTACAAAGAGGTTGAAAAATGTATGCAAAGTGACATAGCAATGGGTAAAACTAGGAGTTTTAAATCAAATAAAGATTAATATAAGTTCATGTATTTTCTATTGACTACTTTCACAAAAAATTAAACAATATGAATTATTTCCTAAAGTTTGCCACCTTATTATTGATGGTTTCTGTTGCATTTTCAAGTTGTAAAAAGGATGAAGATGACACTCCTGCTCCTTCAACACCCCAAACTAGCTTATTTGATTTAACTAAAAGCAATAGCGGTTATTTATATTATCAAAGTGGAGCGTTGTTACCCGGAACTTCTCCGAGTCCACATGGTTCATTTAAGCTTAGGTTTAACGATATTGCACAAGCAGCCCTAGATACAGCAGGAAAACTTCCAACTGGGTCTAGTTTTCCAGAAAACTCACTGATTGTAAAAGAATTATTTACAAACGGAACCTTGGAATTGTTGGCAATTATGCGTAAAAAACCAACGGATGGAAATGCCGGTTCAGGTTGGGTTTGGGCAGAATACAAGCCTGATGGAACTGAGGTTTACAGTGAGTCAAAAAAAGGTGCTGCATGTATTAGTTGTCATTCTTCTACTAAGAACAGAGACCTTTTAAAGACTTTTGATCTACACTAGTTTTTTGAGCTTATCAAACTGAGCCAGAAAGTCATTCATTTCTTTTTCTTTTTGAGTTCCAATTAGGCGATTACCACCTTTTTTAAAAATTAAGTGGAGTGCTACATTTCCTCTAGTACTAAATGCTTTTGCGTTTTTCTTTCCGAATCGAACTCCCCATCCTCCATACTCTCTTAAGGGCTTGTATTTGTTTACATCCAATGATTTAATATCTTCCCATTTGTATAGAACGTATTTTGAATGAAAAGGAAAAAACTGAATTGAAACTCCATGAGAATCTATTTTCGTTTTTAACTTTAAAATCAGAAAAAAAATAACCACTATTGAAAAAATTGAAAAACTGATTACCTGTTCTACAATTTCACTCTGGGTTGCATCGGCTCTATAAAAAACGTCCATTAAACCTTTCATCAAGTAAAGCCCTAAAAGAAGGAACCCACCAAGTAAAAGGGGGTGATCAAATTTCTGTACTTCGTTAAACGAACTATCTTTTTTCATTGTTAAAATATACCTTGTAGAAATACATTTCGCGTGCAGAATCGTATCCTCTTTCAATAAAACGATCGCTAGAATCTAAATCCTTAAAATTCATTTTTATTTGAATATTAGTATCTAGCTCTATCAAGTTTTTGATTTTTCGCTTTTCTTTTACAACAGTGTCAGGTGCTATTTCAAATCCATCTAAAGGTTCTAATTCTTTTTCTTTTTCAAAGACCTTTTTAAAATCTTGAAATTGTGCAACCCGAGCCGGGGCGGCATCTCCACCGATCACTTCTTCGGCAAAAGTAGCCTCATCAAATTGTTCGTTTTTTTGGAAATAATCAACTGATTTAGCCATGAACATAGCCTCTTCTTTTGCGTTTTCTTCAACGGCAACCACTTGTTTAGAAAAATCTTTACAAAGGTTTATTACATTTTTGGTTAAGAAAACTTCATTTTTATCAGGTACGGCCCCTAAAAAATCACTCATCCAATAATGGGTGTCATAGTTATTTTGATCAACTACCATTAAACGGTAACCACTCTCTTCTTCGGTATTAAAAATTAAACATCCTTTGTCCAATTTTTTAATATCAATTCCTTGCTCAATGTCAAGCATTACGAAGTTTTTCTTGTCTCTCGCTTTTAAGAAGGTGTCTTTTTTCTCTGACTTAAATATGCCAATTGCGTCAACAGCTTCACCCTCGACGACAATATCTTTAAAATGTGCAATAAAAACCTCTCCTCTTTTAATATGAGGGTGTTCACTTTGGTTGTAAAGGTGTTTTAGAATATTTACACTGTACAAATGAAACTTGTCGGGTTCTTCAAAAATAGTTTTGCAATAGGTATAAATTTCGTTTAGGTTTAAATCGGAATCGTGAGCAAGTTTGTAAGTTTCATCACCTTTAAACGGCTTTAGAAAATATCCGAAAAGTGTGTTTTCTAACTCATCGTCCAGTTCATATAGCCCGGTTGAAGGAGTAATTCCTTCATCTTTTGATTTATTGCCAACAGCATGTACTGAAAGTTGAGATAATTGGGCTTCCGAAGTCTCGATCATGGGGTAATTGTTTCGGGCGAAAATAAAGAATTGCGTTTTTGAATATGGTAAAAGTTATTAAGAATGAGGCAAGTTTAATCCCCAGTTTCAGTGAGTTGTTTTTTACCCTAAATGAAGCTGAACCGCTTCAGCACATCTTTCACCATCCATTGCAGCAGAAATAATTCCGCCGGCATATCCGCCACCTTCGCCACTTGGAAATAAACCTTCACAATCAGGATGTTGTAATGTTTTAGAGTCTCTGGGAATTCGAAGGGGAGAAGAAGTTCTAGATTCAACCCCAAGTATTTGAGCTTCGTTGGTATAATACCCTTTCATTTTAGTTCCAAACGCCTTGAAGGCTCCTCTTAAGCGATTTCCGATATCATCGGGGAGCCAATCGTGCATATCTGAAGATGTAATTCCAGGAATGTATGAACACGCATTTAGAGACGTGCTATTCTTACCATTTACAAAATCGATCATTCTTTGAGCAGGTGCAGCTTGTGTTTTACCACCTTGCTCCCAAGCCATTTGCTCAATGTGTTTTTGATATTCCAGCCCTGCAAAAACGCCGTATTTCTTTTTCCACCTCAAGTCTTCAATATCAATGGCGACCACCATACCTGAGTTGGCAAACCGTGAATCGCGTGTAGAAGTACTCATTCCATTAACTACAATTTCACCAGGTGCGGTAGCTGCAGGAACAATAAAGCCTCCCGGACACATACAAAATGAATATACTCCACGGTTTTTAACTTGCTGAACCAAAGAATAAGAGGCAGAAGGTAAGTGCTTTTCTCTTTGGGTGCCACAATGGTATTGTATTGAATCAATTAGAGGTTGAGGATGTTCAATTCGAACCCCCATTGCAAAAGATTTTGCCTCCAAGGAGAGTCCCTTTTTATCCAATAAATAATAAATATCACGAGCAGAATGGCCCGTTGCCAATATGGTAGATTCAGCTTCGTATTTATTTTCGTTTTGGTCGATTACGGCAGTTAATTTTTTGGATTTTATCTCCAAATCGACTATTCGAGTTTCAAAATGGAACTCCCCGCCATGCTCAAGAATGGTCTTTCGCATGCTCGCAATAATTTTGGGTAGTTTGTTGGTTCCTATGTGCGGATGAGCATCAATTAATATGTCTGTAGTAGCACCAAAAGCAACGAGAATATCCAAAATACGTTTTAGGTTTCCTCGCTTTTTGCTACGGGTATAGAGTTTTCCGTCGGAGTATGTTCCTGCTCCGCCTTCTCCGAAACAATAATTAGAATCGGGGTTAACTATATGTTTGGTGTGTAGGGCACTCAGGTCTTTTCTTCGAGTAGAAACATCCTTTCCACGTTCCAAAACAATAGGTTTATAACCGAGTTCAATTAGGCGCAGTGCTGCGAATAAACCTGCAGGGCCAGAGCCAATAATATTGACCCTTTTCTGGTCAGATACATTTTTGTAGTGAAAAGGGACTTCGGCTTCGTTTGGTTTATCTTCATTGATAAAGACCAAACATCGTAACCTTATTTTAGTGGGATATTTTCGAGCATCAATTGAACGCCGAAGTATTTCAACATGTTTGATTTCAGATTCGGATACTCGAAGTATCTTAGCACATCTAGAAAGCCTAACTTCTGGACGAGTCGCCCCTTCTGGGGTTAATACTAGTTCAAGCTCTTTAACCAAGAGGGTTAAAAATCGTAATTAAATCCAAGACCAATACCAAGGTTTTGAATGGTATTTAAATTATTTCTATTGTAGAAATTAATATTATAGGTAGCGGCTACTTTAAATTCCCAACCTGATTGACCCAACATCATTAATGCGCCTAATTCAGGTGCAGTTGCAAAACTCCAAGTTTCATCAGAAAAACCAATGTATCCTAAATAAGTTTCATGCTCGGTATAAATTCCACCAACAGAAAGGGCTGCATAAGGAGTTATGTTTCCTTCATCCATGAAACGGTACTGAACTTTTAAAAATAAAGGCAATTGGTACAAATAATTGTAACGAACGCCATTAACAGCTCCACCATCAAAACTATAACTCTCTCTCTCTTTCTTTTGGTAAAAGCCATTCCAACCAATAGACCCACCAATAGAAATCTTATCAGAAATATAATAATCTAGCTGAACATTCATACCACGAAAACTGGTGAGGTTGATGTAGTCCGAAAAATCCCCCATAGGTACAGCAATATTATAGGACATGGAAAGCTGTAAATCACTTTGCCCCTGGGCCTTTCCATTTAAATTAAAAGCTCCGATTATTAACGCAATTATTATTACTCTTTTCATCGTTTTATCTTTTTACGTAAGGTGATTGGGTGAACATTGTATTTACGGCTCTATCAATTCTACTTGAGTTGCTACTGGTAGAATTACTCACTAATCCTGCTGCAAAATTATTCCACAAAACTCGCAATTCTTTGTCCAGTTCATTTCGGTTTTTTAGATCAACCATATTGATTATTAAACTGCCAATTTCGTAGTTGTAATAAGTAGTTTGTGGGTAGCCGTACCAGTAAGAATATCCACCCCATCCCCAGTAACTAGGATAACCACCCCAGTAAGTATATGAGCCTGTAATTTCTCCACTAAGAATTGAAGCATCAATGCCTAAATCAGGCATAGAATCTTTTGGTACACGAACATATCCTCTGGCAATCATGTTTTGAGCAAGTAGACTAATAATTCTGTCGCTAAATTTAGATACACCTGAGTCCAACTCATTCTCACCAGATTGGTTTTTAATGAAAATTACTGAATCAACTATGGCAAAAGTTTTATAAGATCCAAAATTTGCACTTTGATCATAAAGACTACCGATTAGATCATTTTCTTCGGTGGTTACAGAATCTGCTGGATATTTATTACAAGAAACCGCCAGAAATAGCAGACCTAACAGGATGAATGTATTTTTCATAGGAGTAAAAATTTGATTGCAAAATTAGCCAAAATTGTACTAAACGGTAATAACAAACAGCTGTTTACATTTAGGTGAATATGAGTGTGTTATATCTTTCCCTTAATTTATACTTTAGATTAAAGTTTGAGAAATCACAAAACGGATAGATGAATTCTGGTTTAGATAAAACTACGCACCTAAAACTTTGGGTGATATTTGGTTTTTTTATTATCGTTATCGTAGGGTTATTAGCTGTTCAGATAAATACGTTTATTGACTCAAGGGATCAAAGAGAAAATGTTGAGGCTTTGAGAAAGGCGCAAACCAAGTTTATTAATTCTGCTGCAAATCAGGCGGAAGGTGACTCGAACAAGACAAAATAGAAACCTAAAAAATTACAGGAAGTAATTCATTCGTGAGAAGTACAATCTTCCATCTCACAATGTTCGTTTGGCCCTTCTAATTCAATAGTAACATGTACAATTCCTTCTTTTTTAAATAACCCACGCACATTCTTTTTGACCTCCTCAATGTTGTACTGATCTAATTCGTCCTTTAAAACTAGGTGTAGACTTCCAACATTAAACTCTCCGTCCAAACTCCAAATGTGAATGTCATGAACTTCTTTGATGCTTACCAATTTGCCAATTTTCTCTTCTAAATGCTCATAATTGACCTGGCCAGGAACCGCTTGCATAAATATGCTGGTAACTGATTTGAAATTTTTAAGTGCATTAAATAAAATATAGCCAGCTATTCCTAACGAAAGAAGAGGGTCTATAATTATCCAACCTGTAAAATAAATAATGATGGAGCCAATTAATACAGCTACCCACCCTAATGCATCTTCCATAAGGTGTAACATCACGGTTCGGTTATTTAGCGATTTTCCGTCATTCTTTAATCGCAGCACGGCCAAACCATTCATGATAACTCCAAGCACTGCAAGAGCCATCATACCTTGAGAATGTACCTCTTGAGGGTTCAGTAACCTAGGTATAGTTTCATAAATAATAACTACTGACCCGGTGGTCAGAATCACAATATTTAATAAAGCAGCTAGGGTAGAAAACCGACGGTAACCATAGCTAAAAGTATGGTCACGTTTTTTTTCGGAAGTTTTTTCTAAATATAATGCCGATCCGATGGCAATGGAGTCTCCTAAATCATGAATGGCATCAGAAAGGATGGCCATTGAATTGGTCAATAAGCCACCAATGAGTTCAATTATGGTAAAAGTAACATTGAGAAAAAAGGCAACTTTTAAATTTTTTGTAATGGGATGTACGTGTCCGTGTTCTCCATGAGAATGCTCATGCGAATGGGTGTGATTGCCTTCATGGTGGGTATGCGCCATGGTGCAAAGGTAGATAAGTACAGCAAGTAATTTAACAAATGCTACCTATTGATTAACAGCGATTAACAGGCTAAATGAAACTTTAAATGAACTTTTGAAATCTAAAGGTGTACCGCATTATGAACATCCAGACAGAAATGAAGATAGTAACCCAAGAATCTGACGAAAGTTTAGTTGAGCGAATAGGTTTAGGAGATAAACCGGCGTTCGATGAGCTTTACAAAAGATACAATAAGCAGTTGTTTTCCTTTTTTATGAAAATGCTTGCTAGAGATAGAGAAAAGTGTGAAGACTTTTTACAAGATATTTTTCTGAGGCTTTTTGAAAAATCGAATTACTTCGATAGCTCACGAAAATTTAAACCTTGGTTTTACAGTGTTGCTCATAACATGGTAAAAAACGAATACAAAAAATTGCAGGTGAGGCAAATTATAAGTAGAGATGCCGATACCGAAAATGTAAGAGTTAACGGCCATAACCCAGAGACTACGACACAAGAAAAGTTTTTTTCAGAAAAACTGGATTTGCTTTTAATGAAAATTGACCCAGAAAAGAAAGCTGCTTTCTTACTGAAATACAAAGAAGGGTTTGCAATAAACGAAATAGCAGAAATGCAAGGAGTAAAAGAAGGGACTATTAAATCTCGCTTGTTTTACGTAAAAAAATATTTGAGCCAAGAGCTCGCAGAATTTAAACCTAATGCTTAAAAAATGAAGGAAATGGAAAAATTATATGATTTATTAAATTCCTTTAAAAAAGGAAATAGCGACAAAGAAGATAAATTGAGCTTGGAAGAAGAACTGGGAAATATGGAAGCGTTTGAGAATATGGAAGAGAGAATAATGAATGATATTTCGGAGCTTGATGCGCCAAATGATTCTGTTAAAAATAAACTAGATGCCGCTTTTGCCGAAAAATTTAGAGCAGATAAACCACATCAAATGGGAATAATACCCATTACTAAATTAAGCTCTAAAAAACCATGGAAGGTATTTGCTTATGCAGCAAGTGTATCTCTATTTATGTATTTTACGGTTCAAGTTGGCTTTCAGGATATGGGCAATTTTAATACCACTTATCCATTGTTAGCCGATTCTATCGGAGAAGTTTCTATAGACAGTAACCACATTTCAGTTGATTCTGTAATATTCCCGAACAATTGATTTTTAGAATAATGATTGGAGTCATTCTGAACTTGTTTCAGAATTTCAATATGATTTAGTTTTAATCAGAGGCTGAATTAAATTCAGAATAACCTATTCTCCCAAAACGAAAAAAGCCAGTACAATTTTAAATTGTACTGGCTTTAATAATTTATATTTCTCTGTAAAAGTTTAGATTTTGTGTTAATTCAAGGCAGAAGAGAAAATATTCTTGTGTCCTCGACAATTGTCGGGATACCTTTTGGTAATGAACAATAATATTTTCACGATAACGATGAATTTAGGCAAAAGAAAACTTTTACACTAACAGAATTCGTCGAAAGCAGCGGTAAGATTCTCCGCAATCATCTCCGCCGGACGACCTTCAATATGATGACGTTCAACAAAATGAACCATTCTTCCATTTTTAAACAAAGCAATAGAAGGAGAAGAAGGAGGGTAAGGTAACATGTGCTTGCGCGCTTGTGCTACAGCTTCTTGATCTACTCCTGCAAATACAGTTGTAAGCGAATCGGGTCTTTTGCTATGATTAGCAGCCATTTTCACTGCAGGTCGAGCATTAGCAGCGGCACAACCACAAACCGAATTTACCATTAATAAAACAGTTCCTTCTTCTTTATTTAATACTGAATCTACAGCCTCTGCGGTAGTTAATTCATTGAAGCCTACCGAAGTAAGGTCTTCTTTCATAGGGGCAACTAAATCTGGTGGATACATATATTTAGGGGTATTTTAAGTTTTAAAAATGCAAAATTAAGGATTAGGCAATGACAAAATTGAAAATCGTGTTAATTATGGATTGATTAATAATTCATTTTTTGAAATTTAAAATTAACGTATAGTTACTTCTACGGTATCTACATAAGGGAAGCCTCGGATTTCGTATCTAAACCAATGCTCTTCTTCGAATTTCTCATCGGTTCTTATAAAATTATTCCAACCAACTGCCCATAAAAAGCCAGGGGACTCTTTACCTTCCCCTCTCCATGGGTGACTAATTTTCTCTAGAATTAGTTTAGTGTTGATTCCAGGATAAATCGAGATGTCATTCCTTTTCAGCTCAGACTGGGGAGGTGGCCCCCGAAAATATAATGTGTCTTTGTCAGTCATAGTCCTTTCAACATTTACAATAACAGTAACCAATGCCTTTCTTTCTATGCATAGGTCTCTAGAAAAATTTCTATCGGTATTTCCGTGTGTAAGCAACAACCCTCCTTTAGGACTAATTACACTAAAGTGGGTGTATTCGTTTTCGCCAAATTCAAATTTAAAACTCCCGTCGGAGTTCGTAACCAAAGACCCCACCGTACCTGAACTGTAGTTGTAAGGCGAGTTAGAAGAACCTTTTAGAGTAAGCTTTTCATTAGCCATGGGAGTAACACCGTCTTTATCGTATAATGTCCCACTGTAGTAATATTTAGTCGCATCTTTTTTACAACTTGAAGAAAGAGAGTAAATAACTAAAATCAAAAAAGTGAATTTTAAATATTTCATGCAACAAAGATTGAACTAATCTACTTTGGATGAATTGCAAATATTGCAATTGTAATTTTCACTTTTTGCATATTGTACAACTTACCGTATGGTTACTTCTACGGTATCCACGTACGGAAAACCGTTTATTTCGTAATAAAAACAGAACTCTTTATACTTTTCTAAATCAACATTTGGATTGTGACATTCAACATAGTTAGACCATCCAATACCATATCTAAACACGGGGTTTTCTTTTCCTTCGCCTAACCACGGATGTGATACACGAGATAAGACAAACGACTCTGTTAACCCTGGGTAAACAGACACTAGCTGAAGCCCCAGGCGCGGCGGGCTTCTTTTAAGCTCAGTCTGGGGGGGGCCATAAAGTACAAAGTATCATCCACTTGCATGGATCTTTCAATATTTACAATAACTGTAACCAATGCTTTTCTTTCAATACAAACATCTCTGGTAAAATTTCTATCCGTATTTCCATGAGTTAACAACAACCCCGTTTTGGCACTAATAACATCAAAATGGGTGTATTCGTTTTCGCTAAATTCAAATTTAAAACTCCCGTCTGAGTTGGTTGTTAAACTACCTACTGTACCGGTTTTATAATTATAAGGTGAGTTAGAGCTACCTTTTAAGGTCAATTGTTCGTTTGGCATTGGAGTAACACCGTCTTTATCGTATAACGTACCACTGTAGTAATATTTAGTCGCGTCTTTTTTACAGCTTGTGAAAAAGCCGTAAAAAACTAAAAACAAAAAAGTGAACTTTAAATATTTCATACTTCAAAGGTTGAGCTAAAATGCGTGTATTTATTTGCATCCCGATAGCTATCGGGAGCAAGCTTAACGAATGGTTACTTTTACCGTATCCACATAAGGGAAGCCTCGGATTTCGTAATCCACTCGGTGTTCCTTAAAGTAGGTCAGGTCAACATCAGGTTCATATATTTTTAAAAAATCATTCCATCCTATACTCCAAATAAATCCCTTAAACTCCACTCCTTCACCATTCCAGGGGTAATTAACTTTATCCAAAACGAAAGACCCAGAAATATTAGGGTATACAGAAACCGTTGCTGTACCAGATCTAGGTGGAACTCTTTTAAGTTCAGTCTGGAGCGGGGGACCCGCAAAAAACAAAGTATCATTTACACCCAAAATTTTTTCAATATTGACTATAAGGGTTACCAGTGCCTTTCTTTCAATACAGACATCTCTTGTGAAGTTTCTATCGGTGTTTCCATGAGTTAACAACAACCCTCCTTTAGGACTAATTACACTAAAATGGGTGTATTCGTTTTCACCAAATTCAAACTTAAAGCTGCCATTAGAATTGGTTGTTAGGCTACCCACTGTTCCAGTTTTATAATTAAAGGGTGAGTTAGAGCTACCTTTTAAGGTCAATTGTTCGTTGGCCATTGGGGTAACGCCATCTTTATTATAAAGCACTCCGCTGTAGTAATAAGTTGGGTTCGTAATGTCTTTTTTGCAACTAGCTAGTATTGAAAAAAGAACCACTAGTATTAAAATATAATTTAGGTTTTTCATATTTCAAAGGTTGGGCTTAATAGTGCCGAATTATTTGCAAATAACACAACTCTGTTTTTAGCTATTGCAAAAAGTCCAAATGCTACTTAATATGCGAAATCCTCAACATATTGGTCATTCCTTTTTTCGCAATAGGCATACTGCCAATATGAATAACATAATCGCCTACTTCGGAATACTTATTATCCTTTAAAAAGAATTTTACATCATCAATGGTATGGTCCGTACTCACGAACTTATCGTAATAAAAGCCCTTTACGCCCCAAATTAAGCTCAGCATTTCCAGAATTCTTGGGTTTGCTGTAAAGACATAGATAAAAGCATTTGGACGGTAAGAAGCCGTTTTAAAAGCAGTATATCCAGAAAAGGTCATAGTAACTATACCCGTTGCATGTGCAGACCGAGCTAAGTTTGCCGCACTGTCACATATAGAGTCAGTAACCATTCTACTCGCGACTTTTAAAGGCTCTATTTTAGTGTTATATAACTTTGGGTATTGCTCAATACGGTAAACAATTTTATACATGTTCTTGATTACTTCCATTGGAAATTTCCCGACTGAAGTTTCGCCGCTCAACATTACGGCATCGGCTCCATCAAGTACAGCGTTTGCCACATCATTAACTTCGGCTCGAGTAGGAGAAAAATTCTCTATCATCGATTCCATCATTTGAGTAGCAATTATTACGGGCTTACCTGCATTCCTTGCTTTTTGAATAATGTCTTTTTGAACCAAGGGAACTTCTTGAAGTGGTATTTCAACTCCTAAGTCTCCACGTGCAACCATCAACCCGTCCGAATGTTCTATAATTTCATCCAGGTTTTCAAGTGCTTCAGGTTTTTCAATTTTAGAAATCACTAAAGAAGCTTTTCCACGACTTTTAATAATTTCTTTGAGCTCTATAATATCGGAAGCTTTTCTTACAAAAGATAGCCCAATCCACGGAACGTCGTTGTCTAAAATAAAATCAAGATCTTTTAAATCTTTTGTGGTCAAGCACGGAATCGAAACATCAGTATTGGGTAAGTTTACTCCTTTTCTAGATTTTAAAACGTCTCCATGAATCACTTCGGCTTTTACCTTGTCTAATTTATTGGTTTCTTTTACCTCTAGTTTTATTTTACCATCGTCGAGTAATATAAAATCACCAACACTTACATCTTTAGGAAACTCCTTGTAATTAATCCAAACTTGGTCTTTGGTGCCAATGGTTTCATGAGTTGTAAAATTAATAGTTTCTCCCGGGGCAATAGGGAATTCATCGTTTTCTAAAGCACCAATTCTAATTTTGGGCCCTTGTAAATCTGCCAATAAACCCGTATGAATTCCAAGTTCGTTATTGATTTTTCTTATTGAATCAATGACTTGTTTATGGTCATCATAAGAACCATGAGAAAAGTTTAATCGACAAACATTTACACCGGTTAAAACCAGTTTTTTTAATTGTTCGTACGAAGATGTTGCCGGGCCAATTGTGGCAATAATTTTCGTTTTATTATTTAGGTATCTCATTTTTATCCGTTTTAATTATTCAATAAGAAGGTTTTGTTTTGAATTCAATTGTTGTGGATTTATTTCAACCGCAGAAAGAACTTCATTCAAGTCTCTTATTTTTTTTATTAACTCTCCTTTTTTAGAGCTTTCTACTAAGCCATCAACTAATAAAAAATAGTCCACTTCTTTCTTTTCAGGAATCAATAGTCCGTGCTCACTTCTGTTATTAAGCAGATAATAATACAAGTCTTGACTTTCGATATGATAATTATAGGCGGAAAATCGCTGTTCTTGCTCTTTTAGTTCTAGCACATAGTCGTTTTGTTTTTCCAAATCAAATTCTAAGTTTCTATTAATGCTCCACGCCAAACGATAATCTTTGAAATGACAAAAAATGCCAATCAAGAAAAAATCGTAATCGTATTCAAACTCTAATTTGGTGGTACTCATAGAAGCTACAATATTATTAACTTTTACAAGGAGAAATGCAGGTATTTAAAGGTATTACAAACTAAAAATTGTGCGAATTTTTACTTTATTTTATTCAAGACTTCTAGGGCCGCTTTGCGTTCTGCAATTTTTTTAGACCTTCCTTTTCCCGTCCCTTGTAACTCTTCATCCACATAGGCATTAGCTACAAATGATTTTATAGGGTTATTTTCAGTTGATTCTTGCTGAACTACAAACTTTAATGTTTTGTTTTCTTTTTGAGACCACTCTAACAAAGTGCTTTTATAATTTTCGTATTCTTTTTCAAGGGTATTAAAATCCAAGTACTTTTCTATTAAACTAGAAATAATAAAATGGTGAACCGCTTTGTAACCTAAATCCAAATAATAGGCACCGATAAAAGCTTCCAAGGCATTGCCAGGTAATGAAACTCCGGGTTGAGTGAGGTTAACAATGGTTTTGATTTGCTTTTCTAATTCAATTTTGTGAGCTAGTATATTTAGGCTTTTTCGGTTTACAATAGAAGAGCGCATTCTAGTAAGCTCACCTTCATTTTTATCAGGAAACTTCTGATACAAATATTCTGAAACGACTATGTCTAAAACAGAATCTCCAAGAAACTCCAACCGTTCATTATTGTAATTTAAGTTGTGTTTGTCAGAATGAGATTGATGGGTAATTGCAGTTTGATAGATGTGAATATCATTTGGCAATTTTCCAGAAATATTTTGAATATAAGAAGCAAGCTCTTTATCCTCAAAATTAGTGTACTTCTTTTTTTTTAGAAAGCTAAACAGGGACACCTGAATATTATGCTTTGAACTTCTTGAAAATCACAGAAGCATTATGACCACCAAAACCAAAAGTGTTTGTAAGTGCAGCATTAATGGTTCTTTTTTGTGCTTTATTGAAGGTGAAATTCAGCTTTGGATCTAAATTAGGATCGTCAGTGAAATGGTTGATTGTAGGAGGAGCAAGGTCATGTTTGATGGCCAAGATACAAGCAATAGATTCAATTGCTCCAGCAGCGCCCAATAAATGCCCAGTCATACTTTTTGTAGAACTGATATTTATTTTATAAGCATGCTCGCCAAAAACTTTTTGAATTGCTTTTACTTCGGCAACATCGCCAAGAGGAGTAGATGTTCCGTGAACATTTACATAATCAATTTCAGTGGGATCCATCTCAGCATCAAGCAAAGTTGCTCTCATTACATTTAAAGCACCAAGTCCTTCAGGATGTGGAGCTGTAATGTGGTGAGCGTCACCTGACATTCCTCCGCCAACAACTTCAGCATAAATTTTGGCTCCACGCTTTTTTGCATGCTCTAATTCTTCAAGAACTATTGCCCCAGCACCTTCACCAAGTACAAAACCATCACGATCTAAATCGAATGGGCGACTTGCTGTTTCCGGAGACTCGTTTCGAGTAGAAAGAGCTTTTAATGCGTTAAAACCTCCTACACCTGCTTCAACAA
>ENA-UOXV01002853-UOXV01002853.1-marine-metagenome-genome-assembly--contig:-NODE-2853-length-21982-cov-5.635974_pt1 | contig 21982 bp, 25 predicted proteins | sample MGYA00238165_ERZ766961 | MGnify/ENA primary metagenome ERZ766961 (study PRJEB28924, sample SAMN03173240) | marine metagenome | biome: Marine; feature: Water; material: Subsurface seawater | place: North...
ATCCACGCTGGCGCCCGCCTCGAGCAGCGCCGTTACGACGACTGCGTGGCCTTGAAATGCAGCGCAGTGCAGCGGCGTGTCACCCTCCTCGTCGACCGCATCCACGCTGGCGCCCGCCTCGAGCAGCGCCCGCGTAACGTCTGCGTCGCCTCGACCTGCAGCGACATGCAGCGGCGTGCGACCCTCCTTGTCGACCGCATCCACGCTGGCGCCCGCCTCGAGCAGCGACTGTGTGGCGGCTGCGTGGCCATGCAATGCAGCGTAGTGCAGTGATGAAGCCATGCACACGCCGGTTCGACCTTGACGAGCGCCACACGTCCACTTTTCAATCTCGTAAAAACGAACGAGATCCAAACTCTGTGGATCTTGTTCGTTTTTCAATTCAAAGGAGGAGAGGTCTGGACGCGAGATGGCTGAAGGGGCGAACGACAAGCGCGCCACACCTCAAGCGCCAATCTTCCCATGTCGTGACGCCCGTGAGAAGCAAGGTTGCGAGTGTCGGACGTCGGAAGGTGCGCCTTCGTCAGCGTGTGCGCTGCCGGTCGGCTCCGGCCTCGGGGAGACGAAGGATCGTTCGGAATGCAGCGCGCAGGGCGCACACGAAGACATTGCAGAGGGGGCGCCTCGCGGGGAGGTCGACCTTTCATCTAGAGTAGATGAGTGTGAGGTGGTGGAGCTTAGCCAACGTGACCTCCGCATCGAGGTTGCAAACGTGGTGTGGGAGGACAGAAACTGGGATGAAGTGGTCACAGAGGGGGATTCCTCCGCGCTGGACAAGGACGATGCGTTCGAGAATGAGGAGCTCCTGGAACCGATGCGAGGTCTGGCGATTGTAGAGCTGGAACACAACGCGGCAGGCTGCGGTGGACCTGGCACAGTGCTGAGCGTGTCACCTCCGCCCTCGGGCGGGTGCTGGCGGAGCTCGGAGGACGAGGACGGGTGTAGCGATGTGGAAACGATCGACTCGGTGCTGGCCGCGATCGAGGTCCGATCCAAGTGCCCTCGTGCGCACGGCCTGTGCCGGCCCGGCGCCAACCCCCCTCTCTGAGCTGCGCCGCGCGGGGCCTGATGGGACCCCCGCACCCTAAACCCGAACCGAAATCCGGTCGCCCCCCGCGCAGGCGCCGCGCTTCCTCGACTTTACGAAAATGCTGGAGGAGGAGCGGGTCGCGCAGCAGCGGTGCTTCAGCATGGAGGACTCTCCCGCGGGGGCCGCCCCCGCGGTCGGCAGCCCCGACGCGTGGGAGCCGCGGCGCGCGGGCTCGCCCGAGGGCTCGCCGTTTGTTCCCATGGACGCGCTGGAGCTGCAGATGGAGCTCGGCACCGACAATACCTTCTCCGCCTCCTCCTCCTCCTGGGGCTTCTCCTCCGCCACCTCCCTCGCTGCCGCCCAGCTGCCGCCCTTCCCTTTCCAGTCGCCGGCCGCGGGCGGCGCCGCCTGGCTCGCCTCCACGCCCGGCGCGACCTCGGAGTGCTTCAAGCCCCGCGCCCTCCGCGCCTTCAGCGCAACGCGCACGCTCCAGAGGTTCCGCCCCCATCTCATCTCAAACCTGCAAACCTTGCCTCTTGGCTGCCCCAGCACGGCACTCCGCTGCCCGCCGCTGCCGGCACGCGCGTGATGCCTCCTCGTCGCTCAGCTCCCAGGGCGGCCGAATACTCTCCCCGGCGCCGGCGCTCTCCCCCCACTCCGCGCGCCGCCCAGGCGCCTCGCCGACCCTCTCTGCGCTGCGCTCCGCGGGCGCCGTTGCTGTGCCGGCGCTCGCGGCCGCGGCCGCGCCGCGCGGCGGGGCCGAGCAGCAGCCGCTCCCGCTGCCTGCGCGCTCGCCGCTCTGGTACGGCCGTAAGAGCGCCGCACGCACCACGCCCGAGGCGCGCGCGCGCGCCGCGGGCGCTGGGGCAGGGCGAGGCGGGGCAGGGCGCGGGGTAGTGACGCGGTCGGCGGGCGGGCGGCTGGACGGCGCGCCGGGGCGCGCGGCGGCGGAGGGGGCGCGGCGGTGGTCGATGGACGACTCGGGCCCCGCTCAGTTCGCGGAGCTGGACGCGAGCGTGGACTCGGGCGCGCTCGTCCTCGGGCGCTGCACAGTTGTGCGCGTCGAGCGGCACTCGCCCGCCAAACCTGGCGGCTCGCCCGCGGCTGCGGACGCGGTGCCCGCTGTGCTGCGGGCGACGGTGCAGCGCGTGTGCTCGCAGAGCCTCGACCTCTCGGGCGCCCGCGCCAGCCTCGCCGACATCTCCAACGCCCTCGCCGGCGGCGCCTCCCCGCTCGCCCTCGGCCCGCGGGCTTACGCCCGCTCCGTGGCGCGCCGCGGGTCCGTGCCCTCGCCGCCCTCCACGCAGTGAAGCCCCCTCCGGGGGTGGGGGGCTGAGGCAGCGGGAAGCGGACCAGCGCGGGATGTGCGGGGCACGCTGCGGCAGCAGTGAAGCGCGGAACACGCCCCGGCTTGCACCATGCGCCCCGGCTTGCATTCAACACCATCGCGCGCACCACACGCCGTGCGCCGCGCAGGGGGCGGGGCGGGACTCAGGCGTCGGGGCGTGTGACGAGGACGTGGACGTCGTGCGCGAGCGGAAAGGACTCACGTGCGTCCACGTCGAAGGCCGCCACGTCCTGCAGCGCGAGTGCCTGGAGGCCCTCCGCGAGCGCCATGAGCTCGACTGACAACAGCACCTCCTCGCCCGGCTGCACCACCCGCGCCCGCTGCTCGCAAACACCGCACTGCACCAGCGCGCCTCCGAGCCCCATGCGCAGCGCCAACGCGAGGCGCCGCGGGCGCGCGGAGGCGTTGCGGAGGCGCAGCGCGAGCGGAAAGGGCGACTCGAGCGCAACGCGGTCGGGCAGCGACGCCACCGCCAGCGACACCTCGGGCGCCGGGGGCAGCTTCCACTGCGCCCCGCGCCGCGTCAGCTGCGTGCCGCGCGGGCGCCCGGGGGACGCACGGGTGTCGCAAGGGAGGCGCAAGGGAGGCGCAACGAAGGCGCAAGGAAGGGAGACGCAGGGAGGAGGGGCTGCCTGCTGGAGAGAGACGACGGAGTGGAGGCGGCCGGGCTCGCCGAGGAGGGTGCGCCAGGCCATCTCCAGGCGCCCGAGCTCCTCGCCGCGCGGGTCCGCGGGGTCGAGCCGCCCCCCGCCTGCGGGCGCCAGGCGGTACAGCAGCTGCCGAACGTCGCCCGGGCGCAGGTGGCACTCCGCGCCCAGCGCCTCCTCGTCCGCGCCCTCCGCCGCCGCGGGCGCTCCGGGCGGGCGCGCCGCCGCGGGCGCCGCAGGCGCGAAGTCGCTGAGGTCGGTGAGCGTGTAGTGGGCGGAGGGGGCGAAGGCGACGCGGGCGAGGAGGAGCGGGGCGCGCGTCTGGTTCTGGATCTGATTCTCGAGGAAGACCGCGTCGCGCATGACGTGCAGCTTCGTGGTCACCGACAGCGGCTTCTGCACCTGGAACTTGAAGTACTGCCGCACCTGACCGCCCATGCCCCCGCCCCGCGCGCCCTCAGCCCCAGCGGCGCGGGTGGCGGCGCGTGAGGGCCGGCGGACGTGCCTTGCGCTCCTCGCAGGCGGCATCGAGGTAGGAGGCGGAGCAGATCATGATGTGCACGCCAGCCTCCTTGAGCTCGTGCTCCACCACAAAGTCAGCCTGCTGCTTGGGCGCCAACTCCGCGAGCAGCGCGCCGGCCTGCCCCTCCAGCAGCGGCAGGCGCTTCGACCCCGTCTGGATCTCCGCCCGCACCTGCACCCCCGGCTGCTGCCGTGAGCGCCACCGCGCCGCTTCGACGTCGCGTCTCGACCAGGAGGCCGCGGCAGAGCCGCCCCGCACGCGACAGGACGAGCAGCAGGGCGCGGGCGGCAGGGTGGGCAGGGTGCGGGCGGGCCTCGAGGCGTGTGAGGCTCATGGTGGAGTTGTTGCAGGCGGACACGAAGGCTGTGAACGTCTCGCCGAGGTAAATGCTCCCGAAGCCTGCAGCGCAGCCAGCAACCGCTGAGCGCGCGCGCCACGGAGTCGTTGGCAGACAGGACGCGGGGCGTGGGTTCGGGCCACCTGCGGGGAACGCCAGCGTGTCGCCCGGCACGGCAGCGTCCTCCTGCAGCAGTGGCGGGCGCTCAGCGCCGGCGGGCGCGCCGGCGGGCGCGCGAGCCGGGTGATGCGAGCCAGCTCCCCTGGCGGTGGGAACCCGGACAGAAGTGGGGTTGGGGGTGACCAGGGCACGCTCTGCAGCCGCTGCGTCTCCCCTTTCTTCGTCTGAAGAGTGTGCTAACATAGCGAGCCCGACGCTGGGAGCAGCAGTATAGAAGTTTGGTCGGTTCAGACGCATGACCTGCCCTCGGGGATGAGAGAGATCAGCGTACTGCTCCGGGCGCAGGCGTTCTGCCTCCTCCATCGAAACTAGCATGGACGGTGCTCACGCAGCAGCGAGGCGGTGAGCGTGTGGTGGTGCTGGCACTTGCACGTTACTCGGGATTAGGGGCTCGCCTTGAAAGCCAGTGCCTCTGTCTTCGCCGGCTCCCCGGGCGCCCCAGGCGTCCCGGGAGTCGCAGGGGTGCCAGCCGTCGGCACAGGCGTCCGCGCAGCTGACGGTGTTCCCGCCGGAGTCATGCCTGGCAGACGTGGGTATGGAGGTGTCGCCAGTGGCCCTGGAGTGTGCGACATCGCACTGCTGCCAAGCTCCAGCGCTCACCCTTCTGACCTGGCAAAGCAGCCAAACTCGCAGCTGCTTGGACAAGAGGCGGGCCCGTTCGAGATTTGGGCTGGCTGGGAAAAGGGTTTCAACCCGTGCATGGGGTTATTCACGGTGGAGAACGGGCCGCCTGCCCTTTGGATCGGGCTTCTTCGACGTGGATAGAAAATGCCGGCTGTATCATCCGTCGGAACTGGTCACGTGTGGCAGTGAGTGTGGATAGTGGTAGAAACATGGGTGACTGTGCTGAGGACCTGCCATCGGCCCCCGGTGCCGCCAACGATCGCTACCAAGCGTTCCTCCAGATGCATCTAGAGTACAAGAAGGATCTGAAAGCTGCATGCTCGCAAGATTCAGACCGCGAGACGTTTCTGAAAGCTTTGTCACAGCAAGCTGCTGAGACTGGCGGCGAAACTGATCTGAGCGATGACGTTCTCGCACTGTCAGCGAAGCTCGATATCTTGCTGACGACGCGTTCGAGAAGCGCAGAAAGCTGCGAAGATGTCGAGCTGAGCAACGCAAACTCGCTTTCTGGGGCGCACGCTGATACAGCACAACTAGCACTGGTTGAGGAACCGCGGAATGAGCTGCACAGGCACCTGGAACCGTTTTCGCAGGGCCTGGAACCGTTTTTGCAGGGCCAGGAAGCAGCAACGGTCGGTTCGTTAAATGACTTGCCGCCGATCCCAGCGATACCGCCTCCGCGGCCTCCTTTGGACACGTCGGAGTCCGATTCGGCGTTCAAGCGCGATCTCCAGTACTTCACAGATGTGCTTCGGGAGGCTCTCGCGGAACAGGACCAGACATCCGGTGGGTCACATGCAGTTGCACCTCCGGTCGTAATCAAGGAGGTTGATTCGAGGTGCAACTCGCCCCTCGCGATTGCTTGCCAATCCGGCAGGCGCAGTCCGCTCGCTCTGCGAGCGCTGGATGTACAGCCCAACGAAGCAGAGGCACACGTTACGGACAGGAGAAAGTCGACTGAGGACAAGTTGGATGCGCTTGAGATGTGTCAGACAGAGTTGGCTGACGTTCGCCGCTTCTTGCGACTGTATCGTACGGGGACATTAGGGCCTGATGCTGGCATCCGTGGGTTGGAGCTCGACGCATTCGCCGCGCGTGCGCAGATTCGGAGGCAAAGGCTGCTAGTGCACATTCCACGGCTCGAGTTGTCGATCGAACGGGCGCGGCGCGAGGAGGACAAGCTGCGGGGTGCCGACTCGCCAATTTCAAAAGAGCGGTTCGTCATGCGCCCGGGGCAGGCTGTGCGTCGCGGCACAGCCAAGCCTCCGGCTGTGGTACGACTTCTGCGCGCGCTGGGATGCGGTTGCGTGCTGGGCCGCGGGTGGGCATCAGGCGAGCAGGACCTTGATCGCAGCCGCGCCGCAAACGTCTCAGATGCTGTTTCTCCCTTTCTTCAAGTCGGACGGCAAAATAGTGATTTGGGGTCAGTAGTATAGCCGGGCAAGTGAGGCCCCATGAGCATTGGGCTCTCTCCACAAGTGGGCAAGGGCACTGGCGTTTCGCTCTCCGGTTCAAAGACGCAACAAACAGAACCTCTTTCACGTGCGTCATCCGAGCGTTACCGCGTGCAGCCGAACACGCTTCGTCGCAAGACTCCACTCTTACCACTGCTCCCTGAGCCTGGGACCAGGAAGGCGCGCGCGCGCCCACCCCTAAACCTGATAGAGTATCTTCACGCGCGCCACCCCCCAGAGCGCGCGCGCGTCGCGCGCACCGCTCGGCGCCCGAACGTCATTGGCTTGTGTCAACTCTTGCGACGATTCCGGCGCGCGGGTCAGGAAGCGGCTGCGCGCCTCGCCGGGGTGGAGGGCATTCCCGATGAGGCGCGACTCGAGTGAGACCTTGACGCCGAGCGGCATGGCGAGCCCGCCCACGGGCGACGGGCACGGCGCCGCGTCGTCTGGCGCGAGCTCGCGCAGCTGCGCGAAGTCGGGGCCCGAGCCGCCCGACTGCATGCTCAGGAAGGCCGCCACGCCGTGCACGCCGTGCACGGCGCGCGCGTCGGGGAAGGCTGCGTCTTTTGTGTCCTGCGCAGCCCACCGCGGGCTCGCGACAAAGCTCGCGGAGATTGACGCCGCGGAGACCGGGGCGGGACTGACGGCGCCGAGCGGGGCCGCGTCCAGCGGCCGGCTCAACGAAACCAGCGTCTCTCGCCAGGACCAGCGGCTGCGCGGCGCGGCGGGCGCAGGAGGTGAGTGGACGGCTTGCCGGCACGCGCGCGCGGAGGCAGTGCCGCGGGAGGAGTGCGGACGGGGAACGAACTTTCCCGGCGCGGTGCCGAGCACGGGGCGCGGAGAGCCCTCGCCGTGCGTGGACATGCGAGGCGGGTGACCGCCCGCCCGCGCCTGCCGCGCCAGCGCCGCGGCCTCCTCGCCGAGCGAGTGCTGCGAGTCGCGCCGCCCCTCCTCCCCGCCCGCCCCCGCCAGCTGGAGGTCCCCGACTTCGCTGGAGGTCCCCGCGCTGCTCGCCCGCGACGGCAGCCTGCCACCGCGCCCGCCCGCGCCGCTCCACTCAGCGCCTCGCGCCCGAGCCGCGCCTCGCGCAGCGCAGAAATGGGGCGGTATGAAGGAGTGGTCGCACTTGACGCTGTCAAGTAAAGAGGTTTCGGCCTCAGACGAGTGCGGTCGCGGCCCAGGCTCTGGGGCCGAGGCTCCAACGGTCGGGGGCGCCGGCAAACTGCTCCAACCGTGCGCGCCGACCGCCAGCACCTTGGTCGGCGCCACGCCTGCCGCGCAATACGCAGCGTCGTTCGCGCCCTGGGAGCGCTCCGCCTGCGGGGCCCCGCGGCCCGCGCCGTGGGAGCGCTCCGCTGGGGGGGCGCCCGGAGAGCCCGAACTGAGGGCGTACGTCGTGCGGGGTGCACGCGCGGGCGAGGGCGCCGGCGACGACGGCCCCGACTCGGGACGGCAGTCGGCCGACTGTGTTTCCATGTCGTGCTGCGCTCCTCTGCTCGCATGCTGCTCGTTGCTGCCCCCAGCCGCGGCCCCAGCTCCAGCATCTCCAGCCTGCCCTTGCGATGGTGCATCCGGCAGCGCAGCGGCCCCGCCCTCCGCCTCCAACGTCAACGTCTCTCCGCTCGCCGTGTCCTCGTCATCCTTGGACCCCGACGCCGCTGGAGCCGCCACCTTGGGCGAGGCCAGGTCGTGGGCCCCATTAAGCTCTCCCGTCGCCGTCGCTTGCAGACGCCATGCGTCTTCCGCACCGGCTACTACCCCCGCCGATGTGAGGCTCCGCGCAAGCTGCCGAGCTGCGGCCGCGCGACGCGGCGTGCTGTGCCCTGCAGCGGGATCGTGTGCACCCCCGAGAGCCGCCGAAGTCGCTCGAGGAGTGCTCGCAGCCGGCGACCCAGGTGCCGTCAGCCGTGCTTCCGTGACCCACCCGTCCCGCGCCCGTGGCGGCGGCGGCGGGGACGGCGGGAGGCGTTTGACTGCCGAACCAGGAACCTTCCATCCATCGTATACTTGTTCTGTGTCTGCAGCCTGAATCTCTCTCGCGGCAAGCCTTGGGCTCGCCTCCTTGCTGTGGAGGTCGCTTGCGAAAATCGCACTGCGAGATGCGGACGCCACCTGTCTCTCTGGAGAACTCGAACGATCTTGCGTACGCTCTACTGTGGAGGGATCTCCCCCGCCGTCCCCGCCTGCAGCCTGAATCTCAGGGGACTGGAGAACATGGCTGCGACCGACAATGCTCCGCAGGTCAGGAGGCTTGTGAGTTTGCCCCTGCACGCGTGCTGCATGAAAACCGCTTCCGCTATCGCGCCTCTCCTCCCCGGGACAGCCCCCGATGATGCCACTGCTGCGATGCTGCCCACCGCGGTTGGGTGAGCGCTGCGCAGCAGCCACGTCCTCAGTGCCTGTCTCGCCAGTGCGCAGCGCGGAGAGACAGGCGTGCAGCCGCCCGCGAAGGACCTCAAACACGCCGTCGCCCGGGAGCTGCGTGGATATCCTGTACAGACTGGGAATGAGTCGACTATCGCTCACGAGCGCGCAGGCGCTAGGCGCGCAGGCGAAGGCATGCGGAGGCCTGCTGCTCAAGTTGCAGTGCAGAGCTACGCCGCGGGGAGGATGGGTAACGCACGGAACGGCGGCGCGGAGGAGTGCTCCTGGCGTTGCTCCGAAGCGCGCCGCGAGGGCGAGGGCGGAGCGATCGAGCATACGGTGGGAGCCTCGCTCGGCGCGAGGTGGCTGCGGCACGCCGGGCGCGTGTCCCGGGAGCGCGAGGGCGTGGAGGGAGAGCGAGGAGTCGCCGGAGAGCGCTGCCTGGAGCGAGAGCGCCTCGGTCGGGCCCGCGGCCTCGCATCCGGCCGCATGCGAGAGCTGCACCACCGGCGGGAACAAGCCGCCCGAGAAGACCAACACACGCGAGGAGTGCGAGATCTGCGCGACCGCTAGGCTCAGCGGCGCGCCACCCGTCGGCTGGCGGCCGCGGGGAGGAGTGTGGCGGGCGGGGGCCTGAAGCTCGAGCGTGATGGAGTCGGCGAGGACAAGGAGGTCCCCGCAGCGCGCCGCTGAGAGACGGCTCACGTCGCCGTGCAGGCGGATCACCGCCATGCCGGCCTGGCCGAAGCTGTCCGACACTTCCACCTCGTCCCCGTCCCGCAAATCCAGGGAAATATCCGTGTCGCCCCGAAACCCCTCCACACGCCACACTTGGGCTCCGCCGGAGCCAGGCAAAAGACCGTGCGTCACCCTCGCTCCGCTCGGGCGGTCTAACTGCGCCGCATCCCCTGCCAGCGGCTGTAGAGCAGCGCTACAGTCAGGGAATGTGGGGGGGTGCCAGGAAAGGGAGGGTTCGGGTTCGGGTTTGGAGGGAGTGCGCGATTTCGCACCTTTTCACCCAGCATAGGCTCTCCAACAGCAGCCCTGACCAGGTCTGCAGCCGATTTCGGGCGCAGATTTGAGCTCATACCGTAGCCATTCGTCGCCGCCGATGTGTGCGGCGAGGGAAATAGCCCATGGCCGTTCCAAATTCCCTTGGGCGGGGAGCGGGGTGACGCATGCGCGGTCCTACTAGAATCCTCTTCCGGGATCAGCCGCGTCGAAGGCTTGGCTAGCAGCCCCATTGGGCGTAATTCGGTAAAGGGCATGCCCAGCCGAGCTCCAAGCGCTTGCCCTGGTCGTAAAGATGATCCAAATTGACCTTAAAGGCTGTCTCGGGGCGGCAGCAAGAGAGATCACTCCATCACCTCGGCGTTGTGTTAGAGGCGGATGATGATGTGCAAGATGGGTAGTAAAGCACGGTAAAAACGTAGTAGTAGTAGTAGAACGTAGTAGTAGAAACGTAGTAGTAGTAGTAGAAACGTAGTAGTAGTAGTAGAAACGTAGTTTTTAGAGCCTTCCCCCATTTGATTTTTGAAATAGCGTGGAGATCTTCGGGTGTGGGAGGGTGGTTGCGAGGGCAACCAGAGAGGGTCAGGAGTCGACACGGCGCGTGAACTTGCTACAGAGGACCAAAACGAGGGCATCAAAGGTCGGAACTTGGAATGCTGATCGAGAGAAGCAGCAATATGCAGCAAACTTTGCCCAGAGCTGGAGCAGTCGCAGGGGCAAAGATGTCCATAGCAACGTCGGTGAATCTTGTGGAGCAGGCAAAGAGGACCAGGCAATTCTTGAGAGCTGTTAAGCGCGAGGGCGAGGCTTTCATGATTCGCCATGCAGACATAGGTGCGCTTCCAAATTCTCGGCGCTCTAACCCAAAACGACGTGCGATGCTTGGCTCGATGCATCTGCCCCACTGCAGTGCCCGTTGCTCTTGCGCAGCGCTTATCCTTTGCGTTCACGACAGATCATCTCTTTCAGCGATTCACAGCAATTCCTGACGACCGTGCCGCGTACAACCTTTCGGCGCTTGGCCCGCGGCGCAGCCTCATGGACCTCCGCAGACTGCACGCCTGCCTCACTCACATCAAGGCCTGGCGGCACGTGTCGCGCACCGAGGTCGCCGACATTTTTCGAGCGGTAGCGCGTGGCGAGCGGGCTGCCTTGCTGCCCGAGGAGCTGCGCGGTGGGCTCCTCGACGAGGGGCAGTACGCAGTACAGGCGGACCGCTCGCTGATCGGCGCCGCGCAGCTCCGCGAGGTGCTGCGGCGCGTCGCGCTGCTCGTGGCGGGCCGGACCGCCGAGGTCGGCGAGCCGGACCTGCCCGGCGACGAGTATTGGGAGGCGCGTTCCGGCGCCCGCCGCGCGCGCTTCAGCGCGGAGATGAGCGGCTTCGTCGCTGCCATGGACGCGGCCGCCAGCGAGCGCGCTACCTTCCTCGCACTCATCACCAGGTCGCGCCGCCTCGACGCTCGATCCGCGCCGCCGGCAGGCCCCTTGCCCCCCTCAGTGCCGCACGTGGGAGGAGCCGCGGCGGAGATGGTGCAGCGCCACGCGGGGTACGGCGCGCCCGCGCGGGCGGTGCCGCCTGGCGGCGCGCGAAGCGGCGAGCCGGAGGTTCCGGAGGGCTTTCGGGGGGGTACAGTGGCGCTGGACTCGGAGGCGAACCGCAGGGCGCTCGCCGTCGACGCCCAAGTCCTCAAGGCCTTTCGCGAGGTGCTCGACCCGCCCCGCCCAGTGCCGTGCCGCCGCGTCGGGGGCGCTGACGAGGCGGCGCGGCGGCAGCCGCCGTCGCGCGAGGAGATCGCAGCGCGGCTCGTCCTCCCGCAGCCCACGTTCTGCCCGACGCTCGAGTGGTTCCCCGGCGCGCTCTCCGACAGCGTGCGGCGACGCGTGATGCCCGGCGTGCGCTACCCGCCCGTCACTTCCTCCATTGGCCTCAGCCGCGCCCGCCTCGACGCCCGGATCGCAGAGTACCAGATCAAGGTGCCCGAGACATCTCCACCCCGCAAAGCAACCCTCCCGCGCGCCACAGCGCGGCGCGGCGCAACGCAGCACTGAAACGCGGCACGGCTCGGCAGGCTTGGCACCAATCAGTGGGACTCATGGACGAGCGCGAGCCCGGGAATCTACCGGCCTGGCTCGAGGGCTGAGGCGTGCGCCCCGTGCCAGTGCCAGAGCCTTTGTTCAACAACATGCGCGAGCACTGCCTACGTGCGCGCGCCCTTACACATTGGCACCGCACGCGTTCGGCACGATGCACACTTCCATACCGACCGGCAGCGCCTCCGTTGCTTCCCCCATGCGCTGCCGCGCGAGGTCCACATTGAGCAGACGCGTGTTGTCCATAGACGCGCCCATCTGGCGGAGGATGTCGTGCAGCGTGTCGCCCTCCTCCACCCTGCACACACAGCCAATCACGCGCCGTCAGTACGATGCCCGGCGTTCTAGCAAGCATCCCGCGGCCTGAAAGGCGCGCAGTCGCACGTCTCAGCGGCGCTGGGCGTGGGCGGGGCGGGACTTGTAGAGGTGGCCGACGTTGATGACGGCCGGGGAAGTCGCCGGGCTTTCGGGGGTTGTGTACAGTGGATTCAGCGCAAAGAGCTGCACCCAACTAATTTCAAAAAGCCCTGCGACGTGTATGAAGTCGTCGCCGCCTTGCAGGCTGTACTTGCACCGGTGCACCTGCGCAGCGCAGCACGTCAGCTCGGGCCGGTGTTCACAGACACGTCTCGTGGGTAGCGACGTCCCGCAGGTCCGCTCAGGGGCGGCAGTATGGACAGGACACGGACCTTGACCGTCACACAGCGCTCAGAGACAGCCTGGAGGGTCTTGCAAGGCCCGATCGAGTCGCCAGCCATGATGCATGTGCGGAACTCGAGCCCCGAGTGTGCGCGGTTGGCGACATAGCTGAGTACGCGCATCTGCTGCGAACTCAAGCTGCCAGCTACCGGTTGGCTGAGCGTGAGCGAGAGGAATGGGGGGATGCCGGGGTCGACGAGCCGCGGCATCGAACGAACTTCCCCACGCAACAGTGCGTACTCGTGCTGGAGGCGAGCCCGCAGCGAGTCACCCGTGTTTGTGTCGATCGCTGTGACTCCCACGAATCCGACCGTGTCACGCGCATTGTCAAAGGCGTCGACCATGATGTCGAGCCGCTGTCCCATGAATGTGGTGTACGCCGCCTGGTCCTCTGAGCGGCTTTCGCCGTGCGGGTACAAAGCGATCCGAGGCGCGAGGTCCTCGACGACGCGGACACGCGCACACGTCATCGGCGCCCACTCGTGACCTGGCTCCTGTTTTGCAACAGCAAGCAAGCAATAGTAGTACAGACCAGCCGAGGCTGTGCACGGAGTCCAAGTGAGGTCCCAATGCTCGCTGCCCGGGGAGCGGGGCTCCACGTAACGCGCGTCAGGGCGCACCGCGGCCTCGCCGAATGTCGTTTCGTCCACGTTATCGAAAACTATCTCACCGTTTGCCCCAAAGCCGTCAAACTGCCAGCGCACTGAGTCTTGGAAGCCCGTCGGGAATTCGAAGCGGTGCGCAACAGGGGTCTGCAATTTCAGGTGATTCGACGGCGTGTTCATGACGTTCAGGACAAACTCGACAGTTGTGACTGCCGAGTTCGCAGAGCGCAAATTGAGCACGACGGGGTAGTTGCCATTGGCCAAAAAGGATCCAACTCGAAGTTTCAGCACAGCCTGATGAAATCCATCCTCCGCGGTCACATACGCTACCTCGAGGGCCGTCGCGATCGGCTCGATTGTCCCATAGTCGGTCGTGCATTGCTTGCCCTGCGGCACAGTGCACGAAGGTTCTGCCTGTGTCACCCGAAAAGTGCTTGCATTCCCCGCCTCCGCCGAGCTTAGTGCGCGGCATAGAGCATGACTGCCTTGTGTGTTATCCACGGTAGCGACTACATTTCCCCACTCGAGCATGTTTGCGGCGCCCGTCGGAGGCACGTCCGAGAACTCGCACTCGTCCGACATCTCAAGCTTTAGCCCTGCAGGGACCAGCACAGATCCATAGCCCGGGGTACCTGACCGCCGACTTCCCCCCTCGCAGATATCTGCGCCTGGCATAATCTCTTCAAGTGGCTCTCCCGCGCACGCGGCGCCGGCAAACAACTTGATGTGCGCTGCACTGTTCCGCAGCATGCGCACCATGTGTCCAGTCTGGGCTGCGGATGCCTCGACACGCTCGGGCGCCACGAAGACTGGAAGCGCGTTCAAGTCCATCGCCTCCGCCTCTGGAACGATCCCACTTTCCATCAGCAAACGCCGCGCCCCTGATCCTTCCTGCTTGCCCATTGGCTGCGGCTTCAGGAACTCGCCGTTGGGCCCAATCCGTAGAGCCGTGGGCGCTAGCGTTCCCTTTGCATCTGCCTGGCCCGCAAGAACATGTTGCTCCCAATTTTCGATTGGTGGCTTCTCAACCACCAGTGACGCCGCACGGTAGTACAAAGGAGCCGGCACGACAGGAATGAGGAGCCCATCAATCGTTTGGTTGCCGATCTCCGTGCTCTCCTCCCATGCGTGCGGGACAAAGTGAGGGAGGAACGACACTGGAGGCGGCGGACGAGACAAGTGTACCGTTGCGCGAAGTAGGTACGGCGAATTGCACATCTTGACAACCCCCTTGCCGTCGCGAGGCCGGATGCAGTTATCTGCAGAGAGGGTCATGGATGCCATACGGCAGCACCCCTGGAGCTCCGCGACGTACGTCACATCGCGGCTAGGGAGCGTAACTTCGTAATGAGAAACGCCCTCGAACCAATTTGTCGAGTCCCAAGTCCAGTGAGCCGGGTCGTGTGGTCCAACACAGTCCGTCTCCTGTGGATCACACCGTGAATTCTTGGTCACCTTGAGCTCAAGGTACTCCTCGTAGCCAGTCGATACCACAAACTTGGGTGTCTCAATCCCCTGAACTTTCACCACGTCCCCAGCTACCGGCTGGTAGCCCCCCATTGGTGTTGGGATGTTGTTCTGCACCCTCACATATGTGCCAGCGCCTCGCACCCACGCAGAACGCACTGTGAACCGCACTGTGTTCGACCCAGGCTCGACCGGCTCCCAGGTAATTGTGCCGCCACGAAATTGCGCGCTAGCTGTTGCAAAGAACAACAGCTGCAAAAGAAGGGTCACGAATGCCCCGCCCACCCATCCGCGCGCCCGTCGCGCCTCCCCCCGCCCCGACGCCGCCCCACCTTCAAGGGAGTCGCACGCCGGCCGCTGCCTTGAGGATCCTTCGCTCGCACAGCCCGACCCATGACCTCTGCATACATCGGTCTCGACGTCGTGCCCCATAGTCCAGCGCAAGCCCTGAGGCCCCGCCTGACTTACCAGAGAGCCCCTGCGTCAAGCCCCCCGCAGAACGCCCTCCTCCTGTGAAAAGGCACCGAATGTTTGAGTCAACCCTGTCGACTTTCGCCATTTTGAAAACTTGTCTCTCGATTTTCCGATTTTCTCCAAAATACCACCAGGGTGACGCGACCTGGCTGGGCGGTTGCGCCATGTCGCAGCTCACCCCCCAGGCCAAGCGGGTCCTTGAAGGGTAAGTCGCTGGCCCATCAATTTCTGTTTATTCCATGGTTGCTTGCGCTGCCGCTTAAGTTGGCTCTGTCGCGGGTCCAACGGCGATGCATCCAGAAGTGGCATGATGAGTCACCAGAGGGCGCAGCTCTGGGGTAGTGGGGTCTGCGCAGCCCCGTTTTGTAGTTCCGCGAACGCGGGGGTAAGTGACGGCATGACCATACATGGATATGAGGGGGCTGAGGCTGCTGCACCCTTCAGGGTGCAGTGGTGTGCACTGGGCGACTCGGCCTGAGAGCACCAGATCACTGGACTGATGAAGGTGTTCGCATCTTGACAGGCTTATGAGTGAAAAGTCCAACCAGCGGTGCGTCGACTGTGGGTCAAAGCTATCTGTGGATTGGGCTTCCGTGAATCTGGGGGTGTTTTTCTGCATCGACTGTTCCGGGAAGCACCGCGGACTCGGTGTGCACCTTTCGTTCGTGCGCAGCGTCACCATGGACAAGTGGGACGACAAACAGCTTGCTTTCATGCTTGCAGGCGGTAACAAGGCCTGCAAGCAATTCCTCAAAGACAATGACGAATACGACCTGCCCTTCGCGCAACGCTGGGTCAACCCCTGGCCCGTTACACATGATTTTTCGTGCACGCGGGGGTGCGGGGAGGCTCAGCAGTGCCAGAGCCACTGACTTATAGTGCCGCCCTTCAGGCGAGTAAGTCGGCAGAGAAGTGGCGGCAGAAGGTCCGCAAGACCGCAGAGGCTTCGATGTCGCGGAAAAAGGCGGCTCCTTCGTCGGATGAAAGCGAGAGCGAGAGCGAGAGCGAGAGCGAGAGCAGTGAGAGTGAGCCGGAAGTCCCACCTCCTCGGTCCAGGAAGAAGGATAAGAAGACGGCTGTGAAGGCTGCGCCAGTCGTAGACCTGATTGACCTTGGAGGCGGGGGGCTTGACGACTTCTTCGCCGACGCGCCCGCAGCAACCGCGTCGGCGCCCGAGAAGCCGGCCGACAAGGAAGTGCGCAAGAAGGGAGAGCAGAAGGAGGGAAAGAAAGAGCGGAAGGACAAGGAGAAGAAATCTTCTTCCAAGGATGCTGCGGCAGATATCGCGATGGACCGTGCCGCGCTCGACGAGCGCATCCAGCGTCGCAAGGAGGAGAAAGACGCGGAACGTGCCAAGGAGGCACTTGCCAAGCTGGAGGCTATGTGTGGCGGCAGTGCATCGCGCGGCGAGGAGATGAAGTGGGGTGCGGTTAACCCGCCCGCAAAGGCTCGGCGCGGAGGAACGGCTTCGTCGGACTCAGAATCGTCGTCTGAGAGCGATGAGGAAGATCCTGCAGCGCGCAAGGAGCGCCTCAAGCAGGAGGCGCGCGAGGCGAAGCGCAAGGAGCGCGCTAAGAAAGCCGCTGAGGAGGCTGGTTCGAATCCCCGGGCACCGGCGGGTCGGCCCGAGAGCACGATGGAGCGGCTACGGCGCGAGGCAGAGGAGTCCAAGACTCGGCGCGAGAAGGAGAAGGAGGCGCACATGGAGCGCTTCAAGGGCAGCCGGGCCATCTCGTCCTCGGACTTTTTCGAGGAGGGGCAGGACGCACAGGGCGGGGCACAGGGAAGCGGGAAGCCACGGAAGGACTACTCAGACCGGCTGGACGGTTACACTGGGGAGCAGCCACTGGCGCACGCGATCCTGCACAAGGGGCTCTTCACCAAGGAGACCATGAGCATCGCTTCGGATAAGGCGGCCGAGTACATCCCCAAGGCCGGAAGCGCAGCGGCGGCGGCGGCGGCCTCAGCGGCCTCGTTCCTGGGCACCAACGCCGGGAGCTGGCTCGAGAAGGCCAAGGACAAGATTGGGATTGCAGGAAACTCAATGTCCACGTCTTCAGGCTCGTGGATCGACCAGGAGGCGCGCCGGCGCGCAGAGATCGCGAAGAGCATCGCCAAGAACAATCCCGGTGGCGGCGCTGAGGCGGCATCGCGCCCGGCAATGGAAGGGTTCGGTTCGGGCAACATGGGCGGAGGAGGCTTTGATGTCCAACGGTCTGGCGGATTTGGGCAAATCAAGGGAGTTGGTGGAGGCGGCACACTCGGACGCAGCATCAGTGACATGTCTCTTGAGGAGCCCAATCTCGACAAGTGGCTGGACTCGGAGGACGAAGATCCCAAGCCCAGCCGGGGCAAGAGCCGGAAAGCGGACGACTCGACAGACACCGAGTCAGATGACGCAAGAGCACGAAAGAAGAAGGAAAAGAAGGAAAAGAAGGAAAAGAAGGAAAAGAAGGAAAAGAAGAAGGGTGCTGCGCCTGCCGCTGAATCTGCAGCGTCTGTGGACCTTATCGACTTGCTGTCTTAGTGAGTCTGCAGTGCAGCTGCAGAGAGGCAGCGAGCGACAAAGAAGAAAAGACAGTGACACCGTGGTCTTTGAACGCGGAGGCTGGATGGGCGAGAGTAGAGCTGCCCGCCTCAATGGCTAGTTTGGCCTTTTGCATTCCAGGAGTCCCCACGCTATTGCCAGTAAACGTTGTGTTTGGTCGCCTTCTAGTAATCTGTGCGTGCCAATTCAAATGCCGGGGGCGCAGCAATGCCACCAAAATGTACGACACTTGTGTCGATCTGCATCCATGACACTCCTACGTGGCCTTCTTCTTTCGTGCAGTCTCCAGCTCTCGTTGAGCAGTCCGAAGCCGAGTCTTTCGCGCGTTTTCGGCAGCAATCACCTGCTCGTGGTGCGCATGAAGAATCCACCATGCACTCTCTGGTGGATTCTGCCTCCCGAAGTCTGACAGGACACTCGAGGCAGAGTACGGGAAAAGCAGGAGCGTACCTCCTTCACACGTCTCAAGTAGACTTTGGCAATACGTGGGCTACGCATGAAGCAGACAGTGGTGGCTATCACTCCTATCAGCATTCCTACCATAAGAACGAGGAAGACTGCTCCAATTTCCAGTGGCTGCCGGCTGCTCAGATTCTGCGTTCCGTCGGCAACACTTTCCTTCAGGAGAATGAACGCCTGAGATGCAAACGCACGCAGACGAAATTGCTGCGTGGCTCGCTCAGATTGATCCCTAGGACGCGAAGAGTATCTACGGGACGCAGGCTGGAGAATCGCAGGAAAGAGCTTTTCCGCAGTGACTCACCACAATTGCATTCTTGGTCCCGTCCCAAATGGGCGTGAGGAGCGGCCCAAACGGCATGCCTAAGCGAGCCAACATTGCAACCCTCTCTCGTGCGGAGTTACAAAGCCAAAAGCTTTTGGATCGCTGCCGCCAACGCCCAGCCCTGCAACCTGGTCCTTCTTTGAAACCAGGAGCTGCCTAACATTGTAAAGCGACTCACTCTTCTGGCGGACCTACAGGTCTTCGGACGATCAAGGCGAAGCGGCGCAACCGGCAACTACAAAACGAGGTGACCATGTCGAAGGCGGGGGCAGTCCGGCGCCCTGCTCCATTGGTGTGAATCGTGGCGGCACCAATTTATTAGACTACATCACGCTTGCATCTCTCTCTCCCACACACATCAGATTCTGCTCGTCAACAGCTCAATGTCACTTTCTTGAACTCTCGCTCTCGCCTCGCTCCCTCTCTCTCTCTCTTCCACCCCTCTTCCTCACTCGCTCCACCATCGCTTTCAGCGTGCAGCAGCGGCGCTGGGCTGGGCGCGCGCACGCTTAGATTTGCCGAAGCCGTCGCACACCTCGTGAAGGGTGTCGAGCAGCGCCTGCGGGACCTCGAGACCCACGGTTTTGAGCGCCGCCACGGCATTGCCAAGGTTGGCAGCAGCCTGAGCTGCCGCGACCAGGGCGGCGGTGTGCGGGTCCTGCGCCTGCAGGTGCGCCACCTCGAGCTCCACCTTGCGCCGCGCAACGCGCGCCACCTCCAGCTCCACCTCCGCACGACGGAGGTCCACCAGCGCGCGCTTGCGCCGCACCTCCTCGCTCTGCTCCTCGCCCGATAAGCCCTCGCCCAGCGCAGCGCCTGTCCCCGAGCTGCCGTCCCAATGACCGGAACGCGCGAGCGCAGAACACACGCGCGACCCCTTTCCGTGCCCCGCCTGCTCGTCCTGAAACAGTTGCTCCGCTCGCGCCTTCGCTTGTCGAATATCTTCAAGCACCTGTGCGCCAGCACGGCCCATCAAATTTGCCTCGCACGCACTCCTGAGCCCAGCTTCACGCGACGTCGGCAGGTGGGACGGGGCCCCGGGGCGATTGATGGACGTACCTGACCAAGAGAAGTGGTGGCGCCGGGCCGCACGAGCGATAACGCGTCGTTAGATTCTTTGTCTGACTCAGCGAGCGCAAGGAGATTCTTCCACTGTGTTTGTACCGACGAGAAGACCAGGCCGTACACGCCGTCAAGCTGAAAGAGCGGCTCGTTCTGAAGCGCATGAACGACCTGCGTGAGCGCGGCTGATTGGCCTCCTGGGCGGAATATTCCTGGTGCATGCATCAGCGCTGCGCGTGTAATCATTACCATCCGCATCTCGCCCTGTGGGTCCCCGCGCTTGAATGAGAGTCGTTTTCCACTGCGCGCAGCAGCTGCTGCTGCTGCTGCTGCATGCCCGGCGGCACTACCGTCCTGCTCCACGGCCGCTGCGCTATTTCCCGCGGTATGCGCCAGGTTATCCTGCCCCGATGCCCCTCCTTGCGCGCCGATCATTGCAAGCAGCGCTGGATTGGCCCCGCTTGTGGCTGGGATTGCGATCCCGCCCTGACCTAGCCTAGGCGGAACCAGCCCACCCGATCCGACCGGCGTTGCTACGACAGGAGTCGCCTGCGCAGACGACATCCCCGTCTACAGGTGTTTGCACGCGGACGCTGGCCCCCACGGCCGCAATGCTCTTGGTGAGCCCAAACTGCACCGCTGCCCGAGTTATTAGGTATCGGGTCATCCATCCAAATAGCTATTTTTTAATAAGGCCCGGCTAAATAATAAAAGGGCTAGCGACCGGCCAAAAAGTTGTCTACTTTGGTGAAAACACAGTCTTTCCGGGCTATTAGCATTTCGGCTAATCGAAGAGAGGGTGTACTGGATTCCCTCCGAAAGAGTCAGAAAAGGAGGGGAGACTAGGGCAACCAAAAACTGCCGAAAGTCGGCCTTTAGTTTCGCGCGTCTTTGCCCTTCTACTTTGAACCGAAGATCCTAATTAACGCTGCGAACCTGTGCGCGCGCACCAGTCCGGGTCACGACTCACTGGACTTCCGCCTTCTCCCCGAGTGCGAGAGGAAGTGAGACCGGATCTTTAAAGTCGGTTACGAACCTCACCAGTCTCTCAGGCACGTCATCGGCAGCGAACATCCAGGTATCGCAGGATGTGCGGTTTGCGCGGGTATGTCGAGGTACGAAGGGGGGCCCTTCGTACCTCGACATACCCGCGCCTGGTGGACCGCCCGTCGATAGCATGTAAGATGCCTCTCTGACTTATGGGCAGTTTGCAGGATGTCCTTCATCAACCGATCTGCTGATCATTCGCCCTCGTCGTCGTTCAGCTACCGGACGAGCATGAATGTGGTTAAGAGGAATGGCAAGCTCGAACCGGTTGCTTTCGACAAAATCACGTCGCGAATCGCCAAGCTAGCATACGGCCTTGACGAGCGCTTTGTTGACCCGGTAAGAAATCCAGTTGCAATCTCACAAGTCAGTAGGCTGGGTCCAAGAGCACCAGTTTGGGATAGAGCAACCCGGCTAGGCACCTGATGCCACAAAAAAGCGCAGCCACTTCCCTCAACAGCGACGTACCGATTGTACTGAACATGCTAAAACAGGTGCTGATCTCGCAAAAGTGCATTAAGGGTGTGTACAATGGGGTCACCACGGCAGATCTCGACACTCTTGCTGCCGAGACCGCGGTTTGACCCTCCTGATGCACAGTCATGGATGCGACCTTGACCTGGATAGGAGCAACACGACAGCATTTCAAAATCCGAGTTTTCTGGCTCTGGCTGCGGTCTTGATTTCCCGATGCGAATTGATAAGCTGGATTGTGGATAGGCCTACATGACGATGGAGCACCCTGACTACTCGATCCTTGCCGCGCGCATCGCCGTGTCGAATCTGCACAAGATGACCCAGAAGGTGTGGAATCCGATCTCCCTGCCATCTCAACCTTCTCCATTGGAAGACCATGATTTCTGCGCTGTTGATTCTCATGAAGCTGCGCCACGGCCGCAGAGCTTCTCGGAGGTGATGACCGCGTGCTATAATTACACGGATGCCAAGTCTGGACGCCAGAGCAGGCTTCTGGCAGACGACGTGTACGAGATTATTATGAAGAACAGGGACGAACTCGACTCTGCTATTATTTACGACCGTGATTATGGGTACGACTTCTTCGGTTTCAAGACGCTCGAACGCTCCTATCTCCTCAAACTGAACGGCAAGGTGGTCGAGCGCCCACAGCACATGCTCATGCGCGTTTCGGTGGGAATCCACAAGGAGGACATTGCTGCTGCAATCGAGACCTACAACCTCATGTCGCAGAAGTTCTTCACGCATGCTTCGCCGACGCTCTTCAACGCAGGCACTCCTGTGCCCCAAATGTCGTCGTGCTTCCTGGTGCACATGAAGGAGGACTCAGTCGAGGGTATCTATGATACGCTCAAGACCTGTGCGCTTATTTCGAAGTCTGCGGGCGGGATCGGTCTCTCTTGCCATGGCATCCGTGCCACAGGGTCCTACATCCGTGGGACCAATGGCACCTCCAACGGCCTTACTCCGATGCTCCGTGTATTCAATGCGACTGCTCGTTTCGTAGACCAAGGAGGTGGGAAACGCCCCGGGTCGTTCGCGATGTACCTGGAGCCATGGCACGCAGACATCTATTCTTTCATCGAACTTCGCAAGAACACGGGGTCAGAAGAGCACCGCTGCCGTGATCTCTTTCTTGGATTGTGGGTGCCTGACCTCTTCATGAAGCGCGTCGAAGCGAATGCGGAATGGTCGCTTTTCTGCCCTTGTG
>ENA-UOXV01002862-UOXV01002862.1-marine-metagenome-genome-assembly--contig:-NODE-2862-length-21946-cov-5.877438_pt1 | contig 21946 bp, 32 predicted proteins | sample MGYA00238165_ERZ766961 | MGnify/ENA primary metagenome ERZ766961 (study PRJEB28924, sample SAMN03173240) | marine metagenome | biome: Marine; feature: Water; material: Subsurface seawater | place: North...
CACAACCCAGACCGCGAAAAAACCACGGCCGGGAGCCTCCTCACCCTGCACCGCCAAGCACGCCCTCATACGACCCACCGCCCGCCGAGACCGCCACCACCGGCACCACTGGGGCCGCGAACGCAACCGAGGGCGGAGGAACCAGCGCCGCGCCTACACCCGGGAGGGCCGCGGCCGAGGCCGGGTGCACCGCCGCCCCGCCCCCACCAGCATAACTCAAAAAGATTCACAAAATCACTGCCAACGACAGCCGATAAAGCAGTTACAAAGGTTGCGTAGTAATTGACCCGACAGGAGCAAGACTAGGTTCTTTAAAGTTGCCATCCCCTTTCTGTTCTGCTGTTGGCGTGTGAGCCCTTTTCTTTCAAGATAATTCGAATTCAAATTCTCTTTCTCTCTCTCTCTCTCAATCTCTCTCTCTCTCTCTTCCAATTCTGACTCTTTTTCGTGAAGCTGGAAACGCCAAGATAATCTGGCGGAGCAAAGGTTCCCCACATTGGTCGATCGCTCCAAGACAATGCACCCGAGGAATGAATTTACTACCTACGGATCGAGGAGGAGAGAAAGCGAGGGAGCCTACCTACTACCTCAGTCTACCAAGTCACGTACCACAAAGCCGCCGAAAGCTCTCATTCCTGCGCGACCGCTCGCACAGCCTTCCCCAGCAGAGTTTTGGGCCCGACGCGTTCCTTGATCTGATCAACAAAACTGGCATCAGCACCCACACCACACACACAAACACACACGCACACCCACACACCCAACCGCAAAGAGAGGGAGAGAGGAAGAGACGAAGAGAGTGAGAGAGGGAGAGAGGGAGAGAGGGAGAGAGAGTGGCAGCGTTGTTGACAGACGGCGACATCGCGTTGGACTGCGTCCGCGTCACGGCACAGCAGCTCGCCCTTGGATGCCCCTTGCTGCATGGGGCAGCGCGGAGCAGAGTGGGACGGCGCAGGAAACCGGATGCAGGGGAGACAAGGCACCTCAGCAAGCAGGCGTTCCCACTCACTCGCGAGTGACGGCCCGAGCACGCGCAGGCCTGGTGCTGCAACACCTGCCCCTGCTCCGCCTGATTCCTCCGAATGCAGCCTCGATGGATCAGAGCTGCGATGGATCACACTCGCTCGAGTGTGGAACGCCTGCAAACACTTGCGTTTCAGTTTTGAACCCCAGCACAGTCCCGCAATGAGCCCTCGCCTCACTCGCGGTGAGCCCGCGCCCAACTCGCGGGGCCAGTCGCTGCAGGGAGATGCGCCGCACCGACTTGAGTGCTTTGAGCCATTCGATGAACTCCTGCCGCTCATCCGTCCCGAGCTTTGCCGCACCCTTTGCTGGAGACCGGCCATGGCCCGGCGACGCGTTGGGCACCGCGCCTGCACCTGCCGTGACGCGCGACAGCACCCCTCGCGCATGCGCAACGAGCAGTGAGTGCGTCTTCCCAGGGTCGATGACAGCCGCAGCGCGAAGCACCGAGAGTCTCATGCGGTCGGCCTCGCCTGACCGCCCCGCTAGCTCACGGTCTAAAGTGTCCGCAACCTGGGCCAGCCAAGTCGCAGATGAAGACCGTCCTGTGTTTGCTTGCGTACTGCCACCCAATGCCGTCTCAGCGAATGCCATTGTGCCCTTCGTCCGCAGTGCCCGGGTCACCTCGTTCGCCAGCAGCGGCAGTGGCGCTCGGGCGCACGCCTTTGTCAGCAGCGGCAGTGCCAGTGCCGTCTCCCCAAGCACCGACAGCGCCCCAAATGCCTCAGCTTCACTGCAAACCTCCCGGCCTCGTGCCTCGAGATCTTGCAGCAGCTTTCTGCTGGCTTCGCTGCGCCTGGCCTCCGGAAGCACTGCCGCGGTACCCGCTGACGGCACCGCCACAAACGCCTCCCAGACCAGCCGGTCGCCAAACTCCCTGGCGCCCTCTGCGCGCGCCGCGCACACGAGCGAGGGCGACACTAGCGCCTGCCACATCCGCTGCGCCCCCGCGACGCTGTCCCCCCGCTCCGCCCACTGAGCCAGAATAAAGCGTGCGTGAAGGACCGCACCGCGGTTATCCCCCTCATCAGCAGTGCGGACGCACAAGCGCGCGAGCGCCGTGTTGATGCCGCCGGCGGACATAACAACTGCCAACTGCTCTGCCCGCAGCTCTGCGAGGCTCTCTCCCAACAGCGAGCGCGTCACAAGCAGACCTACCCCGGGCACAGCAGCCTTTCCCGTCGCATTGTCACTTCCTGTGGAATGCGCTCCTACGGCGAGGTCGCGCGCCTCTGCCGCGTCAAGCAGCTCAGTGAGAACGTACCGCCTGCGGTGAAAGCGCCCGGCACCGCCGCCGGGCGAGGCGCGCGGCACCAAGGCGTCCATGAGCGAGACCACTGCTGCAGCATTTGGCACGGCCCGGAGCGAAGCGGCCATCCGCTGAATCTCGGGCACAGCTGCCGAGGGTGACGTGCATTCTCCCACAGTGGCAGCCCACGCCAGCACGAGCACCTCCACCATAAGTTCGCCGCGGTGCTCCAGCTCACGCAACTCCGCGCCAATGTCGCCCTGCTCCCCCAGACTCTCGCCCTCCGCTCCCACAGCCGCCAGCGCTACGCTCCGCGTCACCGCCGGGTCGCTCAGCGCAAGAAGCCGCCCACTGGCAGCATCATCCGGCAGAGCACGAGCGAGCAGGGCTTCCGCCTCGCTGCGTACAGCCCGCCGCCGCGGGCAGGTCCCATCTCGAGACTGCCAGCACTCAATCGCGCCGGCTGCATGCGTGCACACGCGAAGCACCGCACGCTTGAGCAGCTGCAGCCGCACCTGCACCTCAGCTCCCGGCGCGGACGAATCCACGCGAAAAGGCGGCCGCGGATGCAGCGCTGCCCGAATCGTGATCGCCACACCAGCCCGTAAACTCCCGCGAAAAATCGTCTCAAGCACCTGGGCAAACTCTCCTTGCCGAATGAGCGCTGTTGGCGGAGGGCACTTTGGGCCTTCTGCCTGGGGTGCCAGTGCCATTAGCGCATCACCAGCTAGCCAGAACTGGCCTTTACCGAGCAGCATTCGCACCAGCTCCGTACCGACCACCCTCCCGCCCTGCCCGCTAGAGGTGAGCAACTTGTGCACCAAATCCCATCTGTACCCCGCGGCGCGGATGTCAGTGGGGCCCGGGAACGACAGGCACTGCCTAGTGTCCTACTCACTTCTCAAGCCCCGCTTTTGTGCGTACCTATTCCCAGCTGCAATCAGCGCCGCCAGTCGTAGCCGGCGGATCGCCGCGCTGTCCTCACCGATGCCATCCTCCCTCCCACCCCTGCCTGCCGCGCCCGCAGACGACCCTGCCGCACCCCCGCCTTCCGTGCCCCCGCCCCGTCCGGCCTTCGCGACGTCACTGTAATGCGCGGCAACACCAAGGGGTGCAATAGCGGTGGGATCCGGCCAGCCAGCATGGCATGCATGTAGGGCGAGAGACAAAGAATCAAGGATGTGCGTGAGCGCCCTGGGCGGCCGCCTCTGCGGCGAGCGGCGAGAATCGCCGCCCGCCTCGGCGGGAGCTTCCAGGGCCGCCAGGTCTGTGCGCGCGCGCGCGTGCGCTGCGAGCGCATCGAGGCGCGCTGACAGCGCTTCGCGCATCGCGCTCCACGGTATGCTCGCGTCCGCGGGCGGCGCCGGGCCTGCACCACGCGCGGGCCGAACGCCACCGTCGAGGGATGCGAGGAGAGCTGCAATGGCGAGGAGACTAGCTGTGGCGCGGACGGCCAGAAGCTGTTGCTCGCACGCAAGCCGCACGCTGCCGTGGGTGTCTTCGACCCCGGACCGACGAACCGAGGACCCCTCCCCAAGTGTCACAGCCAGAACCGCATCCAGTAGCGCCATTGTGTCGCCAAGCGCAAGCCTGAAGCGGTCTCCATCTGCACCGCCATGTACTTGAGCCCTGCCAGCGCCGCCGCCGGTTGTGATGCCGAGCGGGCGCGCGTGCTGTGCATCAGCAGGGTGCAGCAGGACGGCTTGACGAACCGAGAAGCGGCAAGGCGGTCGGGAAGCTGCTGTCCGAGCCCCCGCGCGACCGGCGCGAGAGCATCGCCAAGCCCACACAGCACGTGGCTCCGGGCCCGCACGTGCCGCCCGCGCACTGCATCCCACCGCACTGTCTCTGATCCCGCACTATATTTGTCGAATGCACGTCGCACCAGAAGTGCTGCCTCCCATTCAGCCCGACTCGGGATCCCGCCCGCAGCCCCCATCGCCTCCAACAGCGCGCTGCATGGCATTAGCCTGCCCGTCGCAGAGTCCATCAGAAAGCCGATTCAAGACACGCGCTGGTACCCATCGACCATTGATCTGATGTCGCTTGCGGCAGCCAAACACGGCCGCCCGTTGCGCTGTCTTATGCCCTCCCCCCCCCCTCCCACCTCCCGAACTGCCCCACGAACACGATGAATCAAGGTACCACAGCGCCCGGGTGGGTGGCCACCGGTCTCGACACACGGCGCGAAGATCTTTCCAGAGGTCTTGGCCAGCGTGAGCGTTGCAGTGCGCGTGCGCCCAGCTGTCACTTCCTCCTCCGCGCGTCCATTCTCTGCACTCGCTGGCCCGGCAGTCGCAAACGTAGCAGTAGCACCGCTCGCAATGTCGGCGATTTTTCTCAGTTACCTCGACCTGCCAGTCCACGCGCTGCATGCATTACTCATCTCGAGCGCTGCAACCTCAAGCTCCCGATGACTTCTGCGCCCCGTCCTACACTTCAAAGCCCTTCAGCTCTTGCCCAAGACCCTAACCCCTAACCCCCCTCACCGCGATTCTCTGAAGCAGCACGTCGTGCCACGGACAGCCGTGGGCGCGGGGGGGGGCTCGCACCTTCTTCCACTGTACTGCGTCCGTTTCAACAGATTTGAAGCTTTCGGTGGGGCACAGTGCGCGAGGGTGTGGCAGATCCCCGCCCAGTTCGCCCGACGCCGACACAAACACGATTTCCTCCTCCCCCCCAGCTCCTTCGCCCGCCGTCGCGCGTCTCCTGTCCTGCGATGCGGCGCATCTCTTCTGCCCATCGGCCCGTGCGTCCGTACGCTCTTGCGCCCTCCCAGCCGTAGACGAGGCCCGCCCTTCCTCGTCCGAGTCCACGATGATCACCTGCACATGGCTGTCAGCTCACAGCGGTTGCACAAGCGGCGCTGCCAGAGCAGAGGCAGCGCAGCACACCAAACGCGTCACTTTGGCCCATACGACGACTGCCATGTCACTAGGGGTTCTTTACAGGCCAGCGCGGGTTGCGGGAATTACGTCGTCGTCATCGCCGCCGTCCGCTGCGGAGCTTGTTGGATTCGCCTCTGCGTCTCTCCCCGACTCGTCCCAGCTGCTGCCGCTGCTTTCGGCAAAGCGGGAGCCATCCCGAGAACTATCTGAACTGATTCTACTGCTGTCAGGGTCCTCGTCGTCACTTCTAGTGCCGTTTCCAGCTTCGGGCTCTTGTTGCGCCCTTCGTTGATCAACTTCACCCGAAGCTAAATCAGCGCTTTCCTGCGTCTGCGTGGAAGCGCTCTGCTGGCTAGATGGCAGGCGATTTCGGAGCATAATCACTTCGATCTGCAACTCCTCCAGCATCTCCCTTGATCGCAATTGCTCCGCCTCTGCTGCCCTGCTGACCCCCGCTAGAAGGCTCTCGAGTCGCTCACATCGCTCCTGCAGCTGCCGGATCAGGGCCTCCTCCTCGGACTCAGCATCGACGCTCTTATGTTCGACCCGCTGGCGTTTTGGATCTGGATCCGCACCAGAAGCCGAACCCCGCTCATGGACAGCCCCACTCTCCCTGGCACCCCCTTCCATCCTCTAAGTGAATTCCCTTGCGAACTAGTCTATCGTGGGTGAAATCACCGTCTCTCAAAGGCATTCCGGCCCCGTCACTTGCGCGGATTGGGCCGGCCTGCCCCCTTCAAGGCGGATGACGCTTCCTCCGCAGCGGAGCATCGTCCGAGCGGCATGCTTGCTGGCGGCGCTGTCGCTGTGCGGCGTTGCCCAAGGGTTTGCGCTTACAAAGCACGTATCACTCGGGAAGGTGGGGCCACAGGAGCAGCTCTCCCGTCAATGGCGAGGCAGGGCGCCGGCCACTGCCAATGCGATCAAGATGGACCTCGGCCAGGTCGCCCTCGGAGGCTACGGGCTTTTCAGCCTCTTTTACCTGGGTCAGCTTGCGCGCCCGAACAGGAGGAAGCTTGATTCGGACCCCTACACGTTGCTGGCCGGGATCAAACTCTTCCACACGCCGGACGGGGTCGCAAAGCCAGTCACTGACGCGTGGGGAGCGGATGATCGTGCTGTAGTCGTCCTATTCCGCTCGTTTGGGTGATTCTTTTGCCAGGAGTTGGCCGCCACGCTCGCAAGGAGCGTGAAGCCACTGCTTGACGAGGCGGGAGTGCGTCTCGTGGCGATCGGGATCGGGACCCCGGAGCGAGCAAAAGAATTCTGTGCGCACGTGGGCTTCCCTGAGGCGTGTCTCTATGCTGACCCCGACAATGTCGCATACGACGCGCTGAAGCTCAACAAGGTGAGCCCGCTCCTTGGTTGAAACGCTGAACAGCGCCGCGCTTTTTTGGGGCGGAGATTTCCCAGTCCTCCCTTCCCTTCCCCTCTCTTCACGAAGGGCATGCACGTGGAGCGTCTGACGCTCGACCTGTCTGCTTCTCCAGGGGGTCGGCACCACCTTCTTTCGCCCAGAGACGCCCCTCGCGTTGCTCCGCCGCACGCTTGACGGCCGCACAGGAGACCTCACCGCGGCGGTGAGCAAGTGGCAGGCGTGGATCCCGCCCAAGCTGGAGCAGGGACTGCAGCAAGGAGGAGTATTTGCCTTCGACGGTCGCTCGGTGGTCTTCCAGTACTACGACCCGAGCACCGGTGCCCACGCTGACCTTGCGCAGGTTCTTGCTGCAGTCGGCGTCACGCCTCGCCCCGACAAGTAGCTTCTGCCGCAGAACTTTCGCATAGGGGGAAACCTGTGACGTCTCTGCCGGAAAGCGCAAGCTCGGCACGAGACTGAGGCATCACCATCCCTGACAGCGAGCGCTCCTCGCCGCCAGCAGCGCTTCTTGCTAGAACACAGCGCTGCACGCCGGTGAGGATTAAATGCACAAGTATACTAGCCTGCCTAGTATGCACGCGTGGACGCAGGGCGCCAAAGACGCAAAGCAGCGCGAGACATACGAAAAACCGCTTTAAGAACGAATCATGCCAGCGCCGGTTCCGAGGCGAGGATGCCAGAGGGCTTCGGCTGCATCACACGCGGCACTGCGGGCTCAGGGCGCTGCGCCGACGCCGCCGCGCTTGTTGAGGAAGTCTTGGCCAAGCCGCCAGAGGACGGAGAACATGAGTCCCTGCATGCCATTGGCGGCAATGCGCGTGGAGAGACCGCGGCCAAAGAGGCCGACAACGCCGTCCTTTTCAACAACCTGCTGCACTGCCTGTATGTACGACACGTTAACCTTGGAGGTCTGCTTCACGGTTTTGATGACCCGGATCGAGTTCGAGCAGGTGTCCGACACCACCGACGACGTGAATCCTATCAGCGCGCTCCGCAACTGCGCCGGCTCGCTTCAGCACAAGCGCTGCGCGCCCGCCACACACGCAGTAGCGGCACAATGCGAGTGGGCAGCACCAGCTTTTGGGCGAACTCGTTTCCGACGGAGGGCATGAACTGCGCGGGGGGCGGGAGAGAGGTGTCGAGGATGTTGTACGTGTAGAACCAGGGGAAGTGCCCGACAAAGGTCGCAGTAGCGGACGCCAGCGCGCCGCCGTAGATCACGGGGATGCCGCCTGTGCGGATCTGTGCGCCCACGCGCGCAACGCGCACGGGGTCACAGCGAGCGAGACCGTGGGCTCATGGGGCCTGTTGCGGGAGCACCTTTGAGCCCATTACGGTCCAGCCATTGTTGCCCTCGACCTGCAGGGTGGTCTTGACGAAATCGATCGGCATGAGAAAGATGCGGAAGATCCCAGCGGATGCAGATGCGCACCCAGTCTTGACACCGACAGGAAGGTTCTTGGTTGAGTCATAGGAGTCGAGTAGCGCCAGCATGCCAGCGTTGGCCGCTGCCAAGACCCGCACTCATCAATTTCTCGGCAGGTCTAGCCACCAAATGAGGATTTGCAGCTCAGACTCGCGCTAGTGCCAACGTCGGGCTGCAATCAGGCGCACAGAACCGGACTGCGCCCCGCAACGCGACGCTGTAGAGGTGGCGCGGGCGATCCCGCCCGGTGCGCCAACGCACCCGTGTCGCCGAAACGCGAGAGCGGGCCTTGCGCCAGCGCTGGAATGTACCTGGCGCTCGCTGAAGCGATCAGTGCCTGACGTCGCGCGGCCTCTCCCCAAAAAAACCAAAAAGGGTTTTGGCCAGTGACACCCTGCAGGGAGCAAGACATGGAGCATGCCGATTGCACGCGCAGGCTGGCGGTCCGACGCTCACCCGCGGTAGAGCCTACGAATGCCACTCAGCCCACCACCACCCTCAGTGTAGTAAAGATGACGGAGAGCCTGCATTGAGGTCATCCCTTCGCGGTACTGGAAGTTCATGGTGGTTCTGTCGCAACCAGCAAAAGCAAAATTCGTCAGAAAATCGGGGTGCTCGCATTTTTTGCGCCCACAGAGGCCGGTTGTCTCACCGCATCCACATGAGCGAAGAAACCTGAATTCCCATCGCAGCAGCCCCTGTGCCGTGCCCACACGGTCAGATTCTGCGACACGCCTAGCCTCGTTTCCGCGCCCGGACGGGACTCGACGAACATCACATGCGTTTCGGTGGCCGGGAAGAACAGAAAACCCACCGTCAAGAACCCGCTTAATTGCTCGCTCGAATTGCTCGCTCAAATCACAAAACTCTGACCAGGCTCTATTCGAAACCGATGCAGGCGGACATTCATTGCTTGCGGGTTGGGTGCGGCACCAGCGATGCCGCCGCCAAGCGCGCGCTTTGCAGCCCGGTTGAGGACATCTCCTAGGCTTTCCTCCTTGGCAGCGGCAATCATGACCGCACGGTGCGTTGGCGAGGGCCCAGCAGGTATGTGTGAAAGATTCATGAGAGAGTTGCCACGTAGATCGTAGCTGCTGGAGTCTGACCCTGAGATACGAGTACGAGGCGATACTTCAACGTGACAGTCCCCACTGTATTCGCGCTTGTCGTGCACGAAATCTAGCGACTTCAAATCATGACGAGTGTGCAGCTGGGGCGCACTGAGAGCGCGCGCACCTGAATACACGGGGCGACGAGGCGACCACGGGCACGCTGTGACACGGATCAAGAATTGGTCTGGTCAGATGAGGCGCAACCCCTTTGCTGTTTTAAAAGGGGGCTTTTATTCGAACACGCGGTCCTCGAGTGTAGGATCTTTTCGTGCCCGAAAATCTCTGGATTTTCGTGAAAATCCAGAGAAGGACGTGGAGGACGGGGCACGACAGTTCGTCCCAGACGATTACAACCACAGATTTTATATCACTGATTTGGCATTCATGCCGCTCCTGCTGGCTCGCCTTCAGGTGCTCGTCGGTCCGCTCATTTCCACCAGAAGGAGATAGAAAAGGAGTCGTCGAGGGCACGAACGTAGTGCCAGAAGCCCTCTGGGATGAAAAGGCTTTCTCCCGCGTGCACAACGCACTCGCAGAATGGAGCCTTTTCAAAGAGGGGAAAGCACTCGGGGTTCGGCTCCTCCACTGTCAGGAGGTGCCCACCAGGCCGTCAGCCGTCCGTCAACGCAAGCCCCTCACAAACCAGGACTCGAGGCTGGCAAGGGGAAGGGGATGCACGTGAGACTTGTGAGGTGTTAAAGTCGCGCCCCTCATGCGGATAGAGTGCTGCAGAATGTTCCGGGGCGTACAGTCGCACGTACTTGCGGCCAACGGCCTGGACCAGGATGTTGGCATAGCGGTCGAAGTGGAGGGGCGACACGGTGCCCCGAGGGCCCAGCCACGCATTACGCACCAACACATCCTCCGCATGGCCCCTGCGCAGGGACGAAACTTGATGCACGTGCCACAGCGGCAGAGGATTGGCCATCCTGAGGCCTTGCAGGTTGAGCCAGGAAGGCAAAGACAGCGGGTGCGAAGCGGCATTTCAGGTGGGGCTGGGTTGCTCACGAGGCAAGGGTGGTGTAGTCCGGGGTGGCGATGTCCGCAAGGAGTGCAGGAACTTGCTCGATGAGGTCATGCTGTGCCATGTATGCCACAGCGCCTCTTCGCACGGCTGCCGCCCCGGCTTCCCCCATGTGCTGCTCCTGGAAGTGCCGGAGCAGCATGAGGCGCTGCCTCCAGCTCGCCCTGCGGTAGTCCCTGCCAACCTCGACAGGGATAGTCCGATGCCCTGCCAACGTGCGGAGATAGCGGGGGTCTCTCCAGCGCCGCAAAGCAGGCCAGCCGCTCACCGCACCCGTGATGACCACCGGCTTCCGCATCTGCCACAGACCCCAACCATCCTCATGGTGCAGCCAACAAACATCGCGCAATCACACTTGAATGATAAGGCTCAAGACGCTCCGTGGAGTCCACGAAATCCCAGATCCCCAGAGCGCACAGTAAGGGACACATGATTGCGGGCAAACACGTCGAGGTACTCGCGCTTGAAGTGCATCAGCGATGGGCACTCCACACGCGGAATCGGGTCTCCCTTACGCCCGAACCCAGGCCACCAATCACCGCCTTTTTGCCCCGCACACTCCGCACGATCCGCTTCCTCCTCTTCCTGCTCCTGCTCCTGCTCCTGCTCCTGCTCCTGCTCCTGCTCCTGCTCCTGCTCTTCCCCCGCAGAATCTGTGCCCTGAACCGCCCTCCCCGAGTCGCACGTGGTTCCATTGCAACCAGCCGGCGCTGGAATACATCGCTGCACTGCAGCAATCATCTGCATCGTAAGCGATAACGCGTAAGTGATGCATGCTGTTGGACGAATTTAAACGAAAAACCATCGCTGTGGCGAGAGCAAGGGGTTTCAAGACTGTCTGTGTGCACATCGAACACCCGAGTTTGCGAGTAGCTAGAAGTGAGGAGAGGGGTGCATGCCCTGTGGATGCCTGCTCGCGTTTCAGTACCACCCACAAGTAATGCGAGGTCGAGCCACCGCAGCGCGGTCTGCTCCACACTTTCCCCCGATTCATCTTCGTCGGTCCACCAGCGAGGGCCTTGCGCAAGTTCCTCCGCCTCTTGCTCCGGCTGCGCGCACCCAGATACGTTGGCCCCCTCCTCCATGCGAGCCTTCTTGGTCACCGGTTCACTACATTCGGCCTCTGCAGGTGTGATCCACAGACACGCAAGTGCACGAATTGCGCAGCCAAGCGAGAGTGTTTCCCGCCACGCTGGATCAACTTGCCGCCATTTGCCACTGTGGATAGCGCGCCAGCTCCGCTCGCACACTGCCTCACTCCACATCACGCACTCTTTTTGTTTGGCAGCTCCTTCTGTTCCCACCTTTCCCGAAGTTTGGCTCTCCACGTGTACCCGCGCTTCATCCGGTGTCCGCTCTTCTCGTCCAGTCGCCCGGTTGAGCACATCGAGGGCGGAAATCAGCGCAGCGAGACATTCCATGCCACCATCAAGGTTCCTAATGGGCCCCGCATTTCCCATGCACCTCTCCGTGGGTGGTATTAGAGCAAGAAGGTCCCTGACACAGGTTCGCCCACTGACCCCGTCCATCCTACGCTCCCCTCCCCCCCTCAAGGCAGGGTGCCCAGAATGCGGAGTTCCCAGCATGGCAAAACCTGTCGTGTTGGGATCCTGCACCTGTGCAGCAGAGCTCACGCATTCCATCACCCGGACCCGCATTTCGGCGGGATTTGGGATCGCAAGAGTGCTGCAGGGCAGCCTCACACAGCGCCCCCCATCTATCTCAAGGCGCGCCTTGCTGAGGGAACCAAAGAGGTTGGAAACTTGGACACTCGGCAAGGCATCAGCCCCGCGAGTGGCGCTGCTCTTCGTCCTAGCCGGGACTGTCCGTAGCATGTCGGATTATGATGCCTCTCGCGAGCGCATGCTGCGGGAAGTGAAGGAAGGTGCTGCTAGCTGCGCGGATGGCGACGCTTCTGATAAAATCGTCCTTTGCCGCGGATGCGACCCTGTGATGGCGGCACGAAGTAAGGAGTTTCTCCCGAAGATGCTGGGGAATGTCGATATGGTTATGACGACAGACGACGCTGCATTCTTCGCTGCAATGCAGGTCCTTTACCTCTGGTCTAAAAAGACTTTCTAGCTGCTGCCGAGAGGACTGACATACCATTCGCGTTGTTGCGCTGTCGGACTCACAATTTGACACTATTCGACATGTGCAGGGGCGGAAGTTCGACGTTGTCTTCTTTGCTCCCGGTGCATGCCGCTGGAGTGCGGCCAAAAAGCCTATCCCGGGTGGGATCGAGTCCACGCAGGGCTGGTCGCTCGAGGAGTACCGCGCCAGGGTCCGCGAATTGCAGGTGCAGTGCTGTTGCTGCGCAACTAGCTATGCGTCCCAGTGTTTCAAGATTCTCACATGTCGCTCCATTCTCAGGGGGAATCCGTTCCGATCGTCGAGACGACCCACGAGCCGGAAATCGTTCCGCTGCTACGCAAGGCGCTGAACCTCCCACCCAGCTAAAGCGGGAAAACCAAGATCCATCACCAGTGGAGTGCTTCGCTGCGTGCGATATCGAACAGGGGCCGTTTCGGATAAATGGGCTGAATTCCCTGTACATTTGCATCTTTGCGTGTCACACGCGTGCACCGGCTACTTTTGCGTGGAGAATGACTTGACACTCCCCGTCACCGAACGTGTCTTGGAGCTACCAGAGCCGCCGGGGGATCCTGACGGTGCATCAGGTGTGAGACACAAGCGTCATGGAATCAGGGAGAAGCTTCAGAGGCGTATCTATCTTTAGACTACTATCGAGCACATTGCAGCAATACTGTGAAGCCACACACAAAGAAACTGCTATGGGGATAGGATACACAGGGCCATGTTGACGCACCTGCGCGTGCAAGCGTGAACTTCTTGTTGCCAGAGGAAGCGGACAGCATTGACATGGACCGCGCCAAGCTGCTTACCCTGTTCCATCACCCTCGCACACGTCACGCTGCCTAACCAAAAAATTCTGGACATCAAGCACCAGGGAGGGCGCGTTACGCTTTCTTAGGCTGCAGGCGTCGACGCCGCTCCTCCGCAGTCTCTTCCACTACCGCGGCCGGTGCAATCTGCAGAACCGGCAGCTTTCAGAGCTTTGATGCGCCAGCAGAGCCCCAACTCCTGCAGTGTTGCGCGCGGCACTGGAACGGACCTTGTCAACGAGTGCTAGCGGCGCCGCGCGGATCTTGGCGAGCTGCTCCTTGGCTTCCTTGTCGGCCTGAGTGAAGTGCGAAAGAATAAAGGGGAGCATGCAGCTGAAGCTCCACCAAGACAAGACGCGACACACATTGCTTGTGGGTTGGGCGTCCCGGGGAGCACCAGGTACGAGCGGAACCGGGACAGCTCGAAGCCGCTGCCGGCGTGGCGGTCTTGAACGAAGGGGAACAGCTCCTTGCCCTCGGGGAGGTTGCGGACAAGGCAGACAAGCGGCCCAGGGTCCTCGCCTTGCTCTAGCTGCTCCTTCCACCCTGTCGCCGGCAGCTTTCGCACGTAGAAGCCGAGCGTCCGCGCGTCCATGTCCAGCCTGCACGTCACGACGCAGTAGCGGTCGTACCAAGGCTCGCCGCGCGCGACAAACGTCGCGCCGTTCCACGCCTGGCCGTTGTCGTCGAGGTACCAGGCGCGGTTCAGCAAAAACGGGCGGTTGTAGTCCTGGTCCAGCTCCGTGTCCCGCAGCATCACGCCCATCTGCCGTGGGGCGAGCGCCCTCAGATCTCGGCACAGCCAGGACGCGAGCGGGACGCACGCAAGGCGGAAGCGCGGCCTTGCGAAGCTGAGCTGGAGCTGGAGGCCAAAGTAAATACAATTTTGTCGGGCGTCACTGAGAGTCACGGCAGAAGAGCACCTTAGCGTGGTTCCCACATTGACCCGCGAGGATTTTCTTTACGCTCCAAATGTGCACGCCTGAGTTGGGCGCCATGCCCTGCGGGACAAGGGCAGGATGGGCCAGCGCACGGCCTGCCTCAGGACGTCTGGCGGGGGGGGGGCGAGGGGCGCAGAAGAGGAGGAGGGCGAGAAGGAAGGCAAGAGGCACCTCTTGCGTGGTGGCGGTGACCAAGGCGTCTTTGGTGAGGTGCAGAAGCCGCCCGTCGAGCACCTCCCCCCCCAGGCCTTGCCCACGAATCTCCCCAGTGTCCCACTTGCGGTCGCGAGCACGCACCTCATCGGGCTCCCACCGCACGGTCCCCAGCGACTCGTCTGCCTCGTCTTCCACACACACCCACGGAAACAACGGGTTGACCCATATTTGCTCCTTGAGCGGCACGCTCGCCAGTTCCTTTTGCAGTCGTGCCTGGAATTCGGCCGACGAGACCATGGCAAGACAGACCTCGCGCAGGTCCAGCTCCTGCAAGGCGCATGCCCCCGGCCAGTCAGTGCCGCCACAAAACCAAGCGTAGCGATCGTACACAAGGATGCCTCAGGTGGGGCTTGACCCCGCCTAAAAGCGACGCGGCGTAATGGTTTGTGAGGGCGAGATCTGGGTCGCGATCACTCCCCATGATTTTGCGGAACGCCTCCTTCACCTTGCTCTGCGCCGACTCCTTTTCCGCTTTGGTCACTCCCCCGATTTCGTTGAGTATCACTTCCGCGTCTTTGACGTAGCCTGCTCGAAACGGGTGGGAGAGGGACGCACAAGATGAGTGCAACGGCTGGCGCAGGCCGGAGGCTGCTTGTGGGCAAGTAGGGTCTTACTATGGATCATGGCGAGGCTCTGATGTGTTTTGTGCGAAACCTTTGACCTAGCTCCAGAGTACTGCGTGCCGACCTGTGTGCCGGGGAAGCGTCAATTCGGGCCGGCGCTTTCAAAAGCCTGAGTCAGCGCGTACAAGAAGTCCTGCGCAATCAGCGTGTCGGAATTCTCTGGGCACCAAGAAACCCCACACGGTCGCGAGCACCTTGGACGGAGCGACAGAGCTCCCAGCATCTGAACGGCCGTCTGCGATACTGCCTTGATGCCGTGCCGGGAAGGAACGTAGACTGTGGCCGATGCTCTGAGCGTCTGCATTGCTAACTTCGCGACGCAACAAGCTACCCTGCGCCCCTGTCGCTCCTGTCAAACCGGGCCCGGACACGATTGACATGATGGCGCGCCACGGCTGGAAGCAGTGCGCGCCACGCAAGCTCGACTTCAACGCCCCCGCGCCGCAGACGGAAAGCCCAAGATCTGAAGCGGGCCGCTCAAATCGGTCATGTCAATAATGGACAGGCCCGCGCGCATCCAGCGCAAGTCAGGTCCTGTTGGACCGCAGCGTGGAGGAGCCCCCCCCGAGATAAACATCTGGACGGGGAAGAAGAAGATGAGCCGCGAAGAGCTCGCTTCGAAGGTCTGTAGCCGTGGCCTTCTGCAGAGCCAGGATGCTTGCTGACCTCTGCGCGACCGGGTCAGGTACGCGAGACGCGTTGCGACCCGGAACGGGATAGTGGAAGGACGCGCGCTGTGCCTGGTGACGCAATCTGCGTCTTTTTCGCGCAGGTTGTGTCCATGCGCTGCTGTCATCTAGCTGTGCTCTGCTATCCAGCGCACAAGTTTTCATCCTTTCAGCCTGACGCAAAGTACACGCCTTGGCGCAGGGCCGCTGCACCAACGGCCCGAACTGTGATTTTTGGCATAGGATACCAGACGACGATGACGAGAAGGCGCTCGGGCCAGCCAGCGACATTTTTGGGCGCGAGCGTTACGCGTCAGAGCGCGAAGACATGGGCGGGATCGGCACCTTCTCGCGCGAAAACAGAACGCTTTACGTGGGACGCGTGCCGAGCGGTCGGGCCGGAGTGCAAGATGCTGTGAGGAGGGCATTTGGAGCGTTTGGGGCGCTGGAGCATGTCAAAGTTCTTGCGGATAGAAACTGCGCCTTTGCCAAGTACCGTCTCCGCGCTGCTGCAGAGTTTGCAAAGGAGGCGCTGGCGGAGCAACCGCTCTTTGCAGGGGGCGAGCCCATGAACCTCCGGTGCCCCCCAAGCTCTGCTGATTGCTCGGTGCTGATAAAGCGCTCGGGCCACGCCGTGCATGGTTCTCCGCCGCGCCTCGCCCTGAGGGTGTGCAGGACCTCAACGCCCTGGACTACCCTGGCTTACGTATGAAGCTCTCTCCCTGGCGGACGCAGGTGGTCGCACGAGGACCCCAACCCCGGGGTTCGGAAGCGGGAGGCGGCACAGACGCAGGAGGAGCTGGCGGCGCATCTCGAGTCGCAGGGCGTATGCCTGCGGCCTGCTGACTTCCAGTATCCCGCGCATTACCAGTTGCCGAGCGAGAAGCGGCAGCGCCTCGCCGAGGAGGAGGGGCAGGCCAACTCAGACTACCCCGACACGGACGCGCAGTACTCTGGGGTGGCTGCAGCGCGCGCCGCTATCGCTGCGGCCTCGCGCCCTGCCCGGGAGCCCAAGGGGGTGGTGCACAACGGCGTTCCCGGGGGTCTTGACGAGGCAGCGCCGGAGCAAGAGCCCCCGGGTGGCGAGTGGGTGCAGTTCCTCTCCCCCGAGGGGTATCCCTACTTCCACTGCCCCGCGCGCAACTCGACCGTCTGGCAGCTCCCGCGCGGCGCCCGCGTTGTCCGCGTCGAGGTCCCCTCGCCCCCTCCCCAAACCCTCCTGCCCAGCCCACGCCACGCGCCGGCGCAAGCAGCGCGCAGTAGCGCGCAGCAGCGTCGCCCCCCTGCTGGGCGCTGCTGAAGCGCGCGTCTCCAGGCTGGCAGCGGAGGACCTCTGGCCGCGGGTGCAAACGGAGCAGCAGCGCAGCAGGACGCGGCGGCGCGCGCAGCTTCGGGGGCTGCACAGGGGCCTGAGAAGCCTCAGGGGCTTGACGCGCTGGCTGCATATGGTGAGGATAGTGACGAGGAGGCCTGAAAAGGCCATGGACGTGGACAGGGCGGCGAGCACAGTCAAATCTTCCAGCCTATTACTACGCCTTGCGAACTGGCGGTCGCCCGCACGCGCAGCCGCCTGCGCCCGGCGCGTGCTGCCACGACAATCTCTGTGGCGCAGCAACGCACTCAAGTAGCCTGGTCATGCTCAGCAGCCCAGCGGTTCAGGCGGTCGAGTTCTGCCTGTTGTGCCGCCTGTCCAGTCCCGCCCGCAGCCCCGCCTGCAGCAGCAGCCCCGCCCTGCGGAGAGCGCCTCTCGTCAGTGACCTCACACCCCGCCAGCACCTTGCACTCCCTATCGCATTGGATTGCACGCAACACACGAGTGAAAAACATCCCACGTCCCTGTCGTCGAACAAAGCAGCTGCTACGCCGCACAAACAAGAGGGAGTTGGCAGCCGTACCGCCTTCCCCGTGAGCTTGCCCATCAGCTTGGTGACTTCACGCGGAATTTGCGCAACGAGACGCGGCGTGAAGTTGTAGAAGAGCGAGATGAAACCCCACCATTCAAGGAGGAGCCCCAGGTAAGCGTTGGACTTGGCATACCAGCTCACCCTCGCCGCCTCTGCACAGCGATGATCGTGTAAGACTTTTCGCCAGGCCAGGGTACCCCACGCCACGCCACTACGCGCTGAAAATGCCGTTCAGTAAAGGCGCAAAGGGGCATGGATCGCAGCGTCAGAGCACCGAGCAAACGGGCACGGACCGGCGTGCGCGATAATCAAAAACATGCCAAGGCCGATGATGATGCTTCCGGTCAGGCGCATCTTGAACTTGGAGCGCCCATGGCGATCGAATGAGCGCGAGTTGGCGAGTACAAGGGAGATTCCGGCGAGCGTGAAAATGTTGGTGATCGCAAGCTGAGGGCCGCAGCCAAGACGCTGAATCTTCATGTCACGCCCGAGGCGCGCCGAGCACGACCCCATCGCGTACGGCACAAAGAGCAGACTGAGCAGAATAGTCAGCAGTCCGATATTCTTCGCACCCACTTTCTTGGCGAGTCCCGCTCCCCCACGCAGCGCCATCACGCCCCCGGTACCCACCACATGCGCCTCGACTGGAGCCCCGGTGCTGGAAAACCCCTCAATCTGCCGGGGCACGGCGCTTCTCCGCAGCGCCGAGGGCTTGGCAGCCGAATGGCGCACACATTCGGGCCGATTCGCTAGCAGCGCACCCACATTTGCAAGAATACAGGCCACCGTCACCGCCAGGAGCGCTCTCGTCGGCCGGTACATCCCTGTGGTCCGGCCACTTCAAACACAAGACACAAGCACGCAATGCCCTGTGACGGTCACGTGACCTAGCTAGCTCCATACGCACTACGTGACTGAGGATCTCAGGGATTGAGGCCGCGTCGTGCAATCATCATGGCCACATCTTGGGCAGACGTGGTCGACAAGGCGCATACCGTCCCGGCCTCTTGATAGTCTTGCGCAAGCACCGCAAAGCATCTCTGGTCAAGTGCAGTGTGCTTGGTGTCGCGGATATTTCGACATTGCCTCGCCATGCTACGAGACCCGTGGCTGCCGGCCATACGCCGGCGGGCGCAGAGGCGGCGGCATAGCAAGGCTGACTCTGACGATTTGGTTTGTGTGCAGGCTCGTCCTGGTGTCAAGGAGGTAGTGCACGAGGATTTGCATGAGGTTAGCCGCCGCCCAGGACACTGAGATCTGTGCAAGATGCAAGGATCTGGTGATGTGACCCGCGTGCTGGATGGCTGCAGATGTGGAAGGCGAACCCGGCGATGCGCCTTCTCGACATCCGCGAACCACCCGAGGTATCTTCTTCCCAACACTGCTGCGAAGGCTGCTTCAGCTGCGATCGGAATTGCGCCACTTTCTGGGGGCCATTCAGCGGCGTAGAGGGTTACTGCTACAGCGGACCTAGGACTTTGCGCTCCCTGTCATGCACTATGTCAACTCTCGATAGGTTGAGATGGGCCGCTGCTCCTGCTTGCACGCGCATGCAGTGCGCGGCTGGCGGCCGCACAGAGTGATTGGTGCTTTCCAACCTACAGGTGGATCGGATGCCGATCCCGCCCTGGCTGCGGCCGATCACGATTCCGCGAGGCTGCCTCGAGCGTGACATTTCCGCCCACGTGCCAGACGTCCACACAGAGCTCGTCGGTCAACGCCCGACCCGCTACTTGCTCCGCGGTTGGGCAATGCACGCCGCAAACCCTCTGATTCCTTCAGAGAGCAACGAAACCTGATGTGCCAAAACCTGCAGTTGTTTGTGCGGGGGGCGCGCGCTCTGTGAAGGCCTGTGAGGCGCTGGCACAGATGGGATACACACGGTCCGTGTTCCTCCGGGGCTCGCACCAGCCACGTGCCGCCCCGCAGCGTTGGAATGGGAGTTGGCCCCCGCTCAGATTCTGGACCTGTGCAGGACGCGGTCGCTCAAGAACGGCGCGATCGCGCTATGCGCGGGTCACCCGCTGCATCGCCCGGGCGTGCGGCACGGGTTCCAAGAGGCAGTTGGCAACACACCCCTCATCCTGCTCAAGGGAATTTCTAAGCTCACTGGCTGCACAATCCTCGGCAAAGCAGAGTACATGAACCCCGGAGGCTCTGTAAAGGACCGCCCGGCGCTTCAGCTAATTCTTGACGCTGAGCGCCGCGGCGTCATCTCACCGGGTGCCACTATCACCGAGGCCACTTCGGGGAACACAGGCATCGGCCTCGCACACGTTTGTAATGCCCGCGGATACAAGCTGATCTGCTGCATGCCATCGATCATGGCAAAGGAGAAACAGGCTGTGCTCAAGCAACTTGGTGCCAAGCTCATGCTCACCAAACCTCAGCCCCTCAAGGACCCTGCCACTGGCAAGCCGAACATGGTGATTCCGCTGCCCGCCTCTCACTGCGTCCTGTCGCAACCTGCCTGACATCCCTATGCTGCAGGGCCACTACCACAACCTCGCGCCGCTGCTTGCCAAGGAGGGCCGGGTACTGCCTTGTTCTCCTGCATCCGTGCGGTGGCTCACCGTGGCGCGGGGCACTGATGGCGCGGGCTCGCTTTGCAGGAGCGGGGTGAGAACATCTACTGCGTCAATCAGTGGCAGAACACGGCGAACCGCATGGCGCACTACCTCTCGACCGGGCCTGAGATCATGCAGCAGACTGGCGGCAAGATCGACTGCTTCGTCGCCGCGACGGGCACTGGCGGCACGATTGGAGGGGTAGCGCCCTGGCGTATTCCGTCTCTCTTTCTTGTGGTGCGTGTCAGCGCGCTTGACCGGTGCTGAGTGCGGGCGGCACGGGGGCGCGTGTCGCAGATCTCACGCTACCTGAAAGACCACTCGCCCAAGACTAAGGTGGTGCTCTGCGACTGCTTCGGCTCGGCACTCTTCAACTGGGCCTCTACAGGGGACCTGGGCACGGAGAAGGTGCTCGCGGGAGAGCGCTGGTGCCACAAGCCGCCAATGTCGGCGGGCAAGTCACCCGTAACGGAGGGCATCGGCAACAGCGTGATCACGGCCAACATGGAAGGGCTGCGGGAGTACATCGACGACGCAGTGCAGGTGCACGACCACGACGCGATCCGTATGGTGTTCAAGCTGCTCCACGAAGAGGGCATCTTCGTCGGTGGCTCCGCCGGCCTGAACGTCCGGCCCCCGTCCGCGGCCCCACCCCGCCCGGCGCGCTGCCACGCCTCATGCTCCGTGCGCTGAGCACCGGCGGTCGTGCAGGTCTGCGGCGCGGTGGAGATGGCGCGGCGGCTTGGCCCGGGACACACGATCGTGACGGTGCTGTGCGACAGCGGGTTCCGCTACGGCACTAAGTTCTTCAACAAGGAGTGGATGACCGCCAACGGCCTCTACGACGCGCTCCCCCCGGAGCACCGAGTGGGCATCGAGTGAGCGTAACCCTCGCTTCGCTCACTGGGCAGAGACGTGCGGCGCCGCCGCTGGCAGTCGCGGCGAGATTTTGTGTGCATGAATCGTTTGGGGCCGCGCCTCAGCTCCACGCTTCTCACACAACGAGCACGGGCGCGCCCGCGTGCACGTGCGCCGTCAGCCCGGCCGTGCGCGCGAGGACGCGCGCAAGACGCGCAGTAAGCCGTCGAGGGCCGTGGCCTTGGCTGCCCGCCGGGCCCTCGCTCCCGGACACGGAGGAGCCCGCGCGGCAGCGCAGCCGCTTCAGCGCCGCTGCCCGCGCCACACGCTCCTCGTGCGCCACGCGGCCTGCGCACAGCACGCAGGCTGCCCCCCCAGCGAGCGCGTCAGCGAGCGCGTCAGCGCCCCCGCGAGGGCGCCCCGCGCCAGCACGCGCGCGGGAATGGCTGGGGCGCTGACCGCCGTGCGCTGCAAGCACCCGGCGCAGCTCCTCGCCGTCTGGCACGAGGGGCGCGTGCGCCCGGTCTGCGTGCGCCCGGTCTGCGTGCGCCTGGTCTGCGTGGTCTGGTTCGGGGTCTGGTTCGGGGTCTCGTTTGGGGTCTCGTTTAGGGTTTAGTTCTGGCGCCGCGTCCGCCCCGTGCGCCGACACGTGCGACAAAGAGGCGCGCGACGCAGAGAGAGAGGCGCGCGAGCCCTCGAGCAGCCCCTCGAGCCCCCCCAGCCATTCCCGTGGCGGGCCCGCGCCCGTCGTGTGCGCCACGCTCTCCCACCAAGGCGCCCCAGCCGGAGCGGAATTTCGCGCCAAGGCGCCCCTGGCCGGGGCGCCTTGGCGCGACGCTGGGCGGCTGCGCGCGGCGCGCGCGCGGCCCACGCGGGGAAGCGCGTGGAGCTGGGCCACCAGCTCCTCCACGCTCCGCGCAAACGGCCACTGCCCCTGCCCGCCCGCGCCCGCGCCCGCGCCCGCGCCCCGCGCCCCGACCAGGCGCTCGAACTCGCGCCGTGGACAGCGCCACCCTCCGCCCGCGGCCTCCGCCGCGCGCGGATCGTCTGAGAGATCAAGGTCCCGCAACGGCCGTGCCGCGTGCCGCCAGCCGGGGTCGCCCAGCAGTGCCTCCACCGCCGCCACGCCGCCGCAGCGGCACGCCGCCGCCCCCCCGCCGCCC
>ENA-UOXV01002871-UOXV01002871.1-marine-metagenome-genome-assembly--contig:-NODE-2871-length-21907-cov-9.953688_pt1 | contig 21907 bp, 19 predicted proteins | sample MGYA00238165_ERZ766961 | MGnify/ENA primary metagenome ERZ766961 (study PRJEB28924, sample SAMN03173240) | marine metagenome | biome: Marine; feature: Water; material: Subsurface seawater | place: North...
TCATTATAGCAATGTTGTCTATAATTTTTTGGACCAACACCAATAAATTTATTTGATTTAAAAAGTTCTTCTGCAATTAAAAAATGCCCTTTATATATTGGAGAAATACCAGAATCTGATTTTTTATCTAAACCTAACTGAGTCATGGTTAAATCAAACATTCTTGTTTTAATTTGATTATTTAATTGAGCCGAAATTAAAATTAAAATTAATAGTGATGTTAAACATAAAAAAAAATATTTTGAAAATTTATTAATCATTATAATCAAATAAACGACTAACAATATTGATAGGAAAAAAGAAGCTCTCTCTCCACTTAAAAAAATTGCCAGTAAAGTAAACAAAACAAAAAGAAAAAATAAAAAAATTGTATTATTTTGCTTAGAAAATTTAGTTAAAAAAAATAAAGCTATTAATATTGGTAACAATCTTAAAAGATAGCTTCCATAAATTAGCTCATCACCAAAAAAACTAGAGAGGCGCACTTCATTCTTTGGAATTCCAAGTATATTTGCACCTGTAATATATTGGAAAAAACCATCTAAAACTAAAATTAAAAAACATAAAAATAAACTAATAAATAACAATTTAATCAATTTTTTATTTGCTGAAAGAACAAAGTAAAATGCAATAGCAAATACACCAAATCTAAAATAAAAAAATGATTTGAAGGAAGAAATCAACTTAAAATCAGAAACGAGAGCGCTTATTAAGCATAATAAATAAAATATTAAAAAAAATTTAAAAAAATTATTATTAAAATATTTAAAATTTTTAAAATAAATACAATAAAATATAAAAATAATTGAACTCAAAGAGATTAATAAATCTGACAGGAAAGGTCCTGTAATTAAAGCAATTGGTAATAATATAATAAAAATAGTTAACGACTGTTTTACAAAAGTATCTATTTTTTTATCCATTTAATTTTATTAATAGTTTATCTTAGTCTATAAATTATAAATGAATAAATTAATATCTGGAATGGTATAAAAGCAAGAGTGGTAATGTTTGTTAAATAATTCAAAGTTAATGGCATAAAAGATATTATGAGATAGGTTGCTATTGTTATTTTTATATTAAATTTTCTATACAAAATGTGATGAAAATGATTAAGATCTCTATTAAATGGATTGGTTCTCTTTAGCAGTCTTAAAAAAATTAACCTAACCATATCTATCCCTAAAATTAAAAAAGGTGATATCACTAAAAAAACATCGACAGATCTGTAGTAATTGCCATTAATAAGCGAATAAATAAAATATGCAGCTATAAGATTTGCACCCGCGTTACCAAGAAAAACCTTATTTTTATAATTAAAATACAAAAGTGTAATTAGACTAGAGAGTAGGGTTATATCTATAAATTCAAGACTATGTCTAAATATTAAAGTATTTATTAATATCAGTGTGATTGAAGCAAAGGATATTAGTAAACAATTAATGCCATCAGACATATTTATGGCTATATAAAGTAATAAAATACAAAGAATGGTAACTGGTATTTTTAGAAGACCAAAATAAAATTCGTTATTAGTTATTTCAAAAGAGATTTTGTATATTAGAAAACTTTCATCAACAAAAATCATCAACAAAGAAATTACAATAACTAGTAAAATTTTATAATAAGAATTTAAATCAAACTTATCATCAATGAAACCTAAAACAAAAAAGACTGTCATATAAAAAAATGAATATAAATTTAAATCAATATTAATAAAAAAATTAAGTGAAAAGCATATTATTAAAAGAATATAAATTATAACACCACCTACAAATGGTATCGGAGATGTGTGGATTTTACCTTTTGCTGGATAATCTAAAAAATTAAATTTCTTACCAATACTATAGCTTTTAGAAGCAATTACTAAAACAATAATTGAGTTAATTAGAAAAAAAATTAATCCTTTAATCATAAAAACAACTCCAATACTTTAATAAACAATATATTCAAAGATAAATTGAAATTATATTTCTTTCAATTCCCTAATAAATATTTTGATAGTTTCATTTGCTTTTTTTTTAAATTTTTTAATTTTGTAAATCTCAGATTTTGTAAAGTTTTTTAGTAAAATTGGTTTATTTCTTAAAGAGTTAATATCAATAATGCGGCTTCTTAAGCCCAGCATATCTAATAATCCCCTAACCTTATAAGTGTCACTTTCAAAAGTATAAAATGGCTTCATTCTTGCTAAAGCAATAAAAATAGAGTGAAATCTTCCTGTTATTATAAATTTGGAATCATTTGTTTGCTTTAAGAAACTTCTTACATAATTTTTTTTAATAGTTAAGTAAAGGTTAGTAATAAATCTAAACTCATATATTTCTATTAACTTGTATGTAAAATACCTAAAATATCTTAAATAATTATTATACAAGAGTGGTATATAATTATAATTGTTAAATTTTGAAAATTCTTTTAATTTTTTGTTGTTAATCTTGACGGAGCTATCATTAACTATAATATTTTTACCAACTTTATTGTCCTTAAATTTAAGCAATGAAAGAAGATCAGGAACAATAATACAATTAATTTTGTTTATTTTCAAATAATTATATGAGTGAGACTCGCGAACATAAATTTTATCTACCATTTTTAATGTTTTTAATTGATTGTTGTTTAAAGATGAAATTGTACTATTAAAAATAATAACAGGAATTTTATAGTTTTTTTTTACTGCCTTAATAAAATCAAGAATTTGTTTAACTTTCTTAGTATCAGCATTTTTTTTTGCATGAATAGTTCCTTCACCATTAATAAGAATTAAATCAAAATTAATTTTTTTATTTAAGTACTTTGTGCAATCTTCTTCGAAAAATATTCGATCTTTAATTATAATATTATTTTTTTTAAACAAATCATAAATGCATTGCATTAATAATGTGCAACCATGATGACAAACTAAAGAAGTATCATTGACCAAGAGAATATTTTTTTTCATCCATTTAATTTTTAAAATTAGGTATATATAATTTAAATGATTTTAATAATTCTTTATATTTTAGTATCTTAGAATATTTAATTTTTTTACTTTTTATTTTTTTATTAACTTTTATGATCCAAGAACTATAAATATGTTTTTTTTTGTTAATGTCAGTTATAGAAATATTAAAATTATTATCTTTTGCAAATTGATTAATTATTTGTTGATTTAATTCCCATTTATCATCGTAATCATCACCCGATAAAATTCCGTTGATTTTAATTTTTTTAGACCATTTGATTAAAGTTTTACCATAATCTTGTCCTGTGTGAGCGAAGCCATCAAAGTAAATAAAATCAATAGAATTATCTGGAAATAAAGTTAAAGCATCATCAAAAGTCATATTTAATAATTTATAGCTACTAAATATTCCTGTATTTTTTAAGGCATGTTTGTATTCATTCTTATTATGTTGTTTTATTGAGTATGAATCTACTCCGAATAAAAATTTGAATTTATTAGACTTTATTAATTCTTTACTAAAATCTCCTCTTGCAACACCCAGCTCGACACCGATAAGGTTTTTTTTTTTAAAAAATTGAGTTATATCTTCTCTGTAAAATTTGCTTAAATGAGTAATTTTCATAAATATTGTTATTTGGATTGTACTACATATACAAACAAGAAAAAATTAATTTTATATTATGGTTGAGTGTTGTCATTTAAATATTTTTTTTTTGCAGTTTTTAGGCTTATAATAATCTTTTTGTAATCACAAAATCTTAAGTTATAAAAATTAGAAATTAAAATACTAAATAAACTTAGATTGAAATAAATTAAGAATTTAGGCTTTTTATTTCTTAAATACAAAAGTCTCATAAAATATATACGAGAAAACAAATTTTCTTTTATACTTTTTTCTAAACCGTCTACAGCCTTTGCATTCAAATGAATAAATAAATTTGATTTGTAAAAGTTTTTTTTTATTCTAAGATTAAACTCAACATCTTCATAATTATGTGTTAAGTATTTTTCATCAAATTGTATTTTTTTAAAAATTTTTTTATCAAAACAAGTTATTCCTCCTGGTAGTTGAAATATTTTAGAATAATAATTAATTTTTTTTAGTTTTAAATAATTAATAAAATAATATCGGTTATCTCTAAAAATATTAAAATTTAATGAATAATAAATAAAATTTTTAATCCAATTTTTTTTATAGTTGGAAATGATTCCACAGACACCGAGTGCTTTTTTTTTAAAAATTAAATCTAAATTTTTATGAAAATAATATTTTTCTAAAAAGATATCATCATCTATAAAAAAAATATATTTTGTATTACAGTATTTTAGAGAAATGTTTTTAGATTTAGTAAGACCTCTTTGTAAAATATTTTTTAAAATGATAAAATTTTTATAATTATAATTATTAAAAATTTTTTTTATTTTTTGAACAGTTAAACTGTTATTGTTTTGATCCACAACAATAATTTTTTTAGGTAATATCGAGTTTTGTAAAATTTTCGTTAAGCACTTATCTATGATTTTATGCCTATTATAAGTGCAAATAACTACCGTGAATTCATTCATCGTTTTATCTTAAGAATTTTTCTTAATTCGTCATGATTAAATTTTTCAAAATATTTGTCTCTATAATTTTTAAAATAATGGGTTAAAGCATTATTATTTTTAATTTTTAAAATATTTTTTAAGTCAATAATGTTTTTAATAATATTTTTTTTGGGAAAATTATCATCAAAGATGTTTTTTGAGAATTTATTAACGAAAAAAATTGGAATGACGTTATAGTTTAAACAGGTTATACAGATAGCAGTATCAGTAAATAATAGATATCTAGTTTTTTGTAAATCTTTTTCCAATGATTCCTCAGACATACTAATGTTCTTGAACCTTTTAATTTTTAATAATATTTTACTAACTATCTTTGAATTATTTTTAAATATGGGATGTAATCTTATAATAATATTGAATTCTATATTTTTTCTAGAAAAATCAATGCAAAAATCAACCATTTTAAATAATTCGTTGGGCTCACTATCCAACGCTACCAACAAGTCATTTTTTTTAATTTTTTTATTTTTTCTCTTAATAAAATTTGCGGAACCTAGTTTAAATATTTTGGCAAAATCAATTTTTTTTTTTATTAAATCAAAAGTTTTTTGACCAGTGGTAGCTATATAATCAGGATTATAATTTTTTTGTAATTTCATAAAAAAACCTATTTGATTACTTTTAATCGTTGAAAATTGATATCCTATTGTATTTATCGATTTATACTTAGTTTTACATAAATTAACTAATAACCTTTCCCAAGCATGACCTTCATAAGTAAAAATAATTAATTTTGGTTTGATTACTTTAATTACTTCTTCAATTTGGCTGACAATTCTTAAATTGGATGCTATTGAAAAGAAATCTCTTAATTTAATATATTTTTTAATATATCTATATTTATTAAGAAAAATAAAAACTAATATTTCCTTAAAAATTAAACAAACAAATTTTAATTCAGTAAGATAGTTCAGCCGTTTTGAAAATATAATATTATCATTTTTCATTATTTTAGATAGTTCTGATGATTTTTTATATGTAAAATTTCTAAAAGCTTTTATAGTTTTAATTTTTTTCTTATTTAATGATTTGTCTAAATTACCGAAATATAAATCTTTTTTTAAGTTATCTATAGAAACTATATTTGAAATTATTAATATTTCTACTTCATCTCTTTTTTTTAAAACTACGTTGCCACTATCCAGGTAAGATAAAATAAAGTTTAATATTTTTAAAAAATTTATTTTTTCTAAATTATATTTTGTAGAATATGTATTGTGTAATTTAGATATGGCATGTGTTACTAGATTTGAATTTTTAGATAGCAAAAACTTATTAAAAAATTTATTTGTTGATTCCATTAAAATTCATAATCAAAAAAATTTAAATCTTCTTTAAAATTATTGTAAATTTTATCCTTAAGTTCTGTACTATAATATTGTCTATATTCCTCATGATCAGTTTGATTTGAATGTTTTAGTAAATTTTTTTTTCCAAATATTCTTGATGATATCTCATTAAAGTCACTATTGAGATTTTCAAATTTTATAACTTTATCTATGCAAAAATTAGTCCTATCTTTTGTACAAAATCTATACTGATTTAAAATATGCATATTATTTTTTATATCAAAATTTACAAATTCTTCAAAAGTAAAGTCTTTGAATTTTAGATTTACTTTCTTAGAATAAAAATATCTAGACACCATCCTATCCCATGGGTTTCTTACCACAGCAATTTTTTCATAATTGTTAAAAAAAAATTTATTAAAAATATCATAAAAATTATAACAGGTAATGTGAGAGTTAAAAAAAATTAACTCTTTATCTTTTATTGAGAAATAAAAATTATCCTTTTTCTTTAATGAAATTCTACATAAATATGAAAAATATCTTTTTATCTGTAATAACTTTTCTTCAGCAATCAGCGCTCTTGAGAGAGAAACACCTGCATTTTTAGGTAAGTGAAAAAAAATATATTTATGTTTTTTTGATATTACGAGTGCCATAATTAACGTTTAAAAATAATGAATTAAATTATATACAATAATTATGAATTATAAGATATTAGAAAATTTTATTGATACGAGTCTGTGTTCCAACCTGATTAAAGATGCAGATACTTTTTGTGGCAATGATCATATACAAGTTTTAAATAATAGACTTTTGCTACCTTCATCAAGTTTGTCTTTTTTAAATTTATTAGACAAATCTCCGTCTTGGCGTAAAATTCATAATAAATTGAATTCTCAAAACTTTCTTGATACATTGTTAAAGTTATTAAATTTAGAAAAACAAAATTTTTTAGTTACAAATTATTTTTTTGATTATGAACCCAGCAAAATTCACCGAAAATATAAAGAGCTAAATTCAAAAAATATTTCTACGATAGGAAATCTTAATTTAGTATTCTATATTTTATATAAATTTTATAGATTTATAAAAAGAAAGTTTAAATATTCATTATCCAGCAAGAGTTACGTTGAATTACTTTATGATTATTCCAAATCACCAAATGGATATAAAAGAGAAATTCATAGAGACTCAGACTCTAGGACAATAGTTTTTTTGATATACCTTAATGATTTAAATGAAAATGGTTCAGGTGGAGATTTAATGTTACATAAATACATTAAAAATGAAAAAAAAATACCGGCTCAACCTAACGAAAATGAATGTAGTTTAATTGACACTATTTCTCCAAAAAAAGGGAGGTTGGTAATTTTTTTAAACTCACACGATAGCCTCCACTCTGTTTCTGAAATGAAAAACCACGATGGGTATAGACATTTTTTATATGGCTCATTTACATTATTAGGAAAAAAGAATAGTTTTCTTTCTAAAAGTTTCAATAAGTTAAAGACAAATTTCAATATATTTGAATAAAACAATACATATTAAATTATGGATAAAAATCAAAAGCTCTACAAACTTGCTAAAAAAATTATTCCTGGTGGTGTAATGTTGTTTTCAAAAAGACCTGAAAATCATTTACCTGGAAAATGGCCAACTTACTTTAAAAGAGCAAAAGGAATTAATGTTTGGGATTTAAATAATATAAAATATTTGGACATGTACTACGGAGTTGGTCAAAGTGTACTAGGTTACGCCAATTCTAAAGTAGATAATGAGGTAATAAAATCTAATAAAACTGGAAATATGGCTAGCTTAAATAGCTATCAAGAAGTTCTTTTAGCAAAAAAATTAATAGATATACACCCCTGGTCTGGTTTTGCTAGATTTGCGAAAACAGGAGGAGAGGCAAATGCAATAGCTACAAGAATTGCTAGATCGATTAACAATAAAGATAAGGTTGCCATATGTGGATACCATGGTTGGCACGATTGGTATTTAGCAGCTAATTTAAGATCTAAAAATACTCTAAATTCTCACTTACTAAATGGGTTAAAATCTACTGGTGTCCCTAAAGCTTTGAAAAATACAATTTTCAGCTTTAGGATGAATAACTTTGATGACTTAAGAAAAATTAAAAAAATTAAAAATTTATCATCAATAATTATGGAGGTTCAAAGAGAAAAAAAGCCTGATATTAAATTTTTGAGAGAAATAAGGAACTATTGCACAAAAAATAAGATCATTTTAATTTTTGATGAGTGCACTTCTGGATTTAGAGAAACTTATGGAGGTATGCATTTAAGTTATAAAATTTACCCCGATTTACTAGTATTAGGTAAATCTTTGGGAAATGGGTACCCAATAACCTGCGTCCTTGGGAAAAAGAAATATCTAAAAAAAGCTTCATCTACTTTTATTAGCAGTACTTTTTGGACAGAAAAATCTGGAATAGTTGCTGCATTAAAAACGTTGGATATAATGAAAAAAGATAAGACGTTTATTAAAGTAAAAAAAACTGGACAACAAATTAAAGATATTTGGCAAAAACTATCAAAAAAATATAAAATACCGATGAGCATATATGGTCTAGACTCAATTCCCTGTTTTAAAATCCTTTTAAAAGATTCCAATAAATACAAAACTTTTATTACACAGGAAATGCTAAAAAATAAAATTTTAGCAACAAATATGATTTATATTTCTACTGTACATTCAAATACACATATTAAAAATTACCAAAATATTTTAGATAAAATTTTTAGCAAGATACAAAAATGTGAACAAAAAAAATTATCTATAAATAAAATACTAAAAAATAAAGTATCAAATTCTGATTTTAATCGTCTTACAAATTAATGAAAAGACTACTTATAATACCTGCAAGAGGTGGATCAAAAAGAATTAAAAATAAAAATATTAAAATCTTTGATGGTAAACCAATAATATATTATCCTTTAAAAGTCGCTAAAAATAGCATGCTCTTTAATAAAATTCACGTTTCAACAGAAAGCAAAAAAATAATTTCTTTAATTAAGAAAATTGGCTTTGAACCTGATTTTTTAAGAAAAAAGAAATTAGCTGATGATAATACAAATATCAATGATGTTATAAATTATGTAGTTAACAAATTTAATAACTTAAAAATGAATTTTGATGAAGTTTGGTGTATCTACCCATGCAGCCCACTAATTACGGAAGATGATTTAAAAAAAATTAACCTTTTATTTAATAAGCAAAAAAATTCATTAATGACTATAAGTGAATTTCCTGCACCTATTTTTTGGGCTTTGAAAAAAAATAAGCAAAAAATTCTAACCCCAATTTTTAAAAATAAATTAAATATTTCATCAAACAATATGGGAAAATTTTATTATGATAATGGCTGTATAATTATTTTAAAAAAAAAAGATTTCCTTAAACCATTTAAAAAAATTAAATTTATAGGATATGAGATGCCTGTCTATAAATCAGTTGATATTGATAATATTAATGATTGGAATTTAGCTTTAGATTTTCATAAGATGAGGAAAAATAAGTAAAATTTCTAAGATTTAAAAAGTTCAGATTGAGAATTTTCTATACAGGACTTACAAACATCTGAAGGGTCATTTTTTAAAAAACTTTTTCTAACTTCCATCATTTTGGCCCCATTCCAAATTTCTTTAAGACTATTTTTTGAAATATTTCCTATAGGTAAGTTTCTACCTACTGTGTTACAGCAAGGAGTTACTGTACCATCAGCATAAACAGTTACCTGCCCCCATGGCTCGGAACAATCATAGTCTTTTTGATTTCCTTTTATATTAAATTTTCCTGATCTAATATCATCATAAGCTTTTATTGAAGTCTCTCTTTGGACTTCAACTGAGTCAACTATATCAACCCACTTATCAATAAATTTTTTCATTTCAAAACTATTATGTTCTAAAGCAACAAAAGATGTTCTCACAATAGGTAGTTCTTTAAAAGATTCATCTCTCATTTTAATAAAGTTTTTAATATTATTTTCTAAATCATTAAGTCTATTTTTACCTTTAAGTCTTTCACTTACTGGTATTCTCACTTTATTGTAAATCTCCGATGTAGCTCCATCTATTGAAACAAAAAGCCTGGTAATTGAGCTTTCTAAAATTTTTTTTGCATTTTTTTTATTAAGCAATGTTCCATTAGTAAATAAAAGAATATCCATAATATTTGCTTCCTTAGCTAATTCTAAAACTTTATCAAAATCCTTATAAAGCAATGGTTCAGAAATACTCAACATAAGTGCTGACAGTTGATTGTCTTTAAAATCTTTAAAAATCGTTTTTAAAGATTTTAAATCTATTGTGCTTTTTTCAGCTTTATTTCTAAAGCCTTGATAGCACATCACACATTCTAAATTACATCTATTGACCAATTCAAGCACTACAGTAGTTGGATAATTTGAAGGATCAGTAAATTTTTTATTTTGAATATTTTGTGTATATAACTTTCTATAATTCAAATATCTTTCTCCAAATTTTTCGACTAAATGTTTTGAAAGAATCTGTTCAGGATCTTTTTTAGTGTATTTTACAATGTGATCTGGAGTTGTCTTAGCTATATTTTTTTCCATGATGTATATATAATGTATTAAATCAAAAATTAATATTTAAAAAAAATAATATATTTTATGAATAATAAAAGTGATATATTTCACTCTAAGAACTATTTATTTCTTAATTTTTTGATTCTACTAGGTTATATTTTTTTATATCCCGTAATTACCAACAAATTATCTCCTCATGATTACGGTAACTATATATTTGCACATTCTCTAGCTGTAATAATTGTAGGAATATCTAATTTTGGAATAAAGGTTGGGTACAAAAGAAATTTTTTTGAATTCCGCAATAAAAAAAAAGAGTCAGAAATATTATTATTTTCAGTACAAATATTTATCATCACCGTATTTATATTTGTTTTTATAATAAATTTTATTTTTAAAGAGAATATAGCTTCATATTTTGGTGTAGTTAAAAATATTAAAAATTTTTGGTTGCTTTTATTATTAGGACTAATGTTTGAATCCTTCTCAAAATATTATCTAACATTTCTTGAAAATAGAAGGGAGTCTCAAAAATATTTTTTTATAATTTTTTTTAAAACATTAATTTATTTTATATTAGTATTATTTTTTTTATTTAATAACTATGGTTTAAAATCATTAATTTATAGTTTGCTTATATCAAATTTTATTTTGTTGTGTTTTGTTATTTTTTTTCAATTAAAGAATAAATATTTTAAATTTAACAAAACATATATGAAGGCTGTGCTTAAGATTTCTCTTCCCAATACACCCAAAATATTATTTGGTCAGATTAATTCTAAAGCTGATAAAATATTAATAAGCACACTATCAACTTTTTCTAACACTGGAATTTATTCTATAGCACAGTCATTATCTTATGTTATTTTTCAAATTATAACTTCTTTAGATAAAGTATTTATTACAAAAACTAATAAAATGCTTTTTGATAAAGAAAATCATAAAATAGGACCATACCTAACCTCTTTCATTTATTTTTGTTCTATCCCAGCTATAGGATTAATTTATTTTAATGAACTAATAATGGAGATTTTTATTGATAATAAATATCATGGATCAGAAAATATAATTATAATTTTGGCAATTTATTATTTTTCATTAATTTTTGGTAAAATATCTGGAACACAGCTAATTTATGCAAAAAAAATATGGCTTAATACAAATTTTTTTATTCTAAATATTTTTTTAAATATTATTTTAAATATACCTTTAATATATTATTTTAATATACTTGGAGCCGCTGTAGCCACACTTCTATCTTCTACTGTAAGTTTATTATTCTCTATGTTTTTTGCTAAAAAATATTCTCCAATTTATTATGAAAGAAAACAAGTATTAATAATTTTTGGATTCATATCGTTTTCAGGTATTTATTCAATTTTAGTTTCAAATCAATTTTTAGAGGTTAGTTTAATTTTTGATCAATTTATTGGCTTTGCTGTAATTTTATTATTCTTAATATATGGATATTTACATAATATATACAATCAAAATACTCTAAAAAATATTTTTCAAATTTTAAAAAAAAATAAAAATGCTAAAACGGATAATTAATTTTTTTTATTTCAATAAAAAATTCACCATAAAGCTTATGAATGCTTTTAATATCTTAGAAAAAAATGGAAAAATCAAAGACATATATAGATTAAAAGAAAAACTACACAGCATTAGATATAAAATAAAAAAAAATACTCTTAACTATGACTGTTTAAAATACAATCTAGACTTAAATCTTTCTTTAAATCAGTTCATATATTCAAGGCTAATTAATAAGCCAATTTTTACTTCAAAATTAATGTTTTCTGTTGCTAATCATAATAGCTTTATATTTCCTTTGCCAAAAATATACCTGGATGAAATTAATAAAATTGTTCCTGTTAACTATGTAATATCAACAATATTTTTCTACACATTTTTAATTTTTTTTTTCATATATGAGCTATTAGTTATTTTCAAATATATATTTTTATTATTTAAAAAAAAAAACCATCTGTCAAAAAAAATTTTATTAGACACCATACCTAAACTTGATTTTGAAAATTCTGAAGATGATAAGGAATTAAACTTTTTTAAATGGGTTATTAAAGAATTTAATATTAAGACAGATGCAATCTTCGTTCACAATAATACTGAAATTAAAAATAAAAAAATTATCTTAGGGAAAAATGAATATAGAGTATTGTACCAAAAAAATGTCTTTGCCTGTTCGTTAAATTTTAATCAATACCTTCTTTCATTAAAAAAAACATTGTTTACAATCACAAAAATTATTTTTTTTGATAAAATCGAACTCTTATTACTTTCAAAAGAATTATTTAATTTCTATTTATCAGGATACTTAAAAAATAATCAAAATTATGATTTGTGTTTATTTAATAACTCTAATATGGTATTTAGACCACTTTGGACTTATGCTAATGAAATAAACAAACCAAATTCAGTTTTAGTTTATTTTTATTCTACTAATTTAATTCCTTTATTGCAGGAAATTAATAATGAAAAATATTTTGATGTTTATGGGTATTCTTTGCATAGCTGGTCCAACTACATTACTTGGTCAGACAAGCATAGTGAGTGGTTACGTAGTAGCATCGATAAAGAAATTAAAACAATAAAAACTTCATATGTTCCTTTTGCGGGTAAACATACTAAATTAATTAAAAAAAGAAGGACCTTGACTATTTTTGATGTTCCTCCAAAAAAACTAGGAATTTATTATTTATTAAATAACCCTTATAATATTTATACTTTGGATTATTGTAAAAAATTTGTTGAGGATATAATAAGAGCTATACCCGAAAGTATATATCGTGATATAGATATTATTTTTAAGATTAAAAGAGAATATAAAAATATACACCCCTTATACAAAAAATATATTAATGAAATAACAAGACACAAAAATATCAAATTAATCAATGATATATCACCCGAAAGTGTAATAGATATATCGGATGCAACAATTTCAATTCCTTTTACCTCAACCGCAATTACATCCCTTAGAAAGGGTAAACATTCAATATATTATGACCCTAGTGAGAAATTAAGTAAAAATAATTGCTTAGATAATGAAGTGAAACTTGTAACGTCTTTTAAAGAGCTCGAAAATTGGATTATAGATTGTTTTGAAAAATGAAAATTTTAACAAAAAATTACATTTTAAAAGAAATGACTTCATCGATGGTAACAAAAAATTATTTTAATTGGTTTAATGATAGTGAAGTAGAAAAATATATTGATTATAAACCAAAAAACATCAGCGAACTTAAAAATCAAGTCAAAGTAGCAAACAATAATAATACTGTTTTATTTTGGGGAATTTTTAGTAAAAAAAAACATATCGGAAATTTAAAAATTTTTGAGATAGATCATAAAAGAAATATTGCAAGATTGGGAATTTTAATAGGAGATAAAGAATTTCGGAATAAAGGTGTTGGCTCTGAAGTAATTGAGGCAGTTAAAAATCATTTAATTCAAAAAAAAATTTACACACTTTGGCTAGGTGTGGATAAAAAAAATTATAAAGCAATTAATGCTTACAAAAAAGTTGGTTTTACAAAATATAAAAATGCAAAAAAATACTGCTATATGTCATGCAATCTATTCATGTCTAAAATTATTTTAGGAGGTGCACAACTTAATTCTAAGTATGGTATAACTAATTTTTCTAACAAAAAACAACCAAATAAAGAATTAGTTCAGATACTAAATTTTTGTAAAAAACTAAATATAAATCATATCGATGCTGCTGAAAGCTATGACTTTTTTAAAAGATATAAAAAGAAATTACCAAAAAATACTAAGATAGATACCAAGGTATCACTAAAAAATATTCATTCATATAAAGACTTAAAAAAAAAACTTTTAACTAAATATATTAATAAAGGTATATTTATTGATGCCTTATTAATACATGATGGAGATAATGCTTTAGAAAACAAGGCAATAAGTAAAATTAAAATTCTTCATAAACTAAAAAAAGAAAAAATTATTTCAAAAGTAGGAATTTCAATTTACAATTTTGATATATTAAAAAAAATTATTCTAAAATTAAATTTAGATGTTATTCAAATTCCTTACAATATAGCAGATAAGCGAATTGAAAAATTTAGAAAATTATTAAAAGATAAAGAAATTTTAATATACGTAAGATCAGTATTTTTACAAGGATCACTATTAAAAGAGGTTAAGAGTATAAAGCAATTAAAAAATATTTTTACAAAAGTACAAAAACTAGGTAAAAAAGTTAATCAATCTAATCTTGAAATATGTTTAAGCTTTGTTTTTTATAATGATTTAATTGATAAAATTATAATAGGTGTTAGAAACTTTGAAGAAATGAAACAATTAATGAGCTGCAAAATTACTCCTCAAAAATATAATATTAATTTTGATAAGTCTGAAATATTTTTTGCTCAAAACCCCAATAAGTGGAGCAATTAATGATGGTAAATTCAAAATTCTTTAAGAATAAAAATATATTAATTACTGGTGGTACAGGGACTTTTGGTACAGCGATGATTAATTATTTATTAAAAATCTCAAACCCCAAGTCAATTACAATATTCTCTAGGGATGAAATGAAACAATGGTACTTACAAGAAAGTTTGTCAAAATATCAAAATGTTAAATTTGTATTGGGTGATGTTAGAGACAAAGAAAGATTAAATAATGTTTTAAATAATAAAACTGATTATGTTTTTCATGCTGCTGCTACTAAAATTGTTCCAACATCAGAATTTAACCCCGAAGAGTGTATAAAAACTAATATAATGGGTGCTATGAATGTAATTGATTGTTGTAAAGCTAATAAAGTTAAAAGAGTCATAGCTCTATCAACTGACAAGGCGTCTAGTCCAATAAATTTATATGGCGCTACCAAATTATGTTCAGATAAATTGTTTGTAGCTCAAAATATAAACGATACCTCAACAAAATTTGGAGTTGTTAGATATGGAAATGTAATCGCTTCAAGAGGTTCAATAATTCCATTTTTTAAAACATTAGCTAACAAAGAACATTTTCCAATAACACACCCTGAAATGACAAGATTTTTTATATCAATTGATGATGCGGTAAAATTTTCATGTCTTGGAATGACCAAAATGCAAGGTGGTGAAATATTTGTAAAAAAAATTAAATCAATTAACATCATCGATTTAGCTAAATCTATTAAACAAAATGCAAAATTTAAGATTACAGGAATTAGACCAGGAGAAAAAATTCATGAACAAATGATTGGCTCAGATGAGGCTTTAAATACAGCTGAATTTACAGATCATTACGAAATACTTACTAATATAAAGGAAAAAACAAAAAGAATCAAAAAAGGCTCTAAATCAGTGAGTGAAAATTTTATTTTTTCATCAAAAACTGCAAAAAAATTTTCTATAGACGAGTTTAGAAAAATAATTAAAAAGTTAGCTTGAAGAAGAAAATTTTAATATTTGGAGGCACAGGATCACTTGGTTCTAATCTTTTATATGTATTTCAAAAAAAGTATGATCTTTTTCTAAATTTTCATGAAAAAAAAATTTTTTCTAAAGAAATTAAGTATGTAAAAATAATTGATAATGAGAACCTAAATTTAATAGATATTGAAAAAAAAATTGAAGATATAAAACCAGATATAATTATAAACTGTGCGGCAAATACAGATCTTGATTATTGTGAGGCTAATCCAGAAAAGACTAAATTACCAAATTACACCTTACCAAATATTTTGTCAAAAATTTCATATAAAAAATCTATTAAATTTATACATTTTTCAACGGACCATCTTTACTCGAATAATAAATCATTTAAAAAAGAAGAAGAAAAGACTATAGCAATAAACCATTATGCGAGACAGAAATTACTTGCTGAAAAAAAAATAAATTCCAACAATAAAAACGCATTAATTATTAGAACTAATTTTTATAGCCATTCAATAGATGAGGATAAGTCTATTAACAGTCTTATCAATTCTATAAAAAAAAGAACACCCATAAAACTTGATGACGAATATTATTTTACACCAATCTATTCACTTATATTAATCGATTTATTAAATAAATTAATTATTAAAAATTCTAAAGGAATTTTTAATATAGTGGGCAATGAAAGAATATCAAAATATATGTTTGGTATGCTAATTTCAGAGTTTTTAGAAATCAAAAACCCAAATATAATAAAAGATTCAATCCAAAATGCCAAACTAAAAGCTAAAAGATGTGAAGACTTATCTCTATCAAATAATAAAATTAAAAAAACATTAAATATCAAAATACCGAATCTTAAAAGACAATTAGAAATGTTTTTTAAAAATGAAAGACAGATTAAAAAAAAATTATTGTTTAAAATTAGATATGGACAACACTCTATCAATAATAAAGATATTTTTTTTGTTAAAAAAATTTTGAGAGATGGGCCTCTAACCCAAGGACAATTTATTAAAGAAACCGAAGCAAAAATTGCAAATTATGTTGGTGCCAAATATGCTGTGGCTGTTTCAAGTGCTACAGCAGGATTACATCTTTCCTATATGGCTTTAGGTATTAATCAAAAAAAAAGAATTATCACATCACCAATAACTTTTTTATCTACATCAAATGCTGCTTTATATTGTAATTCTAAACCCTTATTTTCTGATATAAATTCAAAAACAATTAATCTTTGTCCCTCAAAACTGGAAACTAATTTAAAAAATAATAAAAATATACACTGTATTACTCCAGTTCACTTTTCTGGTTTACCTTATAAAATGAAAGAAATTAATTATCTATCAAAAAAATATAATTTGAGGGTTGTTGAAGATGCGGCTCATGCACTAGGTGCAAAATATGAATGTGGTTCTATGGTAGGTTCTGGTAAATACTCAGATTTATGTGTCTTTTCTTTTCATCCAGTAAAAATAATTGCTGGTGGTGAGGGTGGTATGATTACAACAAACTCCAAAAAACTTTATCAAAAATTAATTAAACTTAGAACTCATGGTGTAAGTCAAAACACTAATGAAATATTTAATAAAAATGTTGCTTACACAGGAAATCAAAAAAATTTGTGGTATTATGAAATGACAGATTTAGGCTACCATTATAGGCAAACAGACATACATTGTGCCTTAATATACTCACAAATGAATAGAATTCATGATTTCTTATCTAAAAGAAAAAAAATTGCGCAAATATATGACATGCATTTTATTAAAAATGACAATTATTATTTACCTCAAAGTAATCTCAGAGGCTTAAGCTCAAATCACTTATATACATTGAACTATAATTTTAAAAAAAACAAGATTAGTAGGAATCACTTAATGGGTGAACTTCAAAAAAGGAATATCATTACACAAGTACATTATATTCCTGTTCCACTTCAGTATTATTATAAAAAAATGGGATATAATATGAATAATCTAGAGAATGCATTATTACACTATAATGAATGCATTAGCCTACCAATTTATTACAATCTAACGCGAGAACAGCAAAAATTCGTAATAAAATCGGTGGATGAAATTCTTCAAAAAAAAAATAAATAAAATAAGTTATTTTATTTTTTTCAAAATGCTTTTGCTTAAAGATGTTGAGTGAGAAATTGTAATAGGAGATCTTTTATTCAGAATCTTATTAAAATATTCGGGACCAAGTCCTGCTGAAGGTCTTAAAAGTTTAATATTATTTTTATCTAATATTTCACCTTTTTTAATATTTTTAATAGCATAGATAGATCTTCTAAATTTTTTATAAAAATTTTCATTATTATGCCTATAAAAAGTTTTCTTCTTAAACATTTCGTATGTGTCATCTATTAATTTTCTATATATTCCAATTTCGTTTTCGTATAAAGAAAATTTGAAATCAGGTGATTTTTTAGAGTCTTTACAAGCTATGTGTTTTTCAAAAATTTCTGCACCAGCGCTAACAGCAGCTACTGCGATATTATTATCAATCGAATGATCAGATAATCCAACTCTACAATTAAATTCTTTCTTTAAGATTCTAATATTATTTAAATTAAAATCTTTTGAAGTTGCCGGATAATTACTCACACAATAAAGTAATGAAACTTTTTTTGCTTTATTTTTTTTTACAAAATTCATTACTTCTTTAATTTCCCTCAAGTTTGAGGTACCTGTAGAAATAATAATTGGTTTTTTAGTTTTAATAACTTTTTGCAGTAGTGGGAAATCATTCATTTCAAAGGAAGAAATTTTATAAAATGGACAATTTAATTTTTCCAATAAATCGACTGCATCGCTATCAAAAGGTGTGCTAAAACATGTAATCTTTAATTTTTTTGCATAATCAAATAAATCTTTATGCCAACTATAAGGTGTTTTTGCTCTATCATATAAATCCCATAATTTTTCACCTTTCCATAGGCCGCTTGAAACTACAAATTTTTTTTTATTAGAGTTAATTGTCATAGAGTCAGCGTTATATGTTTGAAGTTTAACAGCATCAGCCCCATAGTATTTTGCAACTTTAATAAGTTTTTTTGCAGTTTTCAAAGAACCTGCATGATTTGCTGAGATTTCAGCTATAAAATATGGTTTGGTCATCAAAAGTTTAATTTAAAATATTAAAAAATACTTATATAGGTTATTTGATAAAACTAAATGAAAATTTTAATTAAAAAAGTATCTGAATTAGATTTAAAATTTACTTTCACTTTAAGAAATAATAAATTTATTAAAAAAAATTTCTTTGATGAAAAAACAATAACTTACGCAGAACATCAAGAATGGTTTTCCAAAAAACTTAAAAATAAAAAAAACTTATATTTTATTATATCTAACAAAAAAAAGAAGATTGGTTTGATTAGATATGATAAAACAAATTTTTATTATAGTATTTCAATATCAATATTACCCAAATATCAGTCAGCGAATATTGGAAGTGAAGCAATGCTTATTTCTGAAAAATTTATTAAAAAAGGTATGTTAATTGCTAATATTAAAAATAATAATAAAAAATCATTAAATTTTTTTAAAAAGAATGGCTATACCATTTTAACAAAGGATAAAAATTATACTCTTTATAAAATAATAAACACCCATGAAAATGTGAAAAATAATATTCTAATTGGCAAAATACAGAATATACGTAGTAACAATAATGTTAATTGGATGGATATTTTAAGAATAGCTTTTGAAAGCTCACCAGATAAAACAAAAAAAGTATTTAAAAATATATTTGCTGATGACAAAAATATAAATGCTATTTCAAAAAAATTATTTTCTTAATATTTCTACAAAAGCCTCTATTTTATTTTTTTTTAATTTTGCATTTTTAAATTTAATAATAATTTTTTTAGATTCTACAAATGCATTTGGGTAATCTAAAAAATTGACATCCAGCATTCTTATTAGATTAAAAGCTTCCTTTAAACTTTTGGTATTTAACAAATTTCCTTGGCTTGAAATCCTTCTTTTAAAATAAACGGCTTTGCCTATTTGTTTTTTAGATTTTGGTATTTTTTTTTCAATTTTACTCATCATTATTAATATGGAACTATATAATCTCTTAAATATTTCTTCTCCTGAGCCTTTTAATGAAAGAAATCTTTTTAAATAAATTTCACCATCATCAATTTTGTTAGTCAGTTTAAAGGAGCAAAGCTTTGTACTTTTATGACCTTTAATTATCATATTCTGTATAGGTGAGCCACCTCGTCCATATGGAAGTGGAGTTGCATGAAAACCTATACACATAAAATTATTTGTAATTTTTTTATTTACTAAAAAATTCCAATGAGGGAAAAAAATTATATCTGGGTTTATTTTTTTTACATAATTAAAATTTAGCTTATTCTTGTTACTAACAAAAATATAATTTTTTTTTTTGATTTTATGCCTAAAGTATTGATTATTGCTACATACTAGTATTGTTTTCATTATTTTATTATTCGTAAAACTTGAAATGCTTCTGCCATATCTAGTCCATTTTGATTTCCCCTATAGTGAGATAAATTTTTAATACCCTTTAATGATCTACTATTGGGATAGCTTAATAGTTCGTCTTTGTAAGCTTCAAGAGCATTTTTTTTTTTTTTCCAAAAATTTTTTATATCAACAAAATAATTGGGCTTAAAAGTTTTTTTTTTATAACTTGCATAATCAGTTGAGGAAGGAATCTCAAATGAAATAATTTTTTTACAAATTTCGTTTGTTTTTGGTCTAAAAGCAGTCATGGTTGCTGAAGAAACAATTTGATGATCTATATTTAAGTCTTCGGGATAATGTGTGATTACCATTTCTGGTTTAACTATTTTTTTTGCTTTTTCAATTAATTTAACAATGTCTAAAAATTTTTCTTTATCCATGGCATTGTCTGAGAAATTTCCTGAAATTTTATTAAGCCATTTAAAACCAATAATATTTGCGGCTTTTAAAGAATTCATATATCTGGTGCTAATTTCTTTTGAAGATGATTTCTCCCTAGACGAAACACCATCAGTCATAGATACTGCATAAACTTTAAAATTATCAGCGATAAGTTTTGCAATAGTTCCTCCACAACCAAAAGTTTCATCATCTCTATGTGCTACAACTATTAAAACATTTTTTTTCATTTTTTTATAAGTATATTTAATAATAAAATTTTTATGTATAAAAAGAGTTATATACTCTAAAATTAATTATTAATGAAAAAAATCGTAGTTTTATCAAATACGGCCTTTTCTATCGAGAAGTTCAGACTTCATTATTTAAATCTTATACCCAATTGTAAAATAGATATTTACACGCCATTTAGAAAAGTTAAGCTTGATCGTCAAATTAAAAACATTAAATCAATTAAATTTTCGTCAATTAATTTTTTTCAAGAAATTTATTTATTACACAAAATTATCTCAAGTAATATTGATGCTTTATTTGTTATTTATTCTTTTAAATATCAATTCTTAGTTGGAATAATTCGTTTATTTAGAGAATTTAGATCTATATTTTTAATAGCTGGAAAAGGATCTTTTTTTTATCAAAGTAATAATTTTAACTCATTAATTCGTCAAATTTTTAGATTAATTTTCAATAAAATTGATAAAATTATATGTATTAACCCTGATGATAAATCATTCTTTTCGAAATATTTAAAAAAAAAAGTTAGTTTAATTCCAACAGAAGGTATTTCTAAATTTAAAACAAAAAAGAGAGGAAATATTAAGAAAAATTTTATTTTTTTTGGACGTATTATTAAAGAAAAAGGAATTTTAGAATATATTGAAATAGCAAAACATTTTAAGAAAAAGAATAATAATTTAAATTTTTTTGTTGCGGGTCCAATTAACAAAATAGATATAGGTCAAACAAAATCCATACATAATTTTTCAAATATTCTTTCATCTAATAAGCAAAATATAAAATATCTTGGTGATTTAAAAGATTATAAAAAAATTTTACCAAAAATGGATTGTTTTATTTCTCCATCATACACAGAGGGGGCCGGAACATCTGTGATGGAGTCTCTAGTTTCAGGATTGTTTGTTATTGCCTATAAAAATAAT
>ENA-UOXV01002873-UOXV01002873.1-marine-metagenome-genome-assembly--contig:-NODE-2873-length-21902-cov-7.964801_pt1 | contig 21902 bp, 20 predicted proteins | sample MGYA00238165_ERZ766961 | MGnify/ENA primary metagenome ERZ766961 (study PRJEB28924, sample SAMN03173240) | marine metagenome | biome: Marine; feature: Water; material: Subsurface seawater | place: North...
GTTCGTCAGCATCACGGCGAGATTGTACTGCGCGGGGGCATGCCCCTGGAGCGCGGATGCGCGATACCAATCCTCCGCGACTTTGAGTTGGCCATCACGCGCAGCGTCAGCTTGCGCAAAAGTGCCCGCCTTGAACTGCGCATCCGCATGTCCCTGTCGCGCAGCACGGATATACAATTCGCGCGCTTTATCCATATCCTGCGCCACGTCGGTGCCGGTTTCATATTTGATGGCGAGCAGAAACTGCGCTTTGGGATCACCGGCTTCGGCCTGCACATGGTACCAGCGCAATGTTTCGGCATAGCCGGCAGGCGCTGATGTTTGGGCAACCGCGACATCTGCGGCGGCGAACATCATCAGGCCCAACAAGGCGAATTTCAAAAACCCCCAAACCCGCATGTCCTGCTCCATGACCGGCAAGGCCAAAACGGCCTTTCCCCAACACTGGATAAGCTGAACTGAAATTTCGCAGATGTTGCGAGTCGGCTGACAGGCCTAGTTATCGGTGCGCAGTTTGGGCTTCGGGCCTTCATAGCCCTGCAAACGACCACCCTCACCCAAAACAGGTTTGGCATGGCAATCCGCAGTACCGATTGTCTCATAGCAATAGAGCGGCGTGACCGGCACGGGCTCGTCGTCATCAAGCCAACCGGCGGAGAGAATATCGTTGAAGGACGGCGCATCATCGGCAAACGGATTGGCGCAGGCCGACAAAAGCATTGCCGCTGCCACCAGCATCCATTTTGAAGCGTTCATTCGAACGTCACGCATATCTCGCTCTCCCGACCGAACCGGGGTTTTATCACCGCCGGGTTAAGAGAGCGTTGATGACGGGAATAGCGTCAGGCGTTGATATTCACCACTGTTCGACCACGAACCTGACCTTTCAGGATGGCACTGGCCACATCCGGGACATCATTGAGAGATATGACATTGGTGAGCGCATCAAGCTTCTCCAACGGCAAATCATCGGCAATACGCTGCCAGATGCGCGTGCGGTTTTCAGCGGGCTGCATGACAGAATCGATCCCGAGAATATTCACACCCCGCAAGAGGAACGGCAGCACGGTGGTCTCAAGAGTATTGCCTCCGGCCAGACCGCAGGCCGCAACCGAGCCGCCATACTTCATTTGCGCGAGGACCGTCGAAAGTGTTTTTCCTGCGACGGTGTCCACGCATCCGGCCCAACGTTCGCGCTCAAGCGGGCGCGAATCGGCTTCCGACAGATCGGCGCGGTCGATGATTTCGGTCGCACCCAGGTCTTTGAGAAATCCGTCTTCGGCCCGTCGGCCCGTGGATGTGACAACGTCGTACCCACGCTGCGCGAGAATTGCGATCGCCACACTGCCCACACCACCGGCGCCACCGGTCACCAGGACCTCACCATTCCCGGGAACCAGACCATGGGCTTCGAGCGCATCGACACACAGCATCGAGGTGAACCCGGCGGTGCCAACTGCCATCGCCTGTTTCGGTGAGAGTTTTTCAGGCAACGGCACCAGCCAGTCCGCCTTGACCCGGGCCTTCTGCCCGAGCCCACCCCAATGCACTTCGCCAACGCGCCAGCCGGTCAGAACAACCTTGTCCCCGGGCTTGAAAGCATCGGAATCCGACGCTTCGACGGTTCCCGCAAAGTCGATGCCGGGAATATGAGGAAATTCACGCACCAGACGACCAACATTGCCGTTGATGACGAGGCCATCCTTGTAGTTGATGGTCGAATATTCGATAGCAACCGTGACGTCACCTTCAGGCAAATCGTCGACCGCAACATCTCGAAACTCGGCCGAAAACGCATCATCGACCTGATCAAGGACCAGCGCCTTAAAGGTTTCACCCATAGACTCATCCTCCAAAAAAGAAACGGCGCGACCGCCTGCCCGAAGACATGCGGTCGCGCCGGAAAATTATTCTAGCGCAATGGCTCGAGGATCGAGACATAGCTGGAAACGGCCGAGCCACCCATGTTGAATACGGCGCCCAGTTTCGGGCTGTCGAGCTGGAGATCACCAGCAGTTCCGGTCAGCTGCATCGAAGCAATCGCGTGCATCGAAAGACCGGTTGCGCCCAGCGGATGCCCTTTGGACTTCAGACCACCCGAACGGTTCACCGGCAGCTTGCCGTCGGCATAGACCCAACCTTCCTTGATCGCCGTCTCACCCTCTCCCTTCGCCGTCAGCCCCATGGCCTCATAGGACAGCAATTCGGCACTGGTGAAGCAGTCATGCACTTCGGCAAAACCGAGATCGCCAACCGAGATACCCGCCTCGGCAAAGGCCCGCGAGAACGCCTCAGCCGGTCCCTCAAAATCAATCACCGTGCGGCGCGACATCGGGAGGTAATCCTGCACATGCTGAGCGGCGCGGAAGTAAACGGCCTTGTCCATCTTCAAGGCCGTATCGACATCGCTGAGAACGATGGCGGCTGCCCCATCAGACACAAGCGAGCAATCCGTGCGTTTGAGCGGACCCGCCACGAACGGGTTCTTGTCCGATACGTTGCGGCAGAACTCATAGCCGAGATCCTTCTGCATCTGCGCATAGGGATTGTCACAGCCGTTCTTGTGGTTCTTGGCTGCGATCATTGCCAGCGCGTCAGACTTATCGCCGTATTTCTGGAAATAGGCATCCGTGATCTGGCCAAAAATCTCGGCAAAACTGGAGGCTGATTCTTCGCGCAGATAGGAAGCCTTGGAAAGAATACCGCCAAGCACTTCACCACCGACCTCGGTCATTTTTTCGACCCCAACCACGAGCACAATGCGGCCACGTTTGGCAGCGATATGGTTGATTCCCTGATAGATCGCAGCCGACCCTGTGGCACACGCATTCTCAACATGGGTCGAAGGTTTAAAGCGCAGATCATCATGGGCCTGCAGCACCAGTGAGGCCGGGAATTCCTGACGGACGAATCCACCACCGAAGGTCCCGAGATAAATCGCATCCACGTCCTTGGGCTCAACACCAGCATCACGCATGGCACCGGTCGCCACACTGACAATCATGTCCTCAATATCTTCGCCTTCGCGCTTTCCGAACTTAAGGTGGTCCCAACCGACGATACAGGCTGTCATGGCAATTCTCCTTCTGGCAGGCCGCTCGGGCCTTGTTCCCCAATATGTGCAGCGCACAATTTATAATCGGAATATAGGATTTCTGGCACACAAAGTCAGCCGTGCAGACGGCTTGGCTCGTCCTGCGAGACACGCAGAAAATAGCCTGGCTGATGCCAGTCGCACACAGGACGATGGTCAGGCAGCCTTTCGCCCGGTTTCAAGCGCATCGCGGACATTTTCCACATCATGGAGGCCAAGCACATGATGATTGTGCCAAAGCGCGTAAAACAACAGCAGCCATGCCGCAAAACCCTGACGTTTGCCCTTCTTGGCAAAGAGAGACTCGACCGCGCGCGGCTCGCACATTTCGGCCACACCCGGCTGACGCGCCACCAAGGCGCCGATCTCTGGCGGAGCGGCTTCGATCCACTCTGCCACCGGCACGCTGAAGCCACGTTTCCGATCAAAAGGACGGGCTTCCGGCATCGCATTATCAAGCCAGCGCCGTAAGAGCCACTTGCCACGCCCGTCCTGAATCTTGAGCGCATCGGGTAACCGGAAGGCAACCGAAGCGACTTCTGAATCCAGAAAAGGCGTGCGCCCTTCAACGCCATTGGCCATGAGACAACGGTCGACCTTCAGCAACAGATCATTGGGCAGCCAATCGGCGCAATCGGTCGCCTGTGCGACTTGCAGACGAGTCATGGCACCGGTATCGACCGTTTGCTCGACAGCGGTGAAACCATCCCGCCAGCCGGTGGGTGTTTCACGCAAAACACCCAGACCGTCGAATACACCGCGCGAACGCATGGCACGCCCGCCTTGCCACCAGGGACGGGTCGCACTTCGATAGCGGCCGTAACCTGCAAAGAGTTCGTCCCCGCCTTCGCCCGTCAGAACAACTTTGAGCCCTTCCCGACGGACTGCTTCTGCCAGAAGGAACGTCGGCACGATGGCATAGTCAGCCGTCGGGTCATCCATGGCCCCCGCGATGCGCGGCAAGTCGCGCCAGAAATCATCTGCGCTGATCGCGATATCAACAGTTTGCGCGCCCGCCACCTTGGCAACCGCGCGCGCATGGTCGCGTTCATCCCCGACGGAGGTCCCGAGAAAACCAGCTGTAAACGCGTGAACCGGCTGATCGTTCAGTTCTGCCATCAGCGCCAGCAGCACCGAACTGTCGACGCCGCCGGACAGGAACATGCCGTAGGGAACATCAGAACGCTGATGCACCTCCACGCTATTTCGAAGCGCAGCGTCCAGCCGTTCCAGGGCCTCGGCTTCAGACCACGGTGCCTCGCCTTCAGCTGGCAAGGCGACCCGACGTCGGCGCGCTACGATACGGCCATCCCGGACAACCACCGACTCACCTGGCAAGACACGGTTGATGCCTTTGAAGATCGTCGAAGCACCAGTTGTGAACTGCAACTGGAAAAGCTCGAGGCGTTCCTCAGCATTGACTTCGGGCGTCACCAAACCGGCTTCGATCAGGGCCTGAGGTTCAGATGCAAACGCGAACCCGGCGCTTGTCTGCGCGTAATATAGCGGCTTTATACCGAACGGATCACGGGACAGAACGAGTTGACCTTCGATCGGGTCATAAAGGGCGATGGCGTACATGCCCCGCAGATGATCGACAAAATCCAGTCCATAGCGCCGGTACAGATGCAGCGGCGGCTCACAGTCCGAACGGGTGGCGAACCCATCCGTTCCAAGTTCGTCACGGAGCTCGAGGTAGTTGTAAATTTCACCGTTCGCGACCAGCACGGCTCCGCCCGGTTCATATAGCGGCTGATTACCAGTTTCGAGGTCGATAATGGCGAGCCGTGTTTGGCCAAGCGCGACATTACGTGCGGCATAAGAACCTTCACCATCCGGTCCACGATGACGAAGTGCTGCGATCAGCCGATCGAGTGTGTCGGAATCAGCTTCCGCGCCCCCCACGGCCATCAGTCCTGCAATCCCGCACATGGCTAACCAACACTCTCAAAGAAGGCGAGGTACTTCGCGACCACCGCGTCCTCTGTGTAGTCGCGTTCAAAGCGGGCGAAACCTTCGGCTGCAAGCGTCGAGGCCAACTCGGGCTCACGGGACAAGCGCAAAACCCCATCTGCCACAGCACGCGCGTCTTCCAGCGGCACCAGCAACCCCGCTTCATCATCGCCGATCAATCCCGCCGGCCCTGCTGCTGATGCAGCAACGACGGGCTTCCCGGCAGCCCAGGCCTCCAGGACAATATTCCCGAGCGGCTCATGACGCGACGAACAGACAAACAGATCGCAAGCCTGCATCAATGCGTCGGAATCATCACGCCACCCCAAAAAGCGCACCCGGCCGTCGACACCCAGCTCTTCGGCCAGCTTCGAGAGTGCCGCCCCTTCAGGGCCCTCTCCGGCAATCCACAACCAATGATCAGGTAGATCGACCATCGCGCGCAGAAGCACATCAAAGCCTTTGTTTTCATGAAGACGGCCCATCGCAAGCAGAAGCGGGACATCGATTGGGGTGTCAAAGCCCAGTCGAGAGACCACCTCAGTGGTCGGACGATGTACGAAGTTTGGCAGATACACAGTGCGTGCCGGGTCAAAACCTTCACGGACAATGTGATCGACAATGTCCTGAGTGTTGCCAATCAGGTAGTCGCAATGTCGGTAATATTTCAAATCATAGTACCCACCCAAACGCGCGATGAGCTTATAGTTGTTTGGCTTTCGCGCGGCAGGCGTGGCCCAGCTGGCTCGGCTCATCCAGCTCAGGATGACATCAGGGCGGTGCCGATCAATTTCGCGTTGGAGCGCCGGGCGGGTTCGAAAATCCATGCGCCCACCAAATGGCAACTCCACCGGCTCGACACCGCCAGCACGCAAAGCCCGCGCGCGTGACGTATCCCGACGAATAACGACCTTCTGATCCACGCCAGTCTTCTTGAAGGCAATCGCCAGTCGAACGAAGAAGGCTTCGGCACCCCCAACTTCCGCCCCGGCCATGGTTTGCAACAAACGCACTACGGTTACTTATCCTCGAGACTGGCCTTGAGATAACTCAGGATCGGATACAGGCCTGCCATCAACGCGATGAGAAACCCGTACTGACCTTCACGATACCCTCGGCGCCTGACATAGCACTTCCAGAACCGCGAAAATATGCGGCGAATGTTGTGACGGAAACTACCAATATCTCCGGACGCTCTGAGATCACGCGCACGCGCAGTCGTATATCGATCCAGCCGCGCGAGCATGTCTGAAATGTCCCGATCCACATAATGAATCATCGGTTCGTTCAATCGTCCCAAAGGTCCTTTCAGAACGAGCGCGGGATGAATTCTCTGATCACCCCACGACTTTGCCGACCCGTGTTCTGCGTCTTTCGCAAACAGGCGGACAGTCGCGCTCACCCCCCAGCCCGGGCCCCAGCCAAACTCGATTAGCCGGTCTCCAACATAGTTGTGATAGGGAATCAGAAAGTGTCCAAAAGGTGACGTCGAGATCGTCTCGCGAACCTCTGCTGCCAGCGACGGGCTCACACGCTCATCGGCATCAACCTCAAGAATCCAGTTGCCTTCACACATCTCGATCCCAAGATTGCGGCGCTCGCCTTCTATCTCCCAGGCCCCCTCCGCGATCCGCGCGTTATGGCGCCGCGCAATATCGAGCGAGCCATCGGTGCAGCGATCAAGCACCACAACAAGGTCATCGGCAAAGGCCAGTGACGTCAGGCAGTCATCCAGATCAGCCTCTTCATTGTGTGCCACCACCAGTGCTGACAGTTTCGGCGAAATTTCGTTCATACCCCTGCTGCCTCACCCTCATTCCGACGCCAGAGCCTGGAAGCTGCCCCCACCACACCATCCACGGTAAGGCTATCCATCAATGTGTCTATCGCATTCGGATCATAACCCGGACGCGCCACCATCTCTTCCAGCGTCTCGCGAGTCTGAACCCAGGATGAATTCGATCCCCACGGCGCATAGCGTTCGGGTCGACTGGGACCGAACAGACCGAGCGTCGGCACGCCCGATGCTGCAGCAATATGCATCAGCCCGGAATCATTTCCTATGTAGAGCGAACAGCGTTGCAAGCAGGCTGCGGCGGTCAGCAAATCGACCTTGCCGACAAGATCGACACACTGTTCGGCGGGAATTGCATCGATGATCGGCTGGGCAAGAGAGCGTTCCGGCCCAGCACCAAACACAGCGATACGCGCCCCCGGAGCTATCGCGTCAGACTCATGATCCGAAGTCGATGTCAGGCGGCTGACAACTTCCAGGAAATGTTCAGCACGCCAAGTCTTGCCAATCCAATTCGCTGTCGGCCCAATAGCAAGCACCGGCCCACCTGTCGGAATCAGTCCTGCGGCAGCTTTTGTCTGAACAGATCCTATCCAGAGCTTGGGTGACGGCGGTATATCCTGCAAATTAAGCGTTCGCGCAAAGCTGACAACAGAATGTTCGGCGTCCAGTGATGTCGCTGGCATCACAGCCCGGCGCGATGTGAGTACGACCCACGGGACAACCGACCGCCGGACATCCACCACCATCGACCATCGTTTTGTCACCACATGTTTCCAGAGCTGCCACCAATGCCCAGCATTGGGTTGTTTACGCATACCAATCAACTCTTCGAGCCCCGGAAGGTCCTCGAACAACGGCGCAGCCACCTCACCGCACGCCACTGTGAAGCGGGCAGCAGGATAGGAGGCTGTCAAATGGTTCAACAAACCGGATGCCAGCACCGCGTCGCCGATCCGGCTTGGTCCGATGAAAAGAATTCGCATGATTAACAGGCTTATACGCGTGTGGAGGGTTTCGCGCCAAATACTGGTTTCATTGATGCTTGCCTGAATGACAATTCCGAACCATGTATCGTAAAGCTGTCACACCCGGGACATCCACCCGGTACCAGGTTCCACAGAGGTCAGATGCCCATTACCTATACAAAATTGTCCCGTGATATCGTGGAAATCTCTGGCACGGACCAGCGCAACTTTTTACAGGGCCTGATTTCTCAGGATATCGAGAAAGTCACCTCGGAGAATTGCGTTTACGGAACTCTGTTGACCCCACAGGGCAAGTTTCTGCATGACTTCATCATCCTGCAAAAAGATGACCTTCTGGTTTTCGATTGTGAACAGGGACGGTCAGCCGATCTGATAAGTCGTTTGTCGCGTTTCAAATTGCGGGCAGATGTACATCTCGAGTCTCATCCGGAAACCATGGTCTACGCCGTGTTTGGCGACGGTGCGGCAGAACGCGTCGGAATAGACCAAACGGTCGGCGCAACAATGCTTGTCGGAGATGTCCTTTTATCCGTTGACCCGAGAACCGAAGATCTGGGCTGCAGATTGATCGGCCCGGAAGCCAGCATCATCAAGTTTCTGCAGGATCACGACATTCCGGAAGTGGCATTTGATGCCTATGATCAACGCCGTATAGCGCGCGGCGTTCCTGACGGAACGCGAGATCTGGAAGTCGAGAAATCGATCCTTCTGGAGTCCAACATCGACGAACTGCACGGGATTGACTGGGAAAAGGGCTGCTATATGGGGCAGGAACTTACCGCACGAACCAAATACAGAGGGCTGGTAAAACGCCGTCTGCATGCCTTTGAAACTACAGTTAACGCTGCAGAACCAGGTGATCCGATCTTGTCGGGAGACAAAGAAGTGGGAAATGTGCGCTCCACAAACGGAAACCTGCTCCTCGCATCCATTCGCACGGATGCGCTTGAGAGCGAAAAGCCAGAGCTCTCACTCAAGGACAGCCCCCTCAAACGCATCATGGAAACCGACTAATGCATTCTTTTATGGAATAAATTAGTAATTAATTACCACCATTGGTTCCAAAAAAAATAACTGATATGCATTATGTGCATGCCATATTCATTGATAGTCAATAACACTGCCCTATATCGGTTCTATAAGTTTTAACCCGAGCGTAGGAGCGATCCCCATGAACACCCCATACAGCGAATATTCGGATCAAGAAGTCCTGCGCATGGCGGAACACGAGCGGAGCGAGGCAATAGCTGCCTTTTTCCGCAAGCTGTTCACCAAGCGCAGCGAAAAGAGCACCACATTCACCGGTGATGTTGTTGCCGCTGAATAGCTTTTAGTACTGTTCAGAAACGACAAAAAGCCGCGCCCTCACGGGCGCGGCTTTTCAGTTTCAGATAACGTAAACTCGAATGGTCGGCTTCAATCAGTCGTGCTGGCCACGGTCGCCTGTGCAGCAGCCAACCGCGCGATCGGCACCCGATAAGGTGAGCAAGACACATAGTCGAGCCCGGCATTCTCACAAAACCGAATTGAGGCGGGATCGCCGCCATGTTCGCCACAAATGCCCAGCTTGATATCAGCATTGGTCTGGCGCCCGCGCTCGACGGCAATAAGGACCAGCTCTCCCACTCCATCCACATCAATCGACACGAATGGATCGACGTCCACAATACCCTGACGCTCATAATCTGACAGGAAACCTCCCGCATCATCGCGGCTGATCCCGAAAGTCGTTTGCGTGAGGTCGTTCGTTCCGAAACTAAAGAACTCAGCCGTCTCGGCTAGTTCGTGAGCTCGAAGTGCGGCGCGCGGCAATTCGATCATCGTGCCAACCTGATATTCAATTCGAGCGCCAGCGTCCGCAAATACGGTCTCTGCCACCTGATCAATCTTCTCTTTGAGGATATCCAGCTCACGCTTGGTTGCTGCCAGCGGGATCATAATCTCCGGGAGCACTTTGGCACCATCTTCCTTCAAGACCACCAATGCCGCCTCGAAAATGGCACGGGCCTGCATCTCATAGATTTCCGGATAGGTGATGCCCAAACGGCACCCGCGATGGCCCAGCATCGGGTTCGCCTCATGCAACTGAATGGCCCGGTCAGTCATTGCCTTTGGGTCGCGACCCGCGAGCCGGGCAACTTCAGCGATTTCTTCTTCTGACTTCGGCAGGAACTCATGTAGCGGCGGATCAAGCAGACGGATTGTCACCGGGAGCTCGCCCATGATCTGGAACAGTTCGACAAAATCCTGCCGCTGAAATGGCAGCAACTCGGCCAGCGCTTCACGGCGCCCTGCAACGTCTTCTGCAAGGATCATCCGACGGACGGCCACAATTCGTTCGGGGTCGAAGAACATGTGCTCGGTGCGGCACAAGCCAATGCCTTCCGCGCCGAACTCGCGCGCGGTTCGCGCATCGATCGGTGTTTCAGCATTGGTTCGAATCTTGAGGCGACGAATGGAATCCGCCCAAGACATAAGCGTTTCAAAATCACCCGACATCTCTGGTTCAATGGTTGGCACCTCACCATCGATGACTTCACCGGTCGCACCATCAATCGTTATCATCTCGCCGGATTTCAGCGTGCGCCCGCCCATGCGAACCTCGCCGGTTTCATAATCGACCGAAATATCACCAGCACCTGCCACACATGGGCGCCCCATTCCCCGCGCCACAACGGCGGCGTGGCTTGTCATCCCGCCGCGTGTCGTCAATATCCCCTTGGCGGCATGCATGCCGTGAATGTCTTCCGGGCTCGTTTCAATGCGGACAAGAATGACATCTTCGCCGCGCTGGGCCATGTCTTCAGCAAGATCGGAGCTGAGGACAATTTTACCAGATGCCGCGCCCGGTGAGGCAGGCAGCCCACGACTGAGAACATTGCGTGCCGCATCAGGGTCGAGACGTGGATGCAGCAGCTGATCCAACTGTCCGGCCTCAACACGCATCACAGCATCGCTTTCAGTGATCAGGCCCTCTTTGACCATCTCGACGGCAATCCGAATCGCAGCCGCTGCCGTGCGCTTACCCGATCGGGTTTGCAGCATGTACAGCTTGTCCTGCTGCACCGTGAATTCGATGTCCTGCATATCCTTGTAATGCGCTTCAAGGGTCTCACGGACCTCTGCCAATTGCTTGAAGACAACTGGCATCACCTCTTCCATTGCAGGAAGGTCGGAACCGTTACGTTCTTTGCCAACAAGGGTCAGATGCTGCGGCGTCCGAATACCGGCGACAACATCTTCGCCCTGCGCATTGACCAGGTACTCGCCGTAAAAAATATTTTCGCCTGTCGAGGGGTCGCGGGTAAACGCCACACCCGTGGCACAATCGTCGCCCATGTTGCCAAAGACCATCGCCTGAACATTGACGGCCGTACCCCACGCGGCGGGAATACCCTGTAAACGCCGATAGGTAATTGCGCGCTGGTTCATCCAGGACCCGAACACAGCCCCAATCGCACCCCAAAGCTGTTCACGTGGATCTTGCGGAAATGGTTTCCCAAGCTCCTCCTCCACGATCCCCTTGAACGCAACAACAAGAGATTGCCAGTCATCGGCCTCAAGGTCGGTATCGAGGATCAGACCGCTGTCACTTTTGTGCTGTTCGAGAACTTCTTCGAACAGGTAGTGATCCACGCCCAGAACCACATCGCTGTACATCTGGATAAAGCGGCGATAGCTATCGAAGGCGAAACGCGCATCGCCCGATTTCGTCGCCAGCCCTTCAACGGTGGTGTCGTTCAGGCCCAAGTTGAGAACGGTATCCATCATCCCGGGCATAGACGCGCGGGCACCCGAGCGCACAGAAACCAGAAGCGGGTTCTCGGCATCTCCAAATTTTGTTCCCACCTCGGCTTCTACGGCTGCCAGCGCGGCCTCTACCTGATCATTCAAATCAGCGGGATAGGTTTCATCGTTATCGTAATAGTGCGTGCAAAGTGCTGTGGTGATCGTGAATCCCGGCGGCACAGGAAGCCCAAGGTTGCTCATCTCCGCAAGGTTTGCGCCCTTCCCTCCAAGAAGGTTGCGCATTTCGGCACTGCCGTCGGAAGATTCAGCACCAAATCCGTAAACCCACTTTTCAGAGTTGCTTGTCATGGACGTCTTCTCATCCTTCAACTTTTGAGAAGTCTGCGACATTGTTCATCACCTCTTGGATGCGCGCGAGCAAGCGCAATCGATTGGCTCTCGTGGCAGGATCGTCAACGTTTACCGTGACTTGATCAAAAAATTCATCGAGCGGTGTTCGAAGCCCGGCGAGCAATTGCATCGACTGCGCAAAGTCTTCTTCTGCCAAAGCCTCCCCAACATCGCTTTCTGTAGGGCCGAGCTTTTCCGCCAGAACGCCTTCGGCGGCATCCTGAAGCGCAGTATCGCTGGCATAGTCGCCACCGCGATATCCCTCTCCGTCCTTCTTTTCTTCAGCGCGCACAATGTTGGCGGCGCGCTTGTAGGCAATCAGCAGGTTCGCGCCGTCATCAGAAGCCAGAAACGGCCCCAGAGCACGGACGCGGTCCACAACGCCGACGAGATCGTCGGCATCCGGCAGTGCAAAGACCGCGTTGATATGGTCGTGGCCCACACCTTCGTCGCGAAGATGGGCATTGAGACGATCGGCAAAAAACTGAAGCAGGTCATCATCAATTTCTGATGTCTCGCACCCATGGTGACGACGCGCCTCGGCAATGGCCGCACGCAAATCCAGCCGGATGCGGTTTTCCAACAGGATCCGAATAACGCCAAGCGCGGCGCGGCGCAGCGCGAACGGGTCCTTCGAACCGGTGGGTTTTTCGTCGATGCTCCAAAAGCCAATCAGCGTATCCAGCTTATCGGCAAGCGCAACAACAGCGCTGACTGGTGCGGTCGGGCATTGGTCATTGGGGCCGAGCGGTGCGTAGTGCTGCGCAATCGCGTCTGCAATTTCGTCCGGCTCGTTCTGGGCATGGGCGTAATAGCGGCCCATGACACCCTGCAGGTCGGGGAATTCACCCACCATCCCTGTCACAAGGTCTGCCTTGGCGAGGCGCGCAGCGCGAACGGCGGCATCTTGCGACGCGCCATCAACAAATCCCGAAACCCAGCTGGCCAACCCTTCAACACGCGAGACTTTTTCACCGACCGTGCCAAGCTTGGCATGGAAAACGATGGCATCGAGTGCGCCAACCCGCTGATCAAGCGGCGTTCGAAGATCGAGGTCCCAAAAATACTTTGCGTCCGAAAGGCGCGCACGAAGAACACGCTCGTTGCCCGCGATAATTGCCGAGGGATCGTCGGCGGCGATGTTGGAGACAAAAGCAAACTTTGGCGACAACCCGCCATTCCCATCATCAATCGCGAAATACTTCTGATGCTCCCGCATGGACGACGTCAAAACCTCGCGCGGCAATTCCATAAACGCCGCATCAATATCTCCGACCAACACTGTCGGCCACTCAACGAGACCTGCCACCTCACGATAGAGTCCGTCATCTTCGGGTACCGCCAGACCCTTGGCCTGGCAAACGTCATTCATCTGCTCACGAATGACGTTCTGCCGCTCGGCATCGTCAACGATCACCCGGGCTTCACGCAACTTTGCGGAATAGTCACCAAAGTCCGCGACGCTGAATTCCGCGGGCGCCATAAAGCGATGCCCACTGGTGCGATCAGAAAACGCGAGCGCACCGTCGCCGGTGTCGATGGCACCAGACAATGCAACGCCGTAGAATACCGCCAGCACATTGTGGAGCGGGCGCACCCATCGGAACGTCGTCTCGGACCAACGCATGGACTTCGGCCAGGAAAGATCTGTCGTGACATCCGTGACTATCCCGGAAAGGACGTCCTTGGAGTCCCCACCTTCCTCAGTCCAACAAGCGACATAGAAGGAACCCTTCTTATCTTCGCGAACTTCGCATTGCTCAATGGTGACGGGAACGGACCCGAGAAAACCCTCCAACGCCTTTTCCGGTGCATCCGTGCGCGGCCCCTTGCGCTCGATCTCCTGGGTTGGCTGGGTGGCTGGCACACCCGTCACGTGAACCGTCAGGCGCCGCGGCGTTGCATAGGTCGCGATGCTTTCGAATTCGAGATTGTTGTCTTTCAATGCGGCGCCAAAAAGACGGCCGAGTTCATCGGCTGCGCGTCGCTGCATACGTGCCGGGATTTCTTCGGAGAGATATTCGACAAGAAGTTCAGGCATCGCGTTAAGCATCCGCCTGCGCCGAAAGCCATGTCTCGCAACACGCTTTGGCAAGATCACGAACCCGCAAAATATAGGCCTGACGCTCAGTCACAGAAATCACGCCGCGCGCATCGAGCAGATTGAATGTGTGGCTGGCCTTGATGCATTGGTCATAGGCTGGCAAAGCGAGCTTGGCCGAGATGAGCGACTGGCATTCCGCTTCCGCATCCGCGAAGTGACGAAACAGAGCTTCGGTATTGGCATGTTCGAAGTTGAACGCGCTGAATTCCTGCTCGGCCCGCAGGAAGACGTCGCCGTATTTCGTCCCGGCCCCGTTGAAATCCAGATCGTAGACATTCTCGACGCCCTGCACATACATAGCCAAGCGCTCGAGGCCGTAAGTCAGTTCGACAGCAACCGGATTACAGTCAAAGCCCCCGACCTGCTGAAAATAAGTAAACTGGCTGACTTCCATGCCGTCACACCAGACTTCCCAACCCAGGCCCCAGGCCCCGAGTGTCGGACTTTCCCAGTCATCTTCGACGAATCGAATATCATGGGCCTGCGCATCAATACCAAGTGCAGCGAGACTCTCGAGGTAAAGATCCTGACTGTTTTCAGGCGACGGCTTCAGGATCACCTGAAACTGATAGTAGTGCTGAAGACGGTTTGGGTTTTCGCCGTAGCGACCATCCGTCGGCCGACGGGACGGCTGCACATAGGCTGCCTTCCAGGGGTCTGGGCCCAGCGCGCGCAAGGTCGTCGCGGGATGGAATGTTCCTGCACCCACTTCCATGTCATAGGGCTGAAGGATCACGCAGCCGCGATCAGCCCAGAACCTCTGTAGTGTGAGGATCAGGTCCTGAAAACTCTTTGGCGACGCTGCCGCGTCCGCCGAATCGGTATTCAAGTTCGCCATGGTCTGTTTTTTGGTGTCCGGGTGCCTGTGGGCGCGGGGAAAATAGAAGTGCGTCTCAGCAGGGTCAAGCAATCCAACCCTGTCAGTGAGCTACTTATCCTGATTCTTCTCTTTGCGGACCACGAATGTGTCGGATTCCGCATCATATTCGGTATCAAAAGCCTTGGGTTCAGGCTTCGTTTGCTTCTTTGCCGGCGGTTGGACCGCCGTTCGTTGACCAATAAACCGGAACAGAAGCAGCACACCGCCAACAATCACGGCGAGCACCAGCAACTTCGTCAGGGAAAAACCAAACATCTTGAAATTTTACCTTGCCGGCTAGAGACCAAAGCGCGCCCAAACAGCACGCTCTTCCAGTGTGCCGAGGGCCTGTTCGGGCAGCCCGTCGAACGCACGTTCCAATGTGACCGATGTTCCAAACCGACCAAACAATGATCGGAGCATCGATTTCCGCTCGGTAATAGGCACAAACTGAACGTCTTTCCCATATCTTTCGCGCATCACCGTGCGGATATCACCAAGACCATCAATCAATCCCAGCTCAACCGCGCGCGGTCCGGTCCAGAAAGAACCGGTAAACAATTCATCGGATTCCGCGTCGATGCGATCGCCGCGCCGCGAACGCACATAGTCCTTGAAATGGTCGTGCACAGCCTCCTGCGTTTCTTTCAGGTGCGCCACGTCCTCTTCTTTTTCAGGCAGGAACGGATCAAGAGTCGCCTTGCTCTCACCAGCGGTGTGAACACGACGCTCTACGCCGTATCGCGCAATCAAACCCTGAAAACCAAACCCTGATGAAACCACACCAATCGAACCAACAATCGAAGCTTCATTAGCAAATATTTCATCCGCCGCACACGCCAGCCAATATCCACCAGAAGCTGCCACGTCTTCTGCAAACGCGATGACAGGAAGACCATGTTCCTCTGCAAGAGATCTGATCCGCCCCGCGATAAGCGCAGACTGAACGGCAGATCCGCCAGGGGAATTCACAACCAGCGCCACAGCCTTGAGCCGCCCAATCTTGAACGCACGCTCAATACGCGCTTCCTGCGACTGGATGCTCAGGGTTGACCCACGTAGGCGCGAGCCGGATGTCCCGATGACCCCATCCAATCTCAGAACAGCAACGACGGCAGATTTTTTACGGAAAAATGGGAGTTTAAGTTTCATGATTGGAACTTCGTACCTAAAGCGCCCGCAATCAAGTCACGCTGTGTCATCTAACCTGCATTCAGTGGCGCACCATCCACCAGAACAGCATGCGCAGCGGGCGTGAAATCACCATTTTCATCATGCAACACTAGGCCGCTCTGAATTTTCGAGGGACTTCTATCGCCCTTTCGCGCTGTCACGACGACCCGCTTGGCGGGTGCCCCAGCCTTCGGCCAAATCGGAAAGACCTCGATCGCCCCGCAATACTCAGCAAGAATTGCCAGCAATTCCTCAATTCGGTCAGCCCGGTGAACCACAGCCACGCGCCCTCCCTTTCGCAGACAGGCCATCATAAAAATGACCCACGCACGCAGCGGAACCGTCTCGGTCGTGGCCGGATCGATACCGCCGTCAGATGCACGCCGGTCCATTCTCTCAACGGGAAGATAAGGCGGATTGGAGATGACCCAATCAAACCTACCCGCATAGTCCGGACCGGCCCCGTCAGCGACATCTGCGACCGACGCGGTCATCCGGTCCTGGCAGGCGTTCAAGATGACATTTTCGGAAAATTGCGCCACTGCATCTGGTCGTACATCGATACCGTGGAACCGGGCCTGAGGCTTGCGCCACGCGAGACAAAGCGTCGCACCGCCATGCCCACAACCAACATCGAGGACGGACGCTCGCTCCTCAAGTGGGACACAGGCGGCCAGCAAAACAGCGTCAAGCGAGACTCTGTAACCCTGCGCGGGCTGCCGGATCGATACCTGCCCACCGAGCAAACTATCCTGAGTCACGTCGGCGTTCTGCTTGGAACTTGGGGACACGGTCACGACTTCGGACCTGTTGCAGAGTCGAGGATTTCCGCCGCTATCAGAATATCTTTGGCCAGTAGATAGTCGTCATCAAGCACCATCAGACGGCGCGGGAAGATACCAATCGTTCCCTCGAGCACCGAGATATGTCCGTCCATGACAACATGCTCAAGATCTGCGTCTTTCAGCAACGCGATTGCCAGAGACAGTTCAACAGAATCATTTGTTCGCAGTACGTCACGCATTGGAAACCAGATTGTTCTACATTGTTAACCGGGGCGTTACTTGACGACCCGAGCAAAGATCATATGCTCCCCGCTGCGCGCTTGCCCGCGAAATCTCGCTCGGTCAGAAAGTCATCGGCGCACTTGTTCTTTGGAGATTTATTTTGGCCGTTGTCGCACGTCTTTCCGGATCCGGTACCACGACAAAACCGAACGCACTCGACAATCTGAGCAAACTTTGTGCAGCCGATCTGGCGCGGGTCAATCAGCTCATTGTCGATCGAATGCAGTCGGACGTACCCCTCATTCCCCAGCTCGCCGGTCATCTTGTTGCTGCCGGCGGCAAGCGCCTGCGACCGCTGCTGACGCTCGCAAGCGCGCGACTTTGCGGATACGAAGGCGACAAGCACATTGGGCTCGCTGCCGCCGTTGAATTCATCCACACCGCCACACTGCTCCATGACGATGTCGTCGATGAATCCGATTTGCGGCGCGGGCGAGAGACCGCCAATGCTGTCTGGGGCAATCAGGCCAGCGTGCTGGTCGGGGACTTCCTGTTTAGCCGTTCCTTTCGCCTGATGGTGGAAAGTGACTCTATCCGAGTGCTGGATATCCTTGCCAATGCCAGCGCGATTATCGCCGAAGGCGAAGTCGCACAGCTCATCACGGCAAATGACACAGCAACCAGTGAAGAAGATTATCTCTTCGTCATCCGGTCCAAGACGGCAGCCTTGTTCGCCGCCGCCTGCGAGGTCGGTGCCTTGATCGCAGATCACAGCACATCCTCGACGGAAGCTCTGGAGAGCTATGGCGCCAATCTCGGAATTGCGTTCCAGCTGGTCGATGACTATCTCGACTATGCTGCCACAGAGGAGTCATTCGGGAAGGGTGTCGGAGATGATTTCCGCGAGGGCAAGATCACGCTTCCCGTCGTTCTGGCCATGCGCCGGGGCGATGACGAAGAACACGCCTTCTGGAAACGCACAATGGAAGACTGCTCCCAGAACGATGGCGACCTAGAGCGCGCGGTCGAAATTCTCTCAGCCCGTGAGGCACTCTCGGACACATTGACCCGGGCCCGTGGATACGCCGACACGGCACGCGCCGCGTTGTCCGATCTTCCGGACAACGAATACCGTTCGGCCCTGGAGAATGTTGTCGATTTCTGTGTCGAGCGCGCCTACTAGACCTTCCCATCGACGCGTGCCGGACGTGTCAAAAACTCCAGAAGCACGCTGAACAGTCTCTCACGATTGACACCAAGGGCGCCCACATGGGCCTGCCCCGGCAGGACAACCAACTCCTTGTCGCTCGTGCCAAGTTTCAGAAAGAACTCGGTTACATCTCGCTCCGTCGCAATTCCGTCATGCTCGCCTCTCAACAGGAGAACCGGACAGGTCACGAGCGCCGGATCAACAATCGGCAGGTTTGCGCACATATCCAGATAAGTGCCGGTTGGCATTGTCGTGCCGTATTGCAGTTCGGCATCCGCGAATGCATCCGCAACGCCATCCTCGACAAGCCCAATTTTGTCGCGATTGAAGATCGAATGAAAGAACGCACGATCCACATTGCGGACCGGCTCACGGCGGAACGCATCTAGATTCTCACGGCGCTTGGCGAGGGTTGGTGACCCCTCACCGGTCCAGACAAAGGCATCAAGCGCGAGCGACGCGACCTTGTGCGCATTTCGGTTTGCGAAAAGCCCCGCACGCAGGGCACCCGACGAGGCACCGAAAAGATGAACTCTCTCCGCGCGGGATTCGCGCAAGACGATGGGAATTGCGGCTTCCAGGTCATCGGCACCACTGCTGATATCCGAGTTCGATCCCGTCCGCGAAGAGCGGCCATAATTCTCGTGATCCATGGTCCACACATCGAATCCGCGCCCGGCAAACCAGTCCATCATCGAATAGCCCGGCTTGCCCGGCACATCGAGGTCAAACCCTGTACGCGCACAAAGCGAAGAGCCATGTACAAGAAACAGAAGCGGACGCTGCACAGCCCCCGCAAGTCGTTTTCGAAACACGAACAGATCCACATCGCCTTTTCGGGCCCAGAACTCTTCGGCGACGATCTCGCTGTCAGTCATGATCAACTTCCGATTTCTACAAATAGGGTGAGAACAGACGTGCGATGCCATCGCGAAGACGCGCTGCCATCGAACGACGTGTCATATCCTCCAATGTCACCGCCCGCGCGGACGCACGTTCGGCTTCGAAACGGACATGGAGTTCACGCACGAGGACTGGGCTCTGACACTCAACATTCAATTCAAAATTGAGACGCAGACTCCGGGGGTCCCAGTTGGACGATCCCACCAATGCCCAATCCTCATCCACGAGCATCAATTTCGAATGATTAAAGGGGTGCGGCCCAAACCAAATATGACATCCGTCGACCAGAAGCTCGTCCAAACGTGCGCGCGCAGCCCAGTCAACAAATCGAAGGTTGCTGCGCTGGGGGATAAGGATGTCGATGCGAACACCGCGAATGGCCGCCAGGCGAAGTGCCGAAATCAGGATCTCGTCGGGCAAAAGATAAGGGGTCATGATGCAAATACGTGATCGCGCTTGAGATATAGCGGCATGCAAAACCCACCGCATCCGGTCGATCGATTCGTGAGGACCGGACGGAATAGCCCGCGCTTTCACTTCGCCTTGGGTTTCTGGGGCGGGGAACCATCGCTCACCGTCGAGCAATTCTTGTGTGGTAAAGGCCCAGTCGTCCGCGAAGTTTTCCATCAGCTGCGAAACGATGGGACCCCCGAATGCAAAATGAAGGTCGCGGACCGGACGGGAAGGATCACTTTTCAGCAGATTGGCCTGCGAGATATTGATGCCGCCCGTGAACCCAATCTTGCCATCAATCACAAGGATTTTGCGATGGTTGCGCAGGTTGAGATAAGGCATCCGCCAGGGCCAGAACGAATGCAGGTAGCGGGCGAACGGGATCGCATTGGTACGCAGCAACCGTGAGATGTGCGGAAACGAATACACCTCTCCGGCACCATCCACCAGAACCCTCACTGCGACACCCCGGACCTCGGCTGCTTCCAAGCGCGCCACGAACTCCCGACCAATCTTGTCGGACTTGAATATGTAAGAGGCCAGCGCAATCGAATGCGCAGCGCCATCGATGGCTTCCAGCATCGCCGCATAGGCTTCATCACCATTGTGCAGAACGCGAACGGTATTTCGGGAGACCAGAGGATTGGTCGTAAGGGCATCGAGAAGACGTTGTCTCATGAAAGCCGGTGAATTTTCCTCCAAAGCGTCAACACCAACGACCAAGGGTTCGCTCGCATCCAGCGCCGGATTCCAATCCGCCGGGGTGATCGAACCAACGCGTGTTCGCACGGCCCGACGACGAATACGATTGATCCCGAACAGGAGGTAGGCAACAGCTCCGACAACCGGCGAGAGCAAAATCAGCCCAACCCAGGCGATAGCCGCACCTTCATCGCGTTTGTGGAGGATCACAGACCCGACAAGGACAATTGCGACGATCCCGACAACAGCAGTGGTGAACAACGGCCAATAGATGACAATCAGTTCGATCATCGCAAATACACAGGTCTTTCCCGGATTTTGGGACAGCATGCCCCCGGCGGCGACAGGTTGGGCAAGACGCTGCCCCGTTGCAAGAGCGGGTCACACAAAAACAGCCCGCACCGACCCCGAGAATGTCAGAGCGAGTGCGGGCAACAAATTTCAATTGAGCCATATAACGCTATCTACCGCCGAATCGCACGCACGATCTGTGCAATTGTCCCGCCTGCGGCCTCTATCGTCGCCATTGTGGAGTTCGAATGGTCTCCATCCTGAATTTCAAATTGGTGCGCCTTGCAACGGGGTCTCTAAAAGTTTGAAAATAACGCGGTCTATTCGATGACAAAAACCATCGAAGCGCTTGCGCCAATGGTCAATTCGCCCGCCGTAATGGGAACAGCTTCAGCTTCCATCGAGCGCGCTATAAACTGTTGAGGCGGTCGAAACCCACCTGACTGGCTAATCGAAAGAATTGGCCCGAGTTTTAATCCAGCAGCGTTGGCCATGTTCTTCGCCTGAGCGATGCCGTCCTTTACCGCATTTGCAGCCGCACTACGTGTCAACGCCTTACGTTCGGAAACATCAAAACGAATGCCATTGATATTATTGGCCCCAGCCGTCACGACACCATCGAGAACTTCACCAAATGCCGACAGTTTTCGAACCGCAACACGAACGCTGTTGTTCACCGTATAGCCAATTATTTCAGGCTGACGGTTCTCGTTTGGGCGATAATTTCGGTACTGGGGTGAGACGGACAGATTGGTCGACTGCATATCCTTGTCCGCGACCCCGGCTGACTTCAGAAACGCAAACATCTTGCTTGTCTGGGCGTTATTGGCGTCCAGCGCGGCGCGCGCCGTCGGGGCGACGGTCGAAACCCCGATTGTAATATTTGCCATATCGGGCGCGGCCTGCACCGATCCCGATCCAGTGACAGAGATCGTGCGTGGTGGCGAATCGTCCGCATGAACAACGCCAGCACCCAACAACATGGCGGTCATAGCGAGAAAGAGAGGAAGTTTCATATCAGGTCCGTTCATGGTCATTTTGCAGGATCATACCGTCAGCAAAACGTGACGAAGTTATGACGCTGTCATGAACCCAGCTCAAGGCCAACACTTCCGAACCAAACCAATTGCGCTTCACGGACGCAGATCCGCGACTTCTTCTGCAGTATTGCCATACGCAAGGCTCGCGAGCTGCGGTCAACACGATACCGTCGCCTTGCGGTCGGGATG
>ENA-UOXV01002874-UOXV01002874.1-marine-metagenome-genome-assembly--contig:-NODE-2874-length-21897-cov-15.058099_pt1 | contig 21897 bp, 18 predicted proteins | sample MGYA00238165_ERZ766961 | MGnify/ENA primary metagenome ERZ766961 (study PRJEB28924, sample SAMN03173240) | marine metagenome | biome: Marine; feature: Water; material: Subsurface seawater | place: North...
GTTGGCATCGTTCGAAGCACAAAATCCATCCTCTTCTTTGGGGAAAACGACGACGAGAACAACGCCCGAGACCATCACCGCGGAGGATGATGACGACAGCGCACAAAAGGACGCGCACGGCAGCGAGGGAGGAGGAGAGTGGCAATTCGCCACCCCCGCGTCCAAAGGTTTGAGTCAGAGCAGCTTAGAGGTACGTGTATTCTTTTTGTCTCTCTCTCTCTTTTTGTATCTCATCCGAGAGAGCCGCGGCTCGCATTTGGAGGTCGGGGAACATTTGTCGTCCTCTTCTTCCTCTTCTCTCTCTCTCTCTCGTTTAAAAATCATCTTTTGGCGCGCGTCTGGTCTTTCTTTCGATCCTCGTTTTCGATGACGACTCACCGTCATGAACGTTTCTTTTATTACGCGTCGTTATTCATCATACACTTCGAATACACAGACGGCAGACGCGCGTCTCTCGGTCCTCCCTGGGCGAGACTGCTTCTTAGTCGCCAAGGACGGCGCCATCGTGCACGAAAACTACCCAGGTTTTGCCTCGAGTCCAAACGCGAAAAGGACGACGGATACATCTGGCGCGCTTTTATCGCTGGCGATGATTGGTGCCGCGGTGAAAGACGGGTTGATTGAACTCGATCAGCCGCTGTTAGATTACACGCCGTTAGCGGTTGAGATTTTCGGGAAAGATACGACGGTGACGGCGAGGCATATTTTGCAGCAAACGCACGGCGGCGCGGTAGAAGAGAACCAAAGAGCGAACAAACCCGGACAAGAGTGGGATTTGGACGATAGTTTCGATAGAGATCACAGGAATTCGTTGTATTTGAAAGTCGTGGAGGATGCGATTCAGCACGCGGTGTTTAGACGGGTGAAGAGAGACGCGAAGGAGTGGGCGACAAAGGCGGTTTTAGAACCGCTCGGGTTGCAAGAGGCTTTTTTGAACGGCGACGATCAAACGGACGGGGAATTTTCGCTCACCGGGAGGTTCAGTTTGTCTTGCAGAGACGCGTTGAAGTTGGCGCAGCTGTTTTTGAACAAAGGCGTGACTTTAGACAAAACGGGGCATTCCATTCAGTTGTTCAACAAAGACTTCGCGTACGAGGTGTTCACGCAAACCGAGCAAAACGATAAGCACGGGTTATTGACGTGGGTGCACCAACCGTTGGAGAAAGACGAGAAAATCCCGAAGAAAGCGACGTGCTGTTCGCCGGTGGCGTTGGGGTCGACCCCGTGCGGCCACGCGGCGAAGAATTTGCGCGGTCCTCTTTTCGGCGCGTCGACGACGTCGTTCGTGGCGATGACTCTCGGCGATAAAGGGTCCGCTATTTTCATGTTGCCGAAAGAAAACATCGCGATTGTGACTTTTGGGCGAACGAGCGGAGAAACGGGTAATTGCGAGAGTTACCAGAGAGACGATACGTTTTTAGCGCACGCGTTGTGGGGCGCCGCCAAGGTTGGATTAGAGCCGGATACGATTGGCATGAAAGGCTTAGATGACGGAAAGTTTCGCGTGGTGGACGGGGAGCCGCACTTGTCGGCGTTAGCGCAGCAAGAGAGCGGCATTCAAATTGGCCCAGACGGGAAGGAGAAGATGAACACGAAAGTGGTCATTGATCCGGAAAGCGGCAGACCGAAGAGAGTGCCGATTGGCGACGGAACCGTGGTCACCACCGCGGACGGCAGGAAAGTCCAAGAATACGAAGAAGACCGCGAAATCCACGACCAAGTTTGGAAAGAGATGATTGGTGGGTATTACGTAGAAGCCGTGAACTCGGCCGCGGAATTTTTGCAAGAGCACAAGAAAGCGGTCAAAGCCGGCCAAGACGTGTACGGGTCCATGCAAAGATGGCAAGACGCCATTCACATGTCCAAACACGAACCGACCGTCGTCGAGGAGGAGTATTACAAAGAGCAAGGCATCGACCCGAAATTCTTAAAAACGCCAATGGCGGAACTCGAAGAAGCGGCGGCGAAAACGGTAGCGGCGAAGAAGAAAGCCGGCGACGAGGACGCAAAGTTCAGCGCGGTGCCGGAATATCCGGCGGTGCAACACGCGCAGCCGCACGAGTATTCCGTCCCGAGTTTAGGTTCCGCGCAAGAAACAAAGAAGACAAGTTGGTTCCGACAAGTGTTGACGCCGACGCAAAACATGGCGAGAATGGCTGTCGTAGGCGACGTCCCGGTGAGAGTCATGATGATGGGCGCGAAGAAAGATACGGCGAAGCTCGGCGACGGGGCCATGTCTTCGGAAGAAGCGGCGAGTTTGGGCGAGTCACCGTACGTGCACCAAATGCGACAACGCAACGCGCAACGCAGAGTATTTCTCCAACCTCGATCTGATGCGGCGACGCAGCAAAGATTACTCGCATCGAGGAGAAATCGCAACATTGTCGACGACGAGAAAGCGCGAGAAGAAGAAGAAGAAGAAGAGTTGAACAGCGAGAATATTCAAAGAATTGAACGCAACATCCATCGCGAAGAATCGCGAGAGCAAAGGCAACAACAACAACAACAATACAACGGGAATCTGAGGGAAGAGAACGACGAGAGAGAACAGAGCGTGCTAGGCGACGACAAGAGTCGATTGCGTAACGGAATAAACCTCGCGCCACAACGACTCACCGACGCGCCGATTCGTTCGAACAACTTTGAAGATTCACCTTCGGCGTACGGCTCGTGCTCGTGCGCGTGCCCAGGCAAAGCCGACGAGGCTGAGCACCACTGTTACGATGTTGTCGACGAGACGCCGAACGGCGACGCGTCGATGGCGTGCGATACCGCGAGACAGCTCGGGAACGCGCAGTGCCCAACCTCTGGCGTCGTCAACGCGTGCGTTGAATCTTCCAAGGGCGTTTTACTCGGCCCCGAGCAACACCCGGATCAGAGTTGTAAGCAAACGCGCGCGTGCCCAGACGCGAGCGCGAATGCGAGTGAGCTCGAAAGAAGTTTTGTCGCTGAAGTGTACGAGTGCCAAGCCGTTCGATACGCGAGTTGCTCGTTCTCGGTGAATGCGTGTAAGAAATCCACCATGGTGTTGCGCAGAGCGAACACGGAGATGGAATTCGCGGCAACAAACGGACCGGTCGTTATTCGCGTCCCTGCTACGGGAGCGCAAGAGCAACAACAACGTCAGCAATTACCGCAGCGCACGTGGACGCCGCGTCAACAAACCTTGGTTTCCTCGTCCTCTTACGCGCAACCAATCGAGGATCTCACCGACGAAGACTACGAAGATGCGCGAGGAGAAGATTTCGTCGAACAAGTTCAACAGCAAAGAAACGATCGATCAACAAGATCTTCCGGCAAAGCTTACGCGTCGAAGAAATCTTCTTCTTCTTCTCGATCTTCTTCCAAAGTACAAGAGGCTTTGAAAGAGACGAGCGGAACGGTTGATAAGCCGTTGACGAAAGCGCCTCGACGCGCGGGCAAGACGAGCGCTCCTTCATCCTCGAAGGAAAGCTCTCCCTCTGTCGGCAAGAAAGAGTCATCGTCGGTAAAATCCAGCAGCAACAACAAAAGCAGCAGCAAATCGTCGAGCAGCAGCAAGAAGATTGTCTCTCCGCACGACTTGACCGAAGCCATCGAGATGGACATCAGGAAGAAAACGAGAGAAAAGCCTCGCAACCGCGAAGAAGCCTTCGTGCAGTGGGCGGAATACTCTCCGCCATTCATTGCCATCGGTACCGCGTGTGTAGCTTTAGCCGTCGCCTTGTTAGCTATCGCGAGAAAGTACCCGAGCTCCGTGTCGCACCCGTGGGCGATTCCGGGCGTGTTACAACGCCAAGACGTGGACGAAGAGACTGGCGGGAAAGGTAACGGCCGTCCGCCGTTACCTTCGCGAGCGGCGTACGGCACCGCGAACGACGCCGCGGCGTACTCCGAAAAACTCTCCTCCCCGAGAACGCCTGAATTTAAGCAATCCGAGAAAGAACGAATTCGCTTAGCGCAAGAAGAGCGCGAGCGGTTAGCTGCGGAGAACATTCGGGCCGAGTTTGAGAAGGAAAACGAGGAGCGCAAGAAGCGTTTCGAGCAAGAACTGGATGCGTTGAAGAAAGAACGGGAAGCGTTTGAGGCGATGAAGAAAGAGGAAGATCGGAAGCGAAAAGAAAAGAGAGAACGCAAAGAACGAGAGCTGAAACGCGCGAAGGAGGAGAAGGAAATGGAGAACAAGTTGTCGCAAGCGAAGAAGGATGCCATGGCGGCGGCGAGAGAAATCGCGCGAGAGGAGACGGAACGCGTGCTTAGCAAACCGACGAAAGTAGTCAAAGAAGAAGAGCAAGTTGAAGTTGAAGATGAAGACGAGAAGAAAGAGGTGACGACGACGAGCTTGGTGGTTGAAAAACAAGAGTCTGTGGCCAAGAAGAAAGGCTTCTTCAACAAATCGTCGGCGGCAAAGAAGTAAATTTTAGCACATGTATTTATATCATCATCAACGACAATACGATTAACGAGTACATCTTCTTCGTCCTCTTAATACTACTACTACAGTTTCTTCTGTTATACATCTTTTTACAGCAAAGCTATTCGAGCGAAGCGCATGGTACACAACGTCGCTCTCGCGATGTTGGCGTAGTGCGCTCGTCGAACCATTCGCGCCGCGGCGTTCGCGTTCCCGCCACCCAAGCCTTCACCGCCGCCGCCGGAAAATCCGCCGCCGCCGCTCCCACTCATCTTATACTCGTAATCGTTCGTGTGCGTTCCATCATCTATAGCGCTATTCGCCAAAGCGTCCGCGTCTTTATTAAACTCCCTTCTCACGTGCGCTATATCAAACCTGCGAAACTTCTTCTTCATCTCGTTACACTCCGCGTGCAACGGAATCAACCTCGGCTCTTTCACTTTCCAATCGCCTTTCACTTGACTGACGATTAAGTTACTATCGCCTCGGACCCGAATATCCTCGATCCCGAGTTCAATGGCTGCTTTCAACCCGGTAATTAACGCGTGGTACTCCGCCTCGTTCACCGTCGCGACACCCAACGACGTGCAAATCTCTTTGATGATTTCACCACACCTTTCTTCTTCTTCTTCTTCTTCCTCTCTCGCGTCTGACGGTATTCTCGGCGCTCGAATTAACGCTCCAGCACCGGCCGGTCCCGGGTTTCCTCGCGACGCGCCGTCGAATTCCAAAACGAAGGGTACGTTTTCTTCCGCGTTCGCTTTCGCGGACGTGTTGAGTTTTCTCTTGGTGTTGTTACCGTTGGATTTCCCCCTCGCTGTTGTTGTTCTTTTCGCCGGTGGTGATGAAAGTGGTTTCATCGGTTCGTATTCCGTCGTCCATCCATCGTCGTCGTCCTCAAACTCCTCTTCATTTTTGTCTAGGTATTCTGTAATCGAAGTTTGTTTTGTGCTGTTCGTATGCGCTTTCCTCTTTTGCGTGTTCGTCGGAATCGTTGGTCTCACCTCGGCGGCGATGGAGGAAGACGATGGATTCTCGACGACGTTTGTTTTCACCCACGCCTCGGCGTCTGCTCGCGCCGAGAAGCTCTTTAATAAGAATAGGAGAGAGAAAGGCAACGCGTTTATGTCAGATTCGAGAGATTCTTTCATCAGAGAGCAGCGCATTCGCGCGCGCAAAGGGAGGAAAGGACGGGGGGAAAGTATTATTATTGACCTTGTGCTGCGCGTTCGGGAACGAGAACACTTGCTTTTTGCACTCGTCCCAGGTTTCGTACACGCCTGGTTTTCGTCCACTCGCGACCGCGTAGTATTTCTTTTTGTTCGTATTGTTGTCCTTATTGTTCTTCGCGGTAGACGAGGTCTTCAGTCCTCCTCCTCTGTCCGCCATGATGTGGTCTCGTTGTGGCGGAGTAGAGAAAAGTCGCGTCAAACAGGGTAACGCCTCTCGTGACTTTTGCGTGCTCTTTTCCATTTTATCCGAAAAAATTCATCCTTCCTTTTTCGTTGTTTTTGTCTCCCTTCACATTTTTTGCTTTTCTGCTTTTTTCTCCCACCTTTTTGCTTCGTACTTTTTCCTCTCTGTCTTGTGTCTGTCATTTCGTGTCCCAAGTTGTGTACATTGTTTCATCATTGTTTCAAACACGCGCGCGCAATAGAATGGCACTGGCCTTTTCTCGCGCGACAACGAGAACGACGAGACGAACACTCTCGTTTGAAAGAAGAAGAAGAGTGGTGAGAATTTTACCAGCAGCAAAAGCGATGTCGTCCACGACTAAAGAAGAAGAAACGACGTATTCGCAGTTGAAAGAAAAACTCGCTGAAATCGATTGCTTGTCCTCGTTGGCGGGTTTAGCCGGGTGGGACGAATTGACGATGATGCCGAGTGGAGAACACGCGGCTTTGTTGCGTTCGAAAGCGTCCGCGGTATTAGCAGGGGTTATTCATCAGAAATCTATCGATTCAGAATTAGGGAAACTCATCGCGAACAGTCAACCTTCACGTCCGAAAGATATCGCGAACGTGAAAAGAGCGAAAGAGGAGTACGAACGGTCGGCGAAAATTCCAAGCGATATGGCGAAGAAAGCGGCGGAGTTACAATCCGAGGGGTACCAGATTTGGGTGAAGGCGAGAACGGCGAAGGATTTCCAGACGTTTTCGCCGATATTGAAAGAGTGGGTTGATCTCGTGAAACGCAGGTGCGAGTTGATCAAACCCGGGGAGGATGCGTTTAACACGAGTTTAGACGAGTACGAGAGAGGAATGACCGCAGAGCGTCTCAATGAGATATTTCCTGTCGTGAAGACGTGCGTCGTGGATTTGATTCAAAAAGTGTACGCGAAAGAGTCGCCGGTGGCGTTGAAAAAAGGCGAAAACGTGGTGAGCAATGGCACTTTTGACGTGGATACGCAGGCAAAGTTATCGAAGGAGATCGCGTTAAAGCTTGGGTTTGATTTAGAAAAAGGGAGATTGGATGTTTCCGTGCATCCGTTTACGGGAGGCTGCGGTCCCGGAGACGTACGAATGACCACGCGATACAAAGAAAACGATTTGTCGGAAGGTTTGACCGGGACGATTCACGAAACCGGGCACGCTTTGTACGAACAAGGAAGAAACGTGACGGAATACGCGAATCAACCCGTATCGCGCGCGCACTCGATGGGCGTCCACGAATCGCAATCGTTGTTGTGGGAACGCATGGTCGCGTTATCGCCGTCTTTTTCCACGTTTCTTTTACCGGAATTGAAGAAGTCGTTCCCGAAAGAATTTGAAAACGTGACCGAAGCACAGTTGCACGCGTCTTTGAACGTCGTGAGAAACCCGTCGGTGATTCGAGTGGAAGCGGACGAGTTGACGTACCCGTTGCACATTTTGTTGCGAACGGAGTTGGAAATTGGTTTGATGCGCGGCGAAATCGCCGTGGACGATTTACCAAAACTTTGGAACGAGAAAATGAAACAATATTTGAACGTGGACATCGAAGACGATTCGCGAGGCGTTTTACAAGACGTCCACTGGTCGTCTGGCGCGTTCGGATACTTTCCAACGTATCTGTTGGGTGCAATGTACGCGTGTCAAATCTTCGAAGCGGCGAAGAAAGCTTTGCCGACGTTGGAGGACGACATCGCAAAAGGCACGTTCGCGCCGCTTCGCGAATGGTTGCGCGTAAACGTCCACGATCGAGGCAGTGAATGCGATTCCGCGGATGACTTGTTGGTTTTAGTCACGGGCAAGCCGCTCGATGCGGAAGCGTTCACGAAATACTTGACGGAAAAGTATACCAAGTTGTATAATCTCTAATAATAAAAATCTATTCTTATACCTACTACTACCTCATCAATCTATGTAAAGGTAAGGTTTTTAGTTCTCCTACGACGAGTAGTATTTGCTATGTACTACTCTACTACGAAATCATTTCTTGGACGATGATGTTAATTTCTTCGCTTTGGCCGGCGCTTTCTTTTTATTCAACTTCTTCTTCTTCAAGACCGCGTCGGATAATTTCTTCCCGTCTCCGGGTAAGGCCTCGTCCCATGTTTTCGCGGCAATTTTCGCTCTTTTCTTTGCCTGCTTCTTCTCTGCTTTATCGAACATATCGTCGATATCGTCGCCTTCCGCGTCGCTCGATTTCTCTTCTTCTTCTTCTTCCTCAGAGGAGGAAGAGGAAGACGCGTTCTTCGGTGGAGGTTTCAGCGAAACCAACGGTACGTGTTCTTTATCTTCTGCATCATCATCTTCATCTTCATCGGAGGAATCTTCGCTGGCGCGCGCTTCTGCGTCCATCGCTTCTGCGTCTTCGAGTAACGCTTCCTTAATGCCATCCTCTTTCTCTTCGTCCTCGCCGACTTTCATCGCCGCCCGTTCGAGCGCGTCTGGATCGTATTTCCGTCGTCTCGTTTTTTCTTCCAATCGCTTCTGCTCGAATATTTCGTGCGCCTCTTTCATTTCCTTACACACTACTTTAGCTACGTCGCTCGCGGTGGAGTGTACTCCCGCCAACGCCGTCGCGTCCACGCCTCGCGTCGCGCTCTTCCCTAATCTCTCGCCCATAAAATCCATGGTCGAGAAACACGTCTCTCCGTGTTCATTTACCGCAACTGTCGCGAACCCGATCGCGCACGCCTCTTCTTCTACGGTTGCGTCCACCAATACGCCGTATTTCTGATGCGGTTTGTTGTTCTCGTCCTCTTCGTCCGCATCTTCTTTGCTCTCTTCGTTTTCGTCTATCCCGCTCCCTTTGCTGTTACTTCCATCGTAAAACGCAAACCGAACGGCCACTGGATGATGCATCAGCTGCAACTTCACGCTCTCCCGTTCCTCGTGAAACGTCACGCGATTCGTCTCGTTATCTATCGAACACTCGTACCTCCGAAAGCTCCCTAACGCGCAGTTCGCGCCTATCGAAACCGCCAACGGCAAATCCCCGCCGTGATTTAAAAGAGTCACATCCAACCTTAAATGCCACACGTACCTCCCCGCACTGACGCACAAACTCTCCAAATCCAACGCCCTCGCGTCTCGAAAACACTTCTCCAGCATTCTCGACAAACCATCGCACGTTTCGTGTTCTCGATTCTTCTCGATCGGCGCGTCCGTCGGGTGCGCCATGGGCGACATTTTCACGTGCACTCTCAACGACCCTTCCGCGGACCTCCCGTGTGGTTTATTCAAAGTTCCCGTCACCACGCAGTGCACTTTCGTCTGCGTGTTGTTCAAATCGCCATCGAGTTCACCTAAAGTGCACACGCAGTTCCCTTCGTCGATGATTTCTGTGCGTATTTTTCGAATCGAATTTTGTGCATCGTTTCCTCGTTGTTCTTCTTTTTCTCCGTCGTCGTCGATGCGCTTCCGACGACGAAAACAGTCTCGTCTCGACCCTTGCTTCACCAAGGCGTTGGTGAACGCGAAATCGTTCAGGCAGACGAGCGCGTCGTTTTTGTGCGTGCCGATGCCCATTCTTCTTCTTTTTAAAGTATTAGTATTAGTATAGTATTAGTAGTAAGCGCAGCGCGTGTCAACAAGAAAGCGTTCTGTGCTTCTTCACGCGCAGGTGTGTTGGTCTCGTGGGACAGTCGAGTACTCGTAAATTCTGAAAAATTTTCTCTTTTTTTCAACGGGACTGTTCAAATGAAAATTGCATTCGTCACTTTTTTTTTTCAAAAATCCAACACCTCCCACGACGAGAGAGAAACACTTTTTAAAGAGAGAGACGAAACGCCTTGCGCAAATCATACCCTCTCTCTCTCTCTCTCTCTCTGTTCGTGCGCTCAAAACGCACCTTCTTTGGACGAAAGAGAGAAAACGCAAACGTAAAGAGAGAGAAAGAGGGAAAAGAGAGAGAGAGTTTCTGCGTTCCTTTTTCTTTTCGGAGAGAGAGAAAGAGAGAAAGAATTTCGATTTTGAAATCTCGAGATTTTCTTCCATTTGTACTCACTCTCGCTTTTAATACGCGCGTGTATCACATCAGCGAAAGCAGCGACCCGCGCCTTCCCAGGAAACGCGTTTTCGTGCCTTTAGCCTCCGAGAGAGAAAGAATGTCTCCAAGCAACAAAAAACGAGACATGTGGCGAAACGAGGACCAAGATTACATCTTCCCTCGCATCAACAATCTCCTCTCTCGAACGCAATTACTCAACTCGGAGAAAAAGTTTAAAAAAATTGACAAATCGAACGAGGAAGATCGAGCGTCCTCTTGGAAAGCCTGGTTCGCGTTCATGTCCTCGAAACACTATCCTCCGGATACGAGTGATGGTTTTTCACCGGAGGAGGTGAAAAGGAACGCGATTTTCTTGGCGGAGTTGATGGAGAAGGAGAGGAGGAAAGTGGTCGAGAAGAGCGGGAAAGCGCCGGTGGGACGGCCGAAGATGAAGAAGACTTTAGGAGATCATGTTGTAGGAGACAAGATGAGAACGAACAACAACAACAACGAGGAGATGAAGACGCCGAAGCGAGTCGTCGCGGGAGACGCGAAGCACAAAAGAGCGTTGGAAACGACGACGACGACGACGACGACGACGACGGAACCTTTTCGAACGTCACCTTCCTTGGCGATCAACATGGACCAGGCGAAAGCGATTCAACACTGCGACGACGGGAAGAAGAAAATAACCATTCGATTTACGCCAGATTCAGAGCTGATATCGAATACGATCAAATCGACGAGACAAAATCCAATCGTAGATTTGACCTTTCGGTTGAGGAAAAAGTTGGGGGATATTTGCGACCATTTCAGCGAAAAATGGAAAGAGGCGGCTGCACTTTTGGAACGAGAAGCGAGAGAGGAGGAGAAGAGGAAAACGGGAAACGAGAACGGATTGAGGAATAAAGCGTTCATGTTCACCATGCGTCCGAATATGCGAGGGGATAATTCGGTGAACTTAGAACCGTGCGTTGTTTGGGATAAGCAGATTATCGGCGACATGACCGCGGTGAAAGCGTACGAGATGCGAGGGTATCCGGAGACGTTTGAAATCAAATACAGTTGGAGATTCGCGCCGTTGCCGCCGCCGGATGGAAGCGGGGACAAGAAGAGAAAAGATTACACGTATAGAACAAAAATGGCGATAAAGGAACAGATGATAGCGAACAGAGATAGCGCGAACAATAATAACAACAAGTTTGACTTTTCGACCGTGTTTGACGAAAGGACGCGAACGCCGTTACCGCCGCCGGAATTTACCATGTCGGCGTTTGACGTCGGAGCGTTCGTGAACGGCAACGAACAAGAACAACCGCTCGAGACGATAAAACCCTCCAGTCAGGAAAAGAAGCGCAAAATAGATACTAGCAGCAAGTTTGCAAAAAAGCCGGTGCCAAAAGAGATCAAACCAGAGACGGATTCGATGTTGGCGTTGAAATTGCAAGCCGAACTCAACGGCGGCAATCGCGAAAGACGCAACCGTAAACCGATGCTCGAAGCCGAAGAAGAGCCGGAAGAAGAAGAAGAGGAAGAGGAGTACGGTGGAGAATCCGATTTAGAGAACAACGACGACAATGACATGCCAATTTCAATGTGGATGAAACCAGACGGCGAGAAGGAAAACACCTCCACCGGTGATTTTCCCAATTCCTTACTTCCGCAAGGACTCGCAGGATTCGACTCCATCTTTGCCGGTATCGGTAAAGAAGACGACGCATCGCGTCCGTGCGGAGAATCCACGATGAATGGATTTGCACAAGTCATCTTCGGTGGTGGTGGCGAGAGCAAAGATGCCGCGATGGTGGCTGCGTGTCTTCCGAAGCGAAACGTGGAAACCGGACCGAGCAGTTTTGCGGGTTTGCTGAGTTAGCCAGTAAACACGCGAGTAATACAACAAATATAATGAATATAAACATAATACATATTAAAAAGCATTTCTACCTTTGGCGTTGTGTCTCCACAGCGCCGCTACCTTTTCTGAGTGCGTGCGAAGCTTCGTCGCGAGCCGCTTCGCCTTTTGGTGTTCGGGGTCGTCTGAGCGTTCAAACTGCTCCATCGAGAATGTTCTTTCTTCAGATGATGACGGGGTGGTGCTCTCCGCAATCGCTTTCTCGCTAATCAGTTCCACATTTTCTAGCTGGTCGCAATACAGTTCTATCTCTTTGGCCAATCCAAGTTCCCAGTTTGCGCAGATGTTCGCGAGCGCTATGGCGCTCACATCCTCCACCGCCGCTTCTCGATTGCTTTGCGCCGAGGCGTCGTTCATCGTTTTGCCTCTGAACATGGCAGCGATGCTTTGCTTGCGCATTTTTTCGCATCTCTTCTTAGTACGCCAGATTTGTCGTGCGCGATCGTGCGCATCCGCCGCGATGCATTCCAACCACGCCGCGGAAGGGTTCTGTCGAATCAAATCCGCGCTCAGTTTCGTCACGCCTTTTGAATATCGCGCTCTTCTACACGCGGCGTCGATAAAAACGCCATTCTGGTCTTCTACGCCCGCTTCGTTCTCCTCGTCCTCGTCCTCGTCCTCGTTTTTGTTGTTCTTCTTCTTTTTGCTACTCGTCGTCGTCGTCGCTGTTGTTTTCCGTCTACTTTTAAAATATTTAAACTCGTCCTCGGCGTCGTCTAAACACGTCGACGCTTCTATCACCGCCGCGTCTTCGCCTCGCGCCGTCGCTCGCGCGAACGCGACCCAGCTTTTCGGCACGCTCGCGTCCGCCTCCAACTGTTTACAAACGAAATCATTCATAAACATGTTCCGTTGCTGAAGTTGTCCTTGCTTCTCTCGTTTCATCATCGATGCATTCGTCGTTTCTTCTTTCTTCGGTTCTCGCTTCTTCCTCTTCTCTTTCTCGGCGGAAGCGGCGTCTCTGGCGCGAGTCTCCTCAACATCCGCGAACTTCGCCGATAATCTCCGCTTCGTCGTCTTCATCGTATTCGTCACCATTGGAGTCATCAAAGTCTTTTTCATCATCTTACTTGCGTTTTTGTTCATCATCGTGTTGTTGTTCGTCGCGTTCCCGCGCTTCTTCCTCTTTTTCCTCTTTTCTCCTTCTTGGGAAACCACCCTCGCAGAGCCGGACATCAGCTCGAACAAAATCGCTGCGGATTCGTGTTCTTCCGGGGAGGTTTTTTCGTCCCTTATTAAGAAGATCTTTCCTTCCACGCGAGCGTCATCAAGTGTCGTCGTTTGTGTGCGTTTTGCGCGCAGATCGTTCGGTTCTTTGTCTTCATTATCATCGTCGTTGATGTTATTCTTTGGCGTTTCGTACATGTTTCGTTCTCTTTTTAAAATTTGAAATTTTACCCGGGAAAATGAATGTGTGTCGTGCAACGTTCACAAAAGCAGAAGAGAGAGAGAGAGAGAAAGAGAACGCGACGACGAGAAAAGAATGCTCGCGATACTATCTCGTTCTTCTTTACGTTCGTCTTTCTCTTAATGACCTCTTCTTTTCGCGCGTACACAGAGAGCTTTCGAAGAAACTCTCAAAGCTTTTTTGTGGAGATGTCAGTTCTTTTTTTTTTCTTCTTTGGTCTCGTTTTTTAAATAAGATTTTTCTCGAATCTGTCTGATGCTGATGCGCTTGAAAAAAACGACAGTTTGACCAAAAAAAAAAAATTCGCCTCCTCCTCCTCAAAAAAGATATCGAAAAGAGGTGTGAGTGTGAAATATGCCGCAACGAAAAACAACGACGACGACGAATACGACGGGTGGTGTTGAACAACGGGCGTGTCCTCCGGGGAAGTACTCGAGAAGAAGAAGACGTGATGATGCGTGTGAAAGGGTTAATTGTTGCTTATGGCCGCCGGAATTGAAAAAGAGAAGCGTGAATGTTCCCGAGATTTCGCTTTCGGAGAATCCCCTAGATTTGTATCCACGCGTTGGCGGCGAGCCGTATAAGATGTTCTCGGATAAAACGTATGAGGACGAGAGTATTACGGTGGAAAATACAAACAGCGAGGAGTTTCTTAAAGATTTGATCGTGGAAGTGCACGTGATCGACGACCCAAGCGCAACACACGTCGATCTCGCCGGGCACAGGAAACCAAACACGCCGAGAAATTTTACGTTTCAGAAAATGCCCTGGCGAGAGATGATTCGAAGAATACGAAAAGGAGAGAAGTTATACACGCGTCACACGAACGGTCCGAAAAAAGCGGCGAACGTTCTGACCGATTTCCAAGATCCAGAAACAAAGCGCAATCCGTTTGATACTCCAACGTTTCATGGAAGATGTCGCGAGACGCGGAGAATGGTCGAGCGCTTTTACGCGGCGGCGCGGAATAATAGTGATGTTAATAGTAATGGTACGGTTGTAACGCACAGTTCTGTTCTGCGCGTTAGTTCGCCAGGGACAACGCTGTGGATGCATTTCGATACTCGAGACAATATCTTACACCAGTTGAGCGGTAGGAAACGCGTCATCTTGTACGCGCCAGAATGTGAACCGTGGTTGAACGTCGAGGGCTCGTCCGCGAGATTAAAATATATGCGCGGCTATGAAAACTTCGACGAAAAAATTATAAACGAGATCAGCTGCGACGAAGAGTTGGAGTATAATTACAGGCTCTTTGATGCTATTAGATTGGAGCGCGCACACGTGTGTACGCTCGAACCTGGAGATGCTTTGTACATACCGGCACTTTGGTTCCACAGAGTCACGTCGCTCCCGAGCGAGACGAACGAACCGTCGGTTGCCGTGAACGTGTTTTATAACAGAGTAGATATAGACTACGACGGAAAAGATGTGTACGGGAACAAAGACCCCGTCAAGGGAAAAGACGCCATGCAAAAAGCGAGTGAACTCGGCGCGATGTTAAACACTTTGCCTCCCCCGTATAGGACGTTTTATGCGAGACGATGCTTAAACGAAATCGCGGCGCAGCTCAATATGTATTTGCGAATCCCCGACGAAGTGCCAAATTCCCATCCTCCTCTCGATAATACTTTTTGCGATGAAAATAAAGAAGCGCTGAAAGCATTTGAAGATTGAAACGATGATGGTGACAATATATTATTTTAGGTTTAGTAATAGTAGTAATAGTAGTACCCAGGTACCGAGTATATTTGGGATAAGTTGAGAGAACATTGTTTTTTAACTGCGCGCGCCGAATCGCTTCGGCACTGGCGATACCATGTCCACGAACGAGCGGCTCATCCTCCGCACGCTTCCTACGACTACATCTTCCATCCGCTGCACGTGCAATCGCAAACTCTGTTGCTCCTTAATAATCCTATAACACACGAGCGCTAAAAATACCGCGTTCACTCTCGTCTGCGCGCTCGCCAATTTGAACACCATCACCGATCCGCACACCCCGCTCGTCACTTTCGTTCTCGGCGAAAACTCCGCCCACTTCTCCTGCATCGCCATTTGTACTTTACAATACATCTCGTACACGAATACTTTTTGTTTCTCCCAAGCGCACGGCATCGTGAACGCTCCTATGTACGCCAAAAACAACAGTTGTCTCGTGGACAACGCTCCGCCGACACATTTCACCATTTGCAACGCGAGAAACGCGCCCAACGTCGCCTTGTTATCTCTACCCGCGAAAAACCGTTCGTGCCTCTCCGTGAAGGCGTTGAATTTATAACACATATTCCTCGCTCTGATTGCCATCTTTTCTGGGTTCATCGTTATCCCTTTAGCCGCATTCGGGAACGCAATGGCAAAGACGTACTTCCCCATCACCACTAAGGACATCGCGTACGCCAAGTGCGAAAACACCGACGCCTTCGCCGCGGACAACGCATAAAACGTGCCCATGACGACAAACCCACCGAAAAAGTGCAACGTTGTCCTCGCCGGATCCTTCCAATAGAGCACTTCCGGTACTACAAACGAAGACGTCGCCATCGTGCTATTCGACCCGTCGCGGCTGCTCGGCGCGTACGGTTGTTCGCGTTGGTTCCCGAACCCGTTCGCGAACATCGGATGCGTGTTGCGATACGTTGCCCCAACCGGCGTTCTCTGCCGCATCTCTTCCTCGTCTAACGTGTGTGCGAATTCAAACGGCTCGTCCTCGTCTTCTGGCCCCGACGGTGCTCGAATATTGTGACCCCCGCGAGTCGTATTCGTATTCGAGGTGTTCACTTTTCGTCCTCCAGTTTCGTACAAAATCCCACCCGATATGGACCCGTCCTGGCGTCGAATCCTCGGATCTCTCGGCAACCCATTCGTCGTATGTTTCATCATCGACCCTCTCGACGAAGTGTTCAAATGCTCACCGTTAATATCGCCGCTGTTATTCGATATGTCTTGAAAGTGCTGCCTTTGTTGTTGTTGTTGTTGTCCTCCTCCACCGACGATATTCGATTTCGGCTGCGGGATAGTTTTGTTGCTCCGGGAAAAACCAAATTTACTTTTGATTTGCGCGGGCATTTTCGTCGCCGTGCGCGGGTTCGGGTCCTCCCCGTTCGTATCGTTTAATGTCGCAGACATGGTATTCTCGTTCTCGATCCTTTTTGGAATGCGGTACTCTTTGGTAGGCATGTAGTAGTAGTACTCGCCGCGCGAAAAGAAGAGGTGTTTGCAATGAAGAATTTTCTTTCCCCTTTTTTTTGTGCACGAGTGAAAATTAGAGCGTTTGCCAGTTTGGGTAGTAATTTATTTACAGCGCGTGCGATGATAGTATTTTTACAACGACAACATCAAAAACGGTCTTCGTTACTGTTGGAAGCAGACGGTTGGTTATTCTCGTCGTTTGCAGTATTCGATGGAGCAGCAGGAGCAGAAGAAGAAGATTGGACTTTTAATTTTTCCAACTTTTCCAACGCCTCTTTTTCTCTCTTTACTCTCGCTTCTTGTCTCTTCTTGGCCCCTTCGAGCGCTTCGTGGGCGACCCAGCCGAGCATGCTGAGCATGCCTTTACCTACTTCTTTTCCTATTTTACCCAAGTCTTTGGCGAGTTCTTTCAAGTCGGTCTCCGGTTTGGGTTGCGCTTTGCCGCCGAGTCGGACTTCACCTCGCGAATCTACGTCGATGATGTTCGTTTGGCCGGCTGAGGATTTTCGGTCCTTGTACAACGCCGAGTTTTCATCCGCGGCTTTCAGAGACACACGAAACGGCCGGTTGTCGTCCCTGTGTTTATCGTGTTGCTCGTATTTATCGTGTTTCTCTTGGCTAAATTGAACGTTTGACGTTTCCACGTAATCTAGGAGGCAGTCAACTGTCCAGTCGACTTCTTTCTCGTCCGAAAAGTCGTGAGTGGCTTCTTCGTCGAGAATTTCGTATATCGTCGAGGATTCTCCTTCTTTGTCCTCCGCTGTCATTCCTGGTTTCATCTGTTTCTTTTCGTTCCGATAACTGGATCTAATAGCCTCGTCTAATTGGTTATTCTTGTGCCTCCTCGCTTTCCTGGTTTCGTCTTGGACCAAGTTGCCCGCGATGTACCCCAACGCTAATCCCGGAGGGCCCATCATGAACGTCCCCAACGCGCTCAACCCAGTCGTCAACACGTCCCCAACCTGACTCGAGTGCTGAAACCCGTACCTGGCCCACGTCGCGAAATGCTCGCAATTATTCAGAGTCACCGAGTACCCTCCGAATTCGTTTTCGTAAAACTTATGCTCCAAAGCGACAAACGTTCGATGCAAAATCTGACTCGGTCGCATCGGCGTATACAACGAATCGTACTTATAATTCCCACAAAAAGGTCTCGGCGCATCCTTCTCGCAATTCACCTCGCTCAATTCGCTGTAAATCACCGCCGCGTCCTTGGACATCGATCGATCCTTCGCGTCCGCTGCGCCCCACAAGTGCACCACCGCCTCGGGAAAACTTTCATTTTCCACGAATTTATTCCCCATCGGTTTCCTCCGACCAATGTATACCGCCCAGTGCGTGTACGCTATCGGTTGGTCCGTCCTCGGCCAGAATAAAATATCCCCGGGTTGTTTCGTTTTGTTCGGTCGAGGCCACTCGATCCGCTCGAACGGCTTTGTCTCCTCTCGTTGTTGTTGTTGTTGTTGTTGTTCTTCTCGCGATTTGGAAGAAGAGTCCTCCGACGCGGCAAACGGCGGCGAAACCACCACCATTTCCGACTTTACCCCTCTTTCGCGCTCCTCTTCTCCTTCATCCTCCTCCTCTGCCTCCATCGTTCTCAAAAGAAGACGACGAAGCGCGCTCGCTCCTTCACTCCTTCGCTCTTTTCCCTCTTTGTGTTGGGGAAAAAATGAAGACATTTCCTCATTAAATTCTCTATAAATACGAAGAAGAATAGTACATCGGAAAGAGAGAGGGAAACGGATACACGCTCTTGCGTTTGAGAAAAAGCGAGCGCGTGAGTTCGGTTTTCGTTCACTGTCGTCTTTGTCGTCGCAAAAGTTTGGCGGTTTATTCGTGAAAGGATCTCTCTCTCATCATCATCGTCACATTTCAGCCCTGCTTTGATTTTTGGGGGAGTAAAACATCGTCATGTCCGCGTCGTCCTCCGCCTCCGCGTTCCGCCGCTCGGCGAAACACGTCACCAAACACGTCAAGGCGTGCTCGAACAAACTCATCAACAAGTGGAAAATCTTCACCGGCGATCGAGTGATCGTCACCTCGGGGAAAGATAAAGGCCAGATTGGCCAAGTCACGAAAGTGTTCAGGAAAGAAAACAAACTGATCGTGGGAGGGTTAAACTTGGTGAAGAAACACGTGAAGCCGCAACCGCAACCTGGGGAGCCGAATCCACCGGGACAGATTTTATCGGTCGAACAACCGATACATTACTCGAACGTGAGCTTAGTCGATCCGAATACCGGAGGGAGAGTTCGGATTCAATCGAGCTATTTAGACGACGGGACGAAAGTGAGAGTGACGAAAGGCCGATTGAGTTCGCAAACGTTCGTGCCGAGACCGGATCAACTTTTGGAGAGGAAGACGCCGAGAGGGACCGGGGTCGGAGCAAAAGATACCACGGAGGAGTTCGTGAGAAAGGTGACGTATTTAGGGCCGAGATAGAAGTAGCAGAGAGGGGGTTTGAGTAGTTCTTTTTAGCTTTTGTATTTGTATTTTAGATTTCTCTATTAAAAATGATTCAACGACGCGTTCAAAGCGCGCCTCGATGCTTTTTATAAGCTCGCATCTAAAACTGACACACACACACACACACGCTCCTCACATAACGTACATCGTCGCATTCTGTGCATTAAATAATAATAATAATAATAATAATAATATATACTCCTGTATTGGTACAACATTTTCGTTTTCGCTCGGCTTCCGGTTCGTTCGGCTTCCCTCCGGCGAGAAGAAAGAAAGAGCAGAGAGCCTCATCAACACGTCTCCAACCGTTCAAACTCCAAAAACGCCGTTCTTCTCGGCGTCATCACTCCTGCGCTAAAAAAATGCGGCGTTGGTTTATTAAACGGCGTTTTCTCTCGTCTCGGCGGTTCGAAAGTTCCCGATCGAAACGCTTGTAACCGCCGTTCCACCTAAAAAAGAAGAATTTTCGTGCTGAGTCAGACAATTTTCCCAAACACCCTCTCTCGGTCAAACACACCGAGAAGAAAGAAAAAGTAAACGAGGATGACGTACCATTTGCGCTCGACTTCGCTCTCGGTTCTCGAACTGTTTCCTCGCCACGTCTTGCAACTGAATCGGCGTCATCGTCGAATCCTGAGACGACGACGACGACGCGCTCGCGCTCGTCGGAAAACATCTTCGAGGAGACTTCGAGCCTCGGGGGTCGTCCCGGAAATTCGATTTCGGTACATTTTTATTCCCACTAAAGCGCCTCCTTCCCGAACAGGAAGACGTCGCGAACGCGCTGGATAAAATCCGAGTTTCGGTGTTCGTCGTCGATATCGGAAGCAGAGATGATGATGCGCTGATGTACATTCGAACTCTTTAATGAAGAAGTTTGTGTATAATTGTGTGGTCTATCCTTAAATTCAAACGAGGAAAAAGGAGTGGAAATTCACACAAAAACGTGCACCAAACAAACGATGAAACTCTCGATTGCATTCCTCCTGGCGTTTTGGTACCCGATTTTCCTCTCCTTGTGCTTTACGAGTTTATACTGCTACTGCTGCAATCCGTGCGCCACTTTGTTCGGGAGGAAGAGGAAGAAGAAAGCGCCTCTGTTGCCGAATTGATAAAAGAAGAAACGGAACATGTCCAATTGGGAACAATATTTCTGTTCGGACGACGAAGCAGACGCACGAACGAGAGGCCGGGCGTATTACGTAAATAGAGAGACGAACGAGACTAGATGGACGGAACCGGAGCAGTTTCAAACGTTTCAGTTGCAATTAGACGTGGACTTGTTTGAGAGAGACGGGGTGACCAGAGAAGAGATTTTGCTGATTTTGAAGCCTTTGCGGTATTTGACGCGGTGCGAAAGCGCTCGCGAGTGCAAGGAGTGGGTGGACGCGAGAGACGTTTTATATAAGATTTTGAGGAATATCAGCGAACAACCGAACGAAGGGAAGTACAGAAAATTGACGAAGAAATCTGGGGGGTCGTTTGTAGAGAAAGTGTGGTCGAAGAGATTCGCGAGAGAGTGTTTGTTGGCGTGCGGATTTACGGAAACCGCGGACGCGGTGGAGTTAACGATGGACACGCAGAGACCAGAAGTGAACGCAAAGTTGTTGACAAAGTGCAGAGTCTTGCTGCAAAGATTAGAGCCGGCGATTAAAGCGAGAGATGCTCACGTTCGCCTGGCGAAAGAGTCGGAGACCGATTCCGGCGTGAACCGACGCCACCTCGCGCCGAACAAAAAATGTAGCCACTGCCAAAACGAAATCGAATCCGGCGCTCGACGATTATGGACGACCGACCCGCTCGCTCCGAAAGGTCAATACTCCTTCAAATGTTCTCAATGTGTGGACAAAAATTACATCTTATGTGAAACGTGTTGGGATAAGAAATGCGAACATCGAGAACCGATACACGCGGAGCACTCCAGTTTCGAGCACTTACCGCCGATCGAGAGCAGACACAACACGAGCACGAGAGGTTTTGGACGAGGGCCGTGGGGAAACTTCGCGGCTTCCTCGGTTGGGAACGCGCGGGAACGGTTAAGGCAACGCACCGGGCTTTAGTAGGATTAGAGCGTAGAATACTCGTATGTATATTTAGATATTTAAGCAAAAAGAAGAATTTTTCTCTTCGAGTACGCATAAAACGCCACACTTTGACGCACTCGAGAAAACATGTCCGGCCTTGAATGCAACAGCAAGAAAGGCTACCATTACTGGTGGGACAACGTCCCCGGAGGAGGAGACGGAGGAGGCGGCAACGACAACAACAACAACAAACAACTCACTCGGGAGGAGTCTCTGAGATTGGAGGAAGAAAGCCAGAAAGTGAAAGGAAGCAAATGGAACGCGGCGCAAACGTTCGAGGAGCGCTCGTACTTATCGTGGGCAGAAACGACGTTGAACGAAATTTTGAGGAGACAGTGTAAAGATGAGTTATGGTTCGCGAGCGAAAAAGAGCACATCAAATCGAAGGAGGTTCGAGGTGGATGGAGGAGAAGATTCTTGTTGTTGAGTGTGAAAAAGCTCACTGGGAACTGTTCGATAGTCTTGTCGAGAGGAAAAATGAAACACGGATTAGATTTGGAAACGACGGAATTTGAGATAAAAGCGACGTACACGAAAGGCGAAGATTTTGATTACGACGATGGTTACGTTGAGGTAGACGGGACGTTCACGGTGCCGGAAATTAGCATCGAAACTATCGCCGACGACGAGTTTGAGATTCGCGACGCGAAAGCGAAGGAACCGAAGGAAGTGGAAGACGAGAACGAGAGGAAAGCGCTGAAAGAAGATTGCGAGTTATTCATGAAAGATTTGAAAGGGTTTGTGACGGGTGCGTGCGAACATTTAGAGCAAAAACTGGCTGAAAAAGCCAACGATTAAAAATAGGAGAGCGGTACGAGGACAGTTTCGCGCGCAACGCACATCGAAAAAGGTTCGAAAGACAGGTGGCGTAAGCGTCAGGTTTTAACAATGACACGCATAGATGGTATAATGAATAATAAAACACATGCTACATGTTGTTATAAGCGCAAATGCAAAGAACCTCTCTTCCCTCTTTCTTCATCTCATTTCTATAATAATATATAAATCTCTCTCTCTCTCTCTCTCT
>ENA-UOXV01002875-UOXV01002875.1-marine-metagenome-genome-assembly--contig:-NODE-2875-length-21893-cov-47.346048_pt1 | contig 21893 bp, 13 predicted proteins | sample MGYA00238165_ERZ766961 | MGnify/ENA primary metagenome ERZ766961 (study PRJEB28924, sample SAMN03173240) | marine metagenome | biome: Marine; feature: Water; material: Subsurface seawater | place: North...
CCGTCCAATGTAAAATCCAACGGAGCAAGAGCACCTGCAGCAGTAGCAATAATTTGTCCTTGGTTTTGTGAACATTGATCATCTATAATACTAGTTGTGGTCAATCCCATATTAGGCGCGATGTTTTGAACAGGGTAGATTTCAGTAATTGAACATCCAACATTATCTGTCACTGTTAATTGGTAGGTGCCGGATGATAAATTAGATACAGAAGTTTCATTTGGACCTCCGCCAGGGCAAGAGCTAGTTGTAGTATACAGTAGGCCAACGGCAGGACTAGGCCCTTGAGAGAATATTACAGTTCCAGAAGGGTCTAATAAATCAAACGACACCTCATTATCGAAAGCCCCTGCACTCCAAATCAGCTCAATACTCTGTCCGTCACAAGCCGTAAATGTTTCATTATTTGCTCCACCTCCAAAAACAGTGAAATCACCAATTGAAATTCCATCAAGCAATACTGTTACTGTTGCTCCGTTCCAACTTGTACTTGCGTCAAACATGTCTAACGTGTAATCACAACATGCACTTGGGCTAGCTCCCGTCCAGCTATATGTAAATGGACTTATCCCTCCTGCAATTGTTACATCAATTTGGCCTTCTGCATTACCACAAATTTCATCTGTTATTATAGCGTTGGTTGTTATCAATCCACCTGTAGAATTGATTGTTCCAGTATAATTTACAATACATCCTACGTTATCTGTAACTGTGCAATTATATGTTCCTGGAGGCATTCCAGAAATATCTTCAGTAGTTTGACCACTATCCCACGCATATGTATAAGGAGTTACTCCTCCTGAAATAGTCAAATCAATATAAGCATTTTGTGAAGTACATGAAGCGTCCCCAATAACAGCATTAGCTACTGCTAATGTCCCTGTAATGTTGTTTACTGTCTCCTGTAGTACTATTGAACAAGAGTTGTTGTCAGTTACAGTAAATTCGTATGTTCCTTCAGAAACTCCAGAAATATCTTCTGTTGTTTCACCGCTATCCCATACATATGTATAAGGTAAAGACCCTCCTGTTACGTCTACGTCAATCGCTCCTGATGCATCACCGCAGGTTTCATCTGTAACCGCACTAATTGAAGCCGCAAAACCTGCCGAATTGTTAACTACCGTTCCTGAAGTTCCAACTGAACATCCATTTGCATCCTCTATCGTTAATACATAGGTGCCAGCAGATAGTCCTGATAAGTCTTCAGTCATACCGCCATTATCCCAGTTGTATAATAAAGGTAAAACACCTCCTGTAGTAGACACGTTTATAGCGCCATTACCATCACCACAGTTCTCATCAACAACCGTTGTGGATGTAATGGCCAATCCACTTGTGTTATTGCCAACAGTATAGCTATCTGAATATGAACATCCTCCTGCTCCTGTCAAAGTTAGTGCGTACGTCCCAGCAGTCAACCCTGAGATGTCCTCAGTTATTGCTCCATTGCTCCAAGCAAATGAATATGGATTAACACCTCCTGAAAAAGAAATGTCTATTGCTCCAGATGCATTTCCGCATATTTCATCAGACACGCTAACCGATCCAACTGATATGCCTTCACCTTCAATTGTAGCTGATGCATATAATTCGCAACCATTGTTGTCTATAACAACAACGCTATAGCTTCCGGCGTTTAAAAAAGAAATATCCTCCGTTGTTTCTCCACTATTCCATACATATGAAATCGGATTTGCGCCCCCGGTGGTTGAAATATCAATAGAACCTGAACCATCGCCACAAACTTCATCGGTGGTACCAGCAACGGCAACGTTAAATCCTGGCGACACATCTTGAATACTTTCTGTATAGCTAGTTGCACATCCAGTAGCATCAGTTACTGTAATCGCGTATGCTCCTGTTGCTAATCCTGTTATATCTTCAGTTGTTGCGCCATTATCCCATGAGAAGGTATAGGGAGTTGTTCCTCCAGTAACATCAACGTCAATCTGGCCTGTTGCATCACCACAAACCTCATCTGTTATGCTAATAGTAGACACAGACAATGAGCCTCCCTGGTTAAATACTGTTTGATCTCCAGTCTCAACTTGACACCCATTATTATCCACTATTACACAACTGTAAACCCCAGCTGTTAAACCAGATAAATCTTCTGTAACATTAGAGTTGCTCCAAGTATATGTATAAGGAAGTGTTCCGCTAATAACGTTTATGTCTATTGCTCCTGCCCCATCATTACAATTTTCATTTGTAATATCAATTGAAAGGATTGTTAAGTCCGTTGGGCTATTTGTAACCGTATAATCAACAGAGTTTAAAGTACAGCCAACACCATCCGTAATTGTTACTGAGTATGTTCCAGCAGACAATAGTGTTTGGTCTTCATTTGTTGACCCATTACTCCATGAATAACTATAAGGAGTTACCCCACCTGTTACGGTTAAGTTAATAGTTCCACCACCGTTTCCGCAAATTTCGCTGGATACACCAGCAGATTCACTCATGGTGCCAACGTTATTACCAACTATAAAAACTTCAGTAATGCTACATCCCGCATTATCATTTATGGTTACGTCATAAGTTCCTGCAACTAACCCAGTAACATCCTCTGTTGTTGCGCCATTTGACCAGACATAAGAATAAGGAGATGTTCCGCCAGCAGATACGATATCAATTGTTCCGTCATTATTACCACAATTTTCATTAGACGTAGCGCTAGAAGACACTTCAAGAGTTCCTGCATTGTTTCCAACAGTAAAGTTCGCTATAAGCTCACATTGATTAGCGTCTAATACAGTAACGGTATATGTCCCTGCAGATAAACTAGAAATATCGTCTGTTGTAGAGCCATTGTCCCATGAAACAACGTAAGGGCTAGTAGCATCTAAAACGGTAATGTCAATTGAGCCTGTTTCATCGCCACAACTTTCATCAGACACTTGGTTGGTTGAAATGTTTAAATAGCAATACGCTGAACAGTTTGAAACATCGTTAATAATAGAAAATGAATTATTAACAGAACAGCTATTCGCGTCAGTCACTGTAAGCATATATGTGCCTGACCCAATGTTTGCCAAATCTTCTGTACTCGCTCCATTGTCCCAGCTATAACCATAAGAACCTGAGCCGCCTGTTACAGAAACGTCAATTGATCCATTATCAAAACTACAAACTTCATTTGTAGATCCGTCTAGAGCAATACTCATTCCTGGTAAAGTTGAAACATCTATATCTTCAGAAAATTGACAACCACTTGCGTCTGAAATAGTTAATGTATATAGTCCTGCTCCAATCGCTCCAATATCCTCTGTCGATTCTCCGCTATTCCACGCGAATGTATAAGGAGATGTTCCTCCAGAAGTACTAACATCAATTGCGCCATTTGAACCACCCAAACAAGTTACCGAAGTAATATTTGAAGTAATGTTAATACTACTGATATTGTTTAAGTTAAAAGTAGCAGAATCCGAACAACCATTTGCATCAGTAACAGTAACGGTGTATGTTCCTGCGCCAATCCCTGTTAGGTCTTCTGTTGTTTCTCCTGATGACCACAAGAATGTAAACGGAGGAAATTCACCTGAAACAGATAAATCTATTCCACCATCAGTTCCTCCACATTGAGCTTGAGTAATAAACCCACTTACACTTAAGGGTATCGGCTCAGAAATCGTCACCAAAGTGTCTGGTAAATCAGAAACCAAACTTACATTCCAAGAAAAGATATACCCATTGTCCAATCCAAATTGATCTGAAACTTCTAAGTCCCAGTTTCCATTTAAGTCAGACCCTAGCAACTGGTTTAAGTTTCCAAATGAGGTGTACGACCCTTGCGGTAAGTAGTTATCAGTATATGTGCCTCCTGTGGAAGAAGGAATTGTATGCGTATAATTATTGGATTCCTGAACCATCGTTAAATAAATTGGCGCCGCATTCCAGCAATATTCAAATCCAACACCTGGATCAGTTAAATTACTATTTGATCCATCTACTGGTCCAGAAGCAAAAGGCTCTCCTAAATCACATGAACCACCACCATTAAACTCTTTTAATATTACCTCTTGGCCAGTAGGAGAAATTACTTTTATTTGGAGGTCCCCTAAATACGAGTGCTCCATCGTTGCGCATATTTGTTGCAACTGTGTCATGTTATCGAGTGTTTGGCCATTATCAAAACCGCTAATTGGAATTGTACTTATATAAGATACTCCTGAACCATCTGGTAAAAAAGTTGTGTCAGCATCATAAATCCCTCCAATGACTAAGGCTTCTGCTTTACAACCATAAATATCATAAACTTGAACCGAGTACACGCCTGCTTCAAGACCGGCAACAGGGCTTGTTCCATATTGGATCATGGAGCCGTTTCCTGCGTCATCAGTTACTTGATATGTATAAGGAGGAAAACCGCCTGAGGCATTTACCAAAATTTCACCTGTACTATTATCAAAGCAAGAGAGGTTTGTTCCGTCTAGTGTAAACTCAATTGGCTGCGCATCATCAATATACAGGAAAGCGGTGTCTGGTGGAGAACATAGATCTGTTTGAAAAATAATATAGATAGATTCTTGCCCCTCTGGAAAACCATCAGAAAACGCGTTTATTATTATACTTGCTGCAGTGTCTCCAGCAGGAATGGTTACAAGTGTGTCAATAAATTGGTAGTCAATGCCGTTAGTTGCGCTTCCTCCAATTTGGTAACTAATGTTTGTATTTGTTGCTGAAGCTAGGTCAAGGCTAAAGTTAAATTGAGCAGGAATACATCCTTCTAGAGCTATATTATCTGCGTTAACAGTTTGTGTGTTTACATCTACAACTCCTTGAATAAAACTATTTTCTAATAAGAAAACTGCCGAGCTCCAATCAGCATCTCCTGCATCCGCGAGTACTAATTTCATGGTATATTCCTGACAAGGAACTAGGTTTTGCCTTTCTGCAGTTAATATTGTTGTCCATGCATCATATTGAACTGTTGCTCCGCCAGCATTATCGATGTAATATTGATTATTTGTAACTGCGTTAATGTTATTAATCGCCACAGAACTTGCCGTTCCTGGCACCAACGCAATATTCTCTTCGCCAGCAATTCCAGGTCCGCTAATGAAAAATGCAAACACATCATTAAATGAAGAACTATTTGGTGGAGCGTATTCAGGATATTCCTCCGAAGCGAAAATATATTGAAATTGGATAAAGTCAGATTGCACATTAAAAGAGAATTCAAGTGTTATTGCATCGAAGGATATTGCTCCTGCCATACTGTCCATTTGAGCAGTGCCCGGTTCTCCTAAATTGGCGTTTCCGCCATTGGAGTTATTAGGCCCAGGAGCATCTCCTATGTCACCATTAGATAAAATCACTCCTCCCGTCATTCCTATATTAGAACTAGTTCCATCAAAAGAACCCGATGCAGCAGCGCCCCCGGTTAGCGTTGCCGAGTTAATTGTAATATTTGGTCCTGCCATTATTTGGGCGAGCTGAACTGCCGTAAGCCCGCCATTAACGGTGAGCTGAGCGCTTATAAAAAACGGAAAGAAACAGGTTAAAAATAATACTCGTGGGATAATTTGGTTTCTCATAGTGGTAATTTAATAATCAATATGCCAAATTATTTTTACGGCATGTTGAAACACTTTTAATTATATATACGCAAACAAACCTATTTAAGGGGGCTGAAAAGAATACTATTTTTCAGACACAAAAAAATCGATTTAAACCAGCGGTTGTAGATTAATAAACATAACCCAAGACTCCTTCAAGCCTGGCTCCTTGTTTATTGTAAGCTGTTAAATTTACAAAAAGAGACGAAACCATTTCAATTATAGTTGCTCCAATTCCCTTCATTGTTAGATTCCTAACAATACTTTTTGTGATATTTAAGAATGTTAATTGCAACATGAACTTTTCTGAATGTCAATTGTAATAACATTAAAGCAAAACAATAATTGATATGAAAAATAAATTAAAAATTGCAGAACCCTGTCACGAAGACTGGAGCAAAATGACGTCCGTCCAGAAAGGTAAACATTGTGCCGTTTGCGCCAAACAAGTGATTGATTTTTCGGAAAACTCTAGAGAGGAAATTATAGACTATTTAGATGGCTCAGAAGGTCAAACTTGTGGCAGATTTAAAAAAGGACAAATAGATGTTTACGGAGAAAGACATAACGCAATTAAAAAAACCGTAATTCCATTATACAAAACAATAGCAGCTTCTATTATTGCAATTTTAGGTGCTGGAGTGCCTTCTGTTATCGCTCAAGACCATGAGCGCTTCCAAATGGGTGGCGTAACATCTCGCCCGATTGAAGATGTTGTAAAAAACAACAGCAATCTCTCTATCAAAGGGAAAATCTCTTCACACAATCAATTCGTTGAAAATGCCAAAGTTTCAATTTATACTGGAGGGAAATTAATTAGTTCCTCTCTAACCAAAACAGACGGCAAATATGTTTTTGAAATAGGAAAGGGAGTTTTAGTTAATAATCGATTCACTGTAAAAGTATTTGCTGCTGGTTTGGAAACAAAAACAATTGAAAACCTTGAGGCGAATAAAAAGCAAATTACAATAGATATTTCCATGGAACATGAGATGATGCTGATGGGTGATGTTATTGCTCAGCCAGAAATTATAGAAGTGGAAAAACCTAAAATTGAAGAACAAAAAATAGAAGTTAAAGCTGACGAAATAAAATATTACAAAGGGAATATTTGTGTGGTTGAAAAAGAGATAACTAAAAAGCCTCTTTTAAGTCAAATTGAAACATCAAAGCCTGATGTCCTAGAAGAAAGCTTGGAAGACTTGAATACAAATAAAAATGTCGTTCTTCCTGAAAACGCTAACGCTCTTGAAGTAACTGTATATCCAAACCCTTCTACTTCCCTGGTTTTTGTCAAGACAAATAAAAATGACTCCTACCTATATAGCGTTGCAGACCTCACGGGAAAATTGGTTTTTTCAGGAACAAAAAAAGGAGAATATTTTGAATTGAACTTTACTGGAAAACCCAATGGCGTATATTTTATTTCCATTTATCAAAATGGTATAACTATAATAACTAAGCGGATTGTTATTTCTCGTTAGGGCTTAATTGGCCCATTCTTTCATGTTTAAGCTTATGTGTTAAATTACATTTTTTATCTTTATAAAAACATCTGCTATGCTTAAACGATTTGCGCTTACTTTTTTTCTTTGGATTAATTTCTTTTTAGTGTTTCCTTGTGGCTGGGCATCTAATACAATTGCTATGGGAAAAAGAATGTTTTCAGTACTTCCTGAAAAAGTTGAGGAGATAGAAGTTAATGAAAAACATGAGGCTAATAAAAATAAAGATTTGCATAACGAGGATAGTGGTATATGGATAATTATTCTTAGTGTTGGAGGGATGGTTGTAATCATACTAGGAACGAGGTTTCTTTTAAGAAAATAACAATTGAGGAGTCCTGTTCAAAAAGCTCCCCCCCTTGTTATGATTTTTGTACGTCTATATAATTGAAAGACAAACCTTCAACATTTAATTAAATTAAAAACGATGAAAAAAAGTACTACTTTAATGATTGCTATATGCTAAATCACTTTTAAAAAAAAATTGTACCTTTAGGATTGCTTAATCTTTATTCTGCATGAATTTATTTGCTTTTTATAAACATCAAACATTTGCTTTTTGGCTTGTTTTAATATCGTTTTCAAGCGGTTATTCTCAATGTTGCAATTACACATTGGACATGCAAGATAGCTTTAGTGATACTTGGGACGGTGCAACACTAGAGGTAATCGTTAATGGTTCTTCACTGGGGTTATTTTCTGTTCCAAATGGCAGCCCCGCCTCTACAGAAAACATTGTTGTTTGTGATGGGCAAAGTATCGAACTTATCTTTAATTCTGGAGCTTATGACGATGAAATCACCTACTCTTTGTCTTCTCCTTCTGGGATGGTGTTTAGCGATGGTCCTAGTCCCGCAATTGGCTCTGCATTTTCCGGAGTTGGTGGTTGTTCCATGTCTACTTGTGGTGGCGGGCCAACTTCTGGAATAGACTCCAATTTAGAGTCTTTTTTCTTACTTGGAAATACTTCACAAATTAACTACATTGGCTGTCCTGGTGTTCTTGGTGTTGAAGATCAAACAATCTTAGGTGCTGATTTGTCTGCAGGCGGAAATTACGCTGCTGCAGTTCAGTTTGGAACATGTGGAGGTAATTATGGTGGAGCTGGAGAAGCTTGGATTGACTGGAACCAAAATGCTGTCTATGACGTTTCCGAGTCTATTGGAACGTGGCAGGGAACCCCTCCAACAGCAGGTATAAATTTTAATTTTATTGTGCCGGGCGGTGCTGTTTCTGGTGCCACTACTATGCGCGTAACACAGCAAGAAGGCGGGGCACTTCCGTTAGACCCGTGTGCTAGTTTTACTTGGGGTTCTGTTGTAGAATTTAGCATTTTTATTACTGGAGGAATTGACTGTACAGGCTTTGATGGCGACAACAGCACAGAGGCAATAGTAGTTCCATCTATTCCTTATGTTGACACCAATAGTACTGTAATGTGTTACTCTAGCCAATCAGTTGTGTATAATTCTCCGGATGTTTTTTATAAGTTTGGCGTTAATCCTTTAGCTGCCGCTACAACAGTAAGCCTATGCAACTCATCATTTGACACTTACTTAACTATATTGGATTTAAATTTAAATGTAATTGCATTTAATGACGACGGTGTTTCGTGTAGTTCTGGAGAATCTGAAGTTACTTTTGCATCAGGGGCTTACGATACCCTTTATGCTGTTGTAGAGGGCTGGAACATTGAAAGTGGAGAGTATATTATTAATATTACCGAAGATTTGAATGTTGGGGTTGAGCAGGGTTTAAAGACCTCTTTTAATCTGTATCCCAACCCCGCAAAAGATCTTATTAATTTCTCAGGGGGTCTTATTTCAAAAGTAGAAATCTTTGATATTCAAGGCAGAAAAGTGTTAAGTGCGGGTAACATTACTGGAATTACTTCGCTGGATGTTTCCTTTATAAATTCAGGCTCATATTTCGTTAAGATACAAGACATAAATAAGGAGTGGCAAACAAAGCAATTAATCATAGTAAACAATGAATAGAGCTTACGTTGTACTATATGCGCTTTTGTTTCTCTTTTTCGGTGGAAATGCCTATGCTGAATCTTGGGTAAAAAAACAAAATTTTGGTGGTGATGCTCGGCATCGATCAACTGCATTTTCTATTGGTAACAAAGGCTATATGGGCCTAGGGCATGTTAACGCAATAAGCAATATCTTATACGAGGATATTTGGGAATATGATCCTGCCGCAAACACATGGACACAAAAAGCAAATTATGGGGGAGGTTTAAATTATCATGCCGCTTGTTTTGTTGTTGACAATATAGCCTATGTTGGAACAGGAAGAATTTTAAGTGGAGACTATACAACGGAGTTTTATAGGTATGACGTTGGCACAAATACTTGGACTGCTATTGCAGATTTTCCTGGCTCGGCAAGAAGGGGTGCTATTGCATTTGCGATAGGCGGAAAGGGGTATGTTGGAACCGGGCAAACTCTGGCTGGGGTTTCAAAAGACTTTTATCAGTATGACCCAGCTATAGATAGTTGGTCTACAGTTGCACAATTGCCCGGTGCTGCTAGAACTTCTGCTGTGGCTTTTGAATTAAACGATAAGGGGTATGTTGGAACTGGTGGTTCTTCTACTTGGGGAAATTCACTGAACGATTTTTGGGAATATACGCCCGCAACCAACTCATGGATTCAAAAAGCGAATGTTGGGATAACTCCTAGAATGGAAGCAACCGGGTTTTCTGTTTATGGAAAAGGGTTTATCGGAACGGGAGATGACCAATCAAGCGGAACAAATTATAACGACTTTTGGGAATACGATCCAACAACAAACACTTGGGTTCAAATTCAGGACTTTTTCGGAATGGCAAGAAGATATTTGGTTGCGTTTACAATTGGAAATAGAGCATATGTTGGTTTGGGGACAAACGGAACTAACTTTAAAGATTTCTGGGAATTTGATTACTTGCTCTCTGCTATTGAAACGGATGATGAATTGGTTCAATTAAAAACCTACCCAAATCCAGCAACAGATTATTTTACCGTAGATTTTTCAAACATTCCTAAACAAATAAAATCCAATGGCTGTGAATTTCAATTGTTTTCCGCAACAGGGCAATTGATAACAAGCAGTGCGTGTATCACCAACAACCTTCTAGTTGATGTAGTGCGTTTCAAAAGGGGGGTTTATTTCTATCAACTTGTTTATAATGGCGCATCTGTAAAATCGGGTAAAATAATTTTAAATTAAGTCCATTAATATGAAAGCGACGAACATCCTTCTTATTCTCATTATACTCTTAAGCCCTTTTTCGGATTTACTTGCGGGGCAATGGGTAAAAAAAGAAAATTTAGGGGGTGTTGCTAGACATCGAGCTACCGGAGTTTCTATTGGGCAAAAAGGGTATATCGGATTAGGGCACGTAAACGGAACAGGAGTTAATTTTGCGTTTTCCGATTGGTGGGAGTTTGAGCCAGCAACCAACTCTTGGACCCAAAAAGCCGACTACCTCTTGGGCGAAGGTTACGGAGCCTCCGCATTTTCTGTCGGGACAAAAGGATATGTAGGTTCGGGTGTTTTTACCGGGGACTCTTGGTGCGAATATGATCCTGGAACAAATCAATGGACCTTAATTGCAACGCCGCCTGCATCCGGAACTGAGCTTTCTGCGATAGCTATGGGGGGCAAAGGGTACCTGATTGAAGATTCAAATATTTATGAATATGATCCGGTTACAGATCAGTGGACTACTAAAGCAACAGCTCCTGTGAGCTTTGGGATTTGGGGTTGCGCTTTTTCCATTGGCAATAGCGGTTATGTGAATAAGGGGAGTACTTTTTATGAGTACAAACCCTCTGCGGATCAATGGTTGGCTCGTGCTTCTTTCCCTGGTTTATCTACTGGAGGTAGTGCAGCATTTTCAGTATTGGATAAAGGATATATTGTTGCGGGGTATGGCGGATCATTGGGAAATGTAAATAGAGAAACATGGGAGTACAATCCCGGGACCAATTCCTGGTCTATGGTAGAAGAATTCTTAGGCTCTTCTCGTCGGTTTACAGTAGGATTTAGCATTGGAGACAGGGGTTATCTTGGAACTGGAACAAACGGAACAAACTTTAAGGATTTTTGGGAATATGATCCATTATTAATGGGTCAAGAAGAAATAGAAAATGATCTAGTTGTAAATACTTACCCTAATCCGGCATCTGATTATTTTACTGTATCAATGGAAGGTAATTTTACTTCACAAGAGCAAGTCAAATTTGTATTATATGATAACTTAGGAAGGGTAGTAAAACAAAATTCTGTAAGGGAGCCAACTTTTGTAGTTGATGTATCTGACCTTCCAAGGGGCACTTATATTTACCGAATTGCATCAAGCTCAAAAAACATCAAACAAGGAAAAATTGTAATCATATAGTGATAAGATTAACTGTAATAACGACCCTGGTTTTAATTTCATTTTTCTCATTTGGGCAAAATGATTGGACAAAAAAAGCCTCATTTAGCGGATATAAAGTTGAAAGGGCTGTTGGATTCTCAATAGCAGGCCATGGGTATATATGCGCAGGACAAGATACCGGAAATATTGTCCGTAATGACTTGTGGCAATACAGCCCAGCTTCCAATTCTTGGTCCCAAAAAGCGAACCTACCTGCTGTTGGTAGGCGAAATGCTGTTGCATTTACAATCAATAACAAAGGTTATGTTGGAACAGGGATGAGCGCAGCGGAATCTTCATTGGGCTCGACATTAAATGATTTTTGGGAGTATAGTCCCGCTACTAACTCTTGGGTTCAAATCGCCAATTATCCTGGCGGGTTTGGAAATGGGGTATATTTCGCCACAGCTTTCTCTCTTGATTCTAAAGGGTATGTTTGTTGTGGTAAAATAGGTCCTTCAAACTATGCAAACGACCTATGGGAATATAAGCCTGCAGTAAATCAATGGATTCAAAGAGCAAGTTTTGGAGGAGGAGATCGTTACCAGCTTGTTAGTTTTGTTGTGGGTGAGAAAGCCTATGTAGGGCTTGGAACAGACTACGATGCTTATACAAATGACCTTTGGGAGTTTAATCCTGCTACAAATTTATGGACTCAAAAAAACAACTTTCCAGGCGCGGAGAGAAGCGCTGCTAGCGCTTTTGGAATTGGGCAAAGAGGGTACTTAGGCATGGGAGGAGACGGAGGTTATTTGGATGACTTTTGGGAATACAACCCCTATTCGGATAGCTGGGTTGTTCGAGAAGAATTTCCAGGAGGTGAACGAAGAAATGCAATTTCATTTGTAATAGGAGACAGGGGGTATATAGGAACCGGGAAAGGATATTCTGGACTACGTAAAAGTATGTATGAATATGTCCCTCTAGTTGTTGGAATGAAAGAAAGTAATGTAACCACCTTTAATGTGTATCCAAATCCAACCATAGATTTTGTAACTATAGAAACTCAACATGCTTTTATGCTTTCAATTATGGATAATTTAGGAAGAATTGTTAAAGCCATTAACTTGCCTAATGGAAAGACAACAATTGATGTCTCCAACTTTTCAAGCGGTGTTTATCAGCTAATAGGGTTTAAGCAAAATGGGGGAAGGTTTACAAAACAATTAATAATACGCAGTTAAAATGAAACGATTTATTGTTAGTGTAGTAATTTGTATAATGGCACTAGGTTTACATGGCCAAGATACATGGGTGCAAAGAGATAGTGTTGGAGGACCTCCAAAGAGTGCTTGTATCGGTTTTTCTATGAATGGGTTTGGGTTCATCGGACTCGGTTTTGATCAATTTGAATACAAAAGAAGCTTGTACTTATACAACTCGAACTTTGATGATTGGGAAAAAATGAATTCCATGGGAAGCATAACTGGTCAAGGCTTAGAAAGATCTTCAGCGGTAGCTTTTGTTGCAAATTATAAAGCTTATATAGGAACGGGGCAAGGCGCCAATCCGTATTTAAGAGATTTTTGGGAATATAATAGTGCTTCCAACACTTGGACGCAAGTAGCTGACTTCGCAGGCTCTTCAAGAAGAGAAGCTGCAGCATTTGGAATATTAGACTTTGGGTATGTTGGTACTGGAATAGATTCAACCGGAACATTAAAAAAAGATTTTTGGAAATATGACCCCACATTAAACACGTGGACTTCCATTTCTGATTTTGGAGGTACCGCAAGAAAGCAAGCCGTTTCTTTTACTATGGGCGGACAAGGGTATGTAGGAACCGGAGATGACGGGTCGTTTACAAATGACTTCTGGCAATATGAGCCTTTAACGGACACTTGGGCACAGAAAGCAAACTTTGCTGGAACAGCTAGATACGGGGCAACTGGTTTTGGAATTTTCCCAAATGCATATTTAGGAACAGGATATGACAACACTTTAAACTATACCAATGACTTTTGGGAGTACAATTACTTTAATGACTCGTGGGTTCAAGTAGCAAATTTCATAGGAACTCCAAGAGCAAATGCCACTTCATTCGCAATTGGAGACAGGGGTTTCTTAGGAACGGGATATGACGGACAAACATTGGATGACTTTTATGAGTACACGCCTATTTTAAGTGTAGAAAGTCAATTTCAAACTGAGTCAAAAGTTTATCCTAATCCAGTAAAAAATGAATTAAACATTCATTTAAACAATAGCATAGAGGTAGATGAGTTAACGCTTTATTCGTTATCGGGAAAAATTATTTTTCAAGAAACAAAAACAGTTTCAAATAACAGAATCAGCACGAATGTAACGACACTAGCTTCAGGGATGTATTTATATTCCGCTAAGGAAAAGGGAAGGATTGTAGCGCATGGAAAATTTATGGTCGCTAAATGAGAATCTTGATTTTAGCCCTTTTAGCTCTTACTTCTTGTAATGAGCAACCTGATATACGGAAAGAATCTCCGGAAAATGATGTAGGTAAGATATTTGATAATAGGGATTCTATGAATTCTGATATTACTGAAAATATGGGTGATATGGAAACCATTCTAAACGAAGTGGAAGAAATAGCAATCGATAAAGACAAGGGTCAAGAGTTAGTCGCTGAAAGTCTATCATTAAAAATCACAGATAGTGAACATACCGGTTTTGGGTTTGAAATTTTACAAGGATCGAGCCCGCTTATTATTCAGCCTCATATACCTGCTATCCAAGGCATTAAAGGTTTTGACACAAAGGAACAAGCAGCAATTATTGGTAATTATATGATTTACAAAATCAATAATGGAATAATGCCGCCAAGTATTTCTGTTCAAGATTTAGATAGTTTAGAAATCACATATTAAACTTATATTATGAAAATGAAATCATTTTTCGGTATTATTATTCTCTTGGCTCTTGTGGCAACTAGTTGTAGAAAAGGAGAGGGAAAAGGAGGAAAAGCAACAATAACAGGAAAAGTATATGTTGATTATTACAATCAATCAGGGTCAAGTATAGACAAAAGCTATTATGCGCGAGATAAAGATGTTTTTATTGTTTATGGAAATAACACATTTTATGACGATAAGATAGCAACACATCATGACGGGAGTTATCAATTTGATTATCTAATGCCTGGAAATTATACGATATATACCTACTCCAAGGACGTTGACGGAAGTGCAGATAATCCAAGAATACTCGTGTTAGAAGAAGTCACTATATCTGATAAAAACGAAATCGTTGAATTAGATGATTTTGAAATTGACGATAACTAATCACGAGGATAACAAAATGAAGGGCTTTCTTTTATCTCTTTTTCTAAGCGTATCTATTGTTGGAGCATCTCAGCTTACAACAGGAAGCGCATGGGCTTCAACTAGTATTTCTTATCGTGTTTCAGATTTTACTTTTGGACTAGAAGAAGGAATTCGGTTTACGGAAGCAGACATTAACCAAACCTATTCAGATGTCTCTGTAAAATACAAAATCAATAAGTATTTAAGAACAGGACTTACTTGGAGAAATGCGCAAAAAAAGGGGTTTTTAGATGTCGACCGAATTGATAATCGGTTTAGCGGAGATATTATTGGGAGGTATAAAAAGAAAAAAATACTAACCTTTATCAGGTTGCGTTACCAATCAAAATATAAGGATTGGTTTGTCAGTAAAAACGGACATTTACCGGAATCTTATGTCAGAACAAAACTAGGCTTTCGATATTCGTTAAGAAAAAAAATGAGTTTAGAGACTGCTGCAGAAAGCTATTATGCTTTTAAAAATGACGCTAATTATATAAATCGCTATCGAATATACTTTGGAGTTAATTACCAAATCAAAAAGCAACATGCAGTTGAACTCAATTATATATATCAATCGGAAATGCAAGAAGCCAATCCTGAAGCTGGACATATATTATCCTTGTCGTATTCATATGATTTAAATGCGGCACTTAAAAAAAGAAGGAAAAGAAGGAAAAAACAAGAAGGAAAAGAGCCCCTTGATTAATACTCCCATTTAAATTGTACGCTAATGCTTCTTGTTTTTGGTTGAAAAATTTTTGCCTGTTGTCTGCTGAAGGCAACCTTTTTAACTTTAATCGTTATATTCGCTATAGTTGAATTGTAAAAAATATGTTAATGAAAACCCTCTTTTCCATACTCGCTTTATTATTTGTAGCTAATACTGCTTCTTTTGGCCAGAGCCTTTCTCAAGAAGAGAGCTTGCTTTCAGAAAGTATCTTGACTCAAAAATCATATCATATTGATTTACCCACCTATAATAAAGCGGTGATAATTGTTTGTCGATTGATTTCTGAAACAGAATTATCTGAGCAGGAAATTATATCCATATTAGATGATATGGTTTCAAATCCAGCTACCATTACTCGGCAATTCTTAGAAATGTTTCATGGGCTTCCAACCTATAAAGACACCGGGAACCCTGTTGTGGAGCAAGAAAATTACAAGGCAGCAAAAATTGCATGGATAGAAAATAATCCAGATAAACACCGAGAGCTAATTGATTCAAATAATCCTTCAAAATAAGAAAATATGAAAAGGTTATTATTAATCCTGTTTTTATTGGGCGCTTTATCAGGAAAGAGTCAGTGCGATTACGAATTGTGCATAACGGATAATTTTGGTGATGGCTGGAATGGGAACACTGTTGATGTTTTCGTAAATGGGGCTTTATATGGGAACTACGGAGGAACACTAGTTGGTTCTGGTCCTGAATGTTTCTTTATTTCGGTAAATAATGGAGATAATATAAGTGTTGTTTTTAACGCTACTGGATCGTTTACTTCTGAATGTAATTTCTTTCTAACAGATGCTTCTGGTAATGCCGCTGGCACAGGTGATGATATTTCAAACATTTCGAATGTAATCGGTAATTGCCCATGTGGAGCAACTCTCGTTTCTCCTGATGTTTTAAGTATTTTAAATTGTAGTGGAGAGCCCGACACAATTAACTTTACAGCTGGAGGTATTTGCACGGGAGCTTATGAATTCCAAGTTCTTGATGGCGGAACTGTAGTGCAACCATGGAATTCTTCCTCTGTTTTTTATGCTTCTCCTGCAACTACCACTAACTATACTGTTCAAACTAGATGCGATGCTTGTCCAGGGCTAATAGCTTCTGAAAGTTTTAATGTTGAAATTGTCCTACCTCCAACAATTACTGGAAATTTGGAATTTTGCGCCATCGGCTCAACAACCATTACCGCTAGTGGCTCAACCGGGGATTTTGAGTGGTTTACTGATGAAACCGGAGGCACTCTATTGGGGTCAACCCCTGTCTATTCTACACCCCCTTTGGCAGATACCACAACTTATTGGCTGCAGTCGAACGGTATTACTACACCCTTAGGTAAAATATTAATAACAGAATGTGGTTTAGAAGGATATGCAGGAGCTAGTTCTGCAGATTACATAGAAGTTTCCAATTTATTTGCTACAGCTGTCAACACAACAGGCTGGAAGGTGGCTGTAAGTAACTCATATTCAGATATTAACTCTGTTAATACGATCTTATGGGATTTACCTACTTCTTTTAATGCGTGCTCAGTTGTTTCAAAAAATGACGTTTCGAGTGATCCAAATTATTGGGGTAATAACATCTTTTGGAACCCTGGTGCAAATACTACTTATAGAAGTTGGGCGATAATTATTGACAACCTGGGCAACGTTGTTGATTTTGTGGCTTGGGGTTGGGCTGCAGCTGATATAGCAGGATTTAACACTACAATAAATGGCTTCAATATTACGCTTGGAGCAGAATGGACGGGAAATGGATGCGATGCAACTTGTGGCGTTACCGGGGGTCCTCAGCTTAGTATTCAGCGAATTGGAAATCAGGACGGAAATACAAATGCTGATTTTATATGTCAAGCTACCACTGTTGATGTTGTTAACCCTGGTTTGTCTTGTGGTTGGATTACGGTAAGCTGTCGAACCCCAGTTACCGTTATTGTAAATCCATTGCCAATAGCAACCGTTATTGAAACTGCAGTGCTCTGTGCCGGAGGATCTACAGGGCTAATAGATGTCACGGCTACGACTGGTAATGCTGCTTATCAATATTCTATAGATGGAGGGACAACTTTTCAGGGATCGAATATCTTTGGAAATTTACCAATTGGTAATTACACAATCGATGTAGAAGATGCCAATGGTTGCGCTACAGCTGTAAATGCAACAATTACCGAACCATTGCCCCTTGCGGGAAGTTTGATCTCGACTACAGACGCAACTTGTGGCCAAGCCAATGGAGCCGGAACAGTTTCTGCAACTGGCGGAACTCCTGGTTATCAATACTCAATTGATGGAGGAACAACCTTTCAAACCAGTGCTCTATTTGATGGTCTTGTTGCTGGTAATTACACAATTACAATTGAAGATTTAAACGGTTGCCAAGTAACTGTCTCTTTTGTGGTGTTAGACCTTAATGGGCTTATTGCTCAAATTGATGCTCAAAATAATGTAAGTTGTTTTAGTGGTTCAGATGCTACGGTTACGGTTTCTGCTTCTGGTAGCACACCTGCTTATTCTTATGCCATTGATGGAATTACCTTCGTCGCTTCCGGAACCTTCTCTGGTCTTTCTGTTGGTGCTTACACAATTACAGCAGAAGATGCTCTTGGTTGTCAAGTTACTGTTCCGGTTACTATTACTGAGCCAACTAATCTTGTCGGAACGCTAGATGCAACAGCCGATGTTCTTTGTGCAGGTGGAAACAATGGTTCGCTGACAGTATCTGGTTCAGCTGCAACACCGACTTACCAATATTCAATTGATGGAGCAACAACTTTTCAAGCATCTGGTGTTTTTGGAACTTTGACCGCAGGCAACTATACAGTTATAATTGAAGATTTAAATGGTTGTCAAACTACAGTTAATGGCGCAATTAATGAGCCCCTTCCTTTAACAGGAAGTGTTGTTACCACGACAGATGCAACTTGTGGGCAAGCAAATGGTTCTGGAGAAGTCGTAGGTGCAAATGGTACAGCAGCTTATCAATATTCAATTGATGGCGGAACCACTTTCCAGGCATCAGGTGTTTTTGGAACGTTAACTCCTGGAACATACACGATTACAATCGAAGACTTAAATAATTGCCAAACTGTGGTACCTGTTACCATTAACGACCTTGCTGGACTTACTGCACAAATTGACGCTCAAACCAATGTCACTTGCTTTGGTGGAAGCAACGGGTCTGTTACAGTTACCGCTTCTGGGAGCACCGCTCCCTATCAATATTCAATTGATGGTGGAACAACGTTCATTTCATTAGGCAGCTACAGCGGGCTAGCTCCTGGTCCTTACACCATCATTTGTGAGGATTTTAATGGTTGTCTATTTCCTGTTTCTGTTACTATTTTAGAGCCAACTGCTCTTGTCGGAACCCTTGTTGGAACGAATAGCGTGACTTGTTTTGGTGGATCAGACGGCAGTCTTTCCGTAAACGGTTCAGGAGCTACTCCAACTTATCAATTTTCAATTGATGGAGGCGCAACATTTCAGCCAACTGGCACATTTTCAAACATTGCCGCGGGCAACTACGTTATAACATTAGAAGATGTCAACCTTTGCCAGTCATCCGTAAATGCTACCGTAAATGAGCCAACTCAATTAGTGGGTAATTTAGATGCAACAATAGACGTTTCTTGTTTTGGTGGATCAGACGGTTCACTTACCCTCTCTGCTTCTGGTGCTAGTCCTAGCTATCAATTTTCAATTGATGGGGGCGTTACTTTCCAGACTTTAGGGACGTTCGATAACTTAGCTCAAGGCACCTACGTTATTACTGTGCAGGACGCAAATAATTGTCAAGCAACAATAAGCGCTACCATAAATGAACCAACAATAGTTGTTGCTAATTATGTTTCTGCTACTGATGCAACTTGCGGAAATCCCAACGGTACTTTTGAAGTATCAGGAACAGGAGGAACGCCTCCGTTTGATTATTCAATGGATGGGGGTATAACTTACCAAACTTCAGGAATTTTCAATGGTCTTCTTGGTGGAAACTATACTGTTACGGTTAAAGATGCGAACAGTTGTACTGACATAATTGTGGTAACAATCAATAATTTAGGTAGCCCAACTATAAATCAAGTTACCGAAATAAACGCTACCTGCAATGGCACTTGTGATGGTCAGGTGGCGATAAATGCCACTGGAGCAACTCAATACAGTATTGATAATGGAACAACTTTTCAAGCAAGTAATATATTCAACAATGTTTGTGCTGGAACACACGTCGTGGTTGTTACAAACGCAGTAGGATGCTTAGAATATTCAACAGCGACAGTTACAGAGCCTTTACCGTTAGTTGTTAATGTTAGTACAACAAATTTATTGTGCTACAATGTTTGTGCTGGAGAAATAGATATAACCGCAACTGGCGGCACGGCAGCAATACAATACAGTATTGATAACGGAACTAGTTTTGCTCTTAACGGAACATTTCCGGGTGTTTGTGCAGGGACTTATGACATCGTTATTAATGATGGGGGAACGTGCACACATTCAACTCAAGCTATGATATTCGAACCAGCGTTATTAGCCACAGCTGTTGACGTTATAGATGCGACATGCGCGGGGACTTGTGATGGTTCAATCAGCGCTGTTCCTTTTGGTGGAACAGGTGCTTATACCTACGCTTGGACTCCCGCTCAAACAGGAAATAACCCACTAGCTCAAAATCTTTGTGTTGGCCCCTTCTCCCTTACAATAACAGATGCCAATGGTTGTTCTATTGATACAACAATAAGTGTTGGAAGCCCTCCGGGAATAGTAATAACGAACGTAAACGCTACGGATGTATTGTGCAGTGGGGATTGTAATGGCTCGATAACAATAAATGCTTCAGACGCTTCAGAGTATAGTCTTGACGGAAATACGTACACGCCTAGTAATATCTTTACTGGGCTCTGTGCAGGTGGATATACTGTTTATGCACAAAACTCTAATGGGTGCTTTGAAAGTGAACAAGTTATTTTGGGTAGCCCTGCGCCAGTATCCGTAATTGTTGAATCTGATACAACTATTTGTATTGGCGGAACAGCGTCTCTTTATGTTGCTGCCTCTGGCGGTGTTGGTTCTTTTACCTACTTATGGGACAACAATATATCGACCCAAGGGATTAATGTTTCGCCGCTTAGCACACAAACATATTGCGTTAGAGCAACAGATGGTAACGGCTGTGCAAGTAATCTGTCTTGTGTAACAGTTACTGTAAGCCAAGCGCTTAATGCAACTGCATTAAGTGATCAAGCTATTTGCCCTGAAGATATGGCGCAAATATCCGCTGCTGGAAATGGAGGAAATGGTGGCCCTTACAATTATGTTTGGGATCAAGGGGTTGGTGCTGGCTCCAATCAGATTGTTTCTCCTGCTGGAACTACCATATATACTGTGAGTGTTACAGATGGATGTGAAACCCCCGCCGCCACAGCTAGTGTAACAATAACAATATACCCTACTCCGGTTATTGGGTTTAGCGGAGATGTATTGTCTGGCTGTGTGCCGGTAGATGTAAGTTTTGATGAAATAAATGTTCCTGCTGGGTCACAATGTTTCTGGGATTTTGGAGATGGAGGCACTAGTAACGACTGTAGCGACGTGTCTTACGTTTTTACACAGGCGGGTTGTTGGAATGTCTCTTTAGCGATAACCACTCCTGAGGGTTGTGCCGCTAGCTACGATGCGGCAAATTATATCTGTGTTTACGACTATCCGTCGGCGTCGTTTATGTTTGGTCCACAACCAGCAACTATTCTTAATCCTACTATTACTTTTGTCAACACCTCTAGCGGAGCTTCTACTTATGACTGGACATTTGATGTTCTCGGTTTTGCAGACAATGATAATGCAGAAAACCCTGTTTACACATTCCTTAGCGAACCTGGAACTTATGAAGTTTGTTTAAGCGCAACCAGCAACGAAGGATGTGCTACGGACACGTGTGCTAATGTGGTAATAAACGATGAATTATTGCTCTATGTTCCAAACTCTTTCACGCCAAACGGCGATGGAGTTAATGACGTGTTTTTACCAATTGTAAACGGTGAGGATCCACTAAAATATGACCTTCTAATTTTTAATCGATGGGGTGAATTGATTTTCGAAGAACAACATTCTTCACAAGGTTGGGACGGATATCACAACGGTGTTATTGCTCAGGACGGAGTATATGTTTGGAAAATAAATTGCAAGGAGGTTTCTGGAGGAGAACACCATGAATACATAGGGCACGTAACGTTACTTAAATAAAACACTCTTTTTTATATAATAAGTAGAGTATTTAAACCACAACGTTAATAATACGCTTCGGAACTACTATCACTTTTTTAGGGTCTTTACCATCTAAATAATGGGCGGTTTTTTCATGTTCAAACAATGCTTTTTCAACTTCTTCTTTTCCCAT
>ENA-UOXV01002876-UOXV01002876.1-marine-metagenome-genome-assembly--contig:-NODE-2876-length-21893-cov-13.892802_pt1 | contig 21893 bp, 10 predicted proteins | sample MGYA00238165_ERZ766961 | MGnify/ENA primary metagenome ERZ766961 (study PRJEB28924, sample SAMN03173240) | marine metagenome | biome: Marine; feature: Water; material: Subsurface seawater | place: North...
TGTGAACACTCTGGATGCTGCTGTAACAATTACACATGTTCATGTGCATGAGAATTCAGCACCTTCTTTAATTCAAAATAATCAAATTGCTGGTGACTTAACTCAGCAAGATTGGCAGTCAACACGGCAAGAAGATGGAACAACTATTTTTTCTATGCAGCGTGAAAATGGAGAGCTTTGGGACTGGTCTGGATATGATAGTATTTCTTTTAAATTTAATAATACTATTCCTGCATCAGAGGCAAATAGAATACACCTAAGGTTGAATCTAAGTGATTACGCGGGGGTAGACAGTGTCTACACTGGTTTAGGTGAATATTATTACTCTTTCAATTATATTCTAGATAGTGAGCCTGGTTGGAATACGGTTACCATACCATTAGTTAGAAATGACGACTGGAATGGTGGTGGTTTTAATTTAACGGGCTGGGCTGGTGACACTGATAATTCTGAACTAGACACCTACGCAATAGGTGGTTTCCATCTTGAGTTTTCTGTAGGTGGAGGTGGTGAAGGTGATGTTGTCAATGGCACTATTCTTCTTGATGATTTTAAGTTAGTTGGTTACAAAGGTGTTGATCTTGTAATCTTTAATGGAATGGCTTCTCCTCCAGAATGGGGCAACTCATTTACTTGGGGAGGTGCACAGATATCCGTAACCGAAGGTGGTGGATATATTCCAGGGACTAATGCGCTTACGTATGTTCAGCAAGATGCTTGGACAGGTGGTGGTTTTAACATGACTCCTCCTGTCGATCTTCGTGGTGGTGGCGAGTGGAATAGTGATTCAATTTCTTTCTGGATGCAATCAGAAGCAGATGCGCCTCAGTTAAGATTACAGTTTGAAGGCGGGACTGGTAAAGTTGGAGGAAATTTCACCCCAATAGCAGTTGGTGGTTGGAATCATTATAAGCTTGCACTAAAAGATTTTGCTTATGTAGATAACACCGCAGACTTTGATACTAGTGCTATTACTGTCTTTCAGATTCTTTCTGAAGGCAATGGTGCAGCAGGGAGAACGTTTCACTTTGATAATATGTGGACAGGGAATCCTGATATTGATGTAGTTGCTCCGGTTGCTCCTGAAAATGTAAGCGGGATACCAGGTGCTAATTTCAACTTAGTAACGTGGACAGATATTGATGGAGAAGAAGGTGAGATGTATCATGTTTTTGGTAGTACAAACCCAATTACTGAACTTAATGCTGAAGGTGTTGAATCTATTGCAACAAATGTTATCGAAGGCGCTCAAACAGCAACTCATTATTTGGTGTCTCCCTTAGAAGATATGGACGTTACTTATTACTATGCTGTGTTATGTGTTGATGCCGCTGGTAATATTGGCGCTCCCGGAATAACGAGCTCTCCAGTTACAAATCAGGCAAAAGGAATTCCTACAATATCTCTCGATGTCCCTTCCAATTTTATTGCTGATGGAGACTTGGGAGAGTGGACAAACAGTGGAATTATGCCTTTTGTAATTAATCCAACAACTGGTGGTGTTTGGTCAAATGTTGATGATGAGTCAGACTTAAATGGAACTGTTTATTTAGCAATTGACGATGACTATTTATATTTTGCCGCAGATGTCATTGATGATGATTATCACTTTGGTGAAGGTAATTGGTGGGATCAAGACGCTCTTCAATTGTTTCTAGGTTTATATGATTCAAGGGGTCCAAAACATTCAGCAATAAAAAGAGGTGAAGAGCCTGATTATGTAATTTATGCGAATGAAAACACATTGCAATTAGACAATCCTGGAAATGTGAGTATAGGTAACTCTGATGAAGAACATTATCACTTTGAAATGTTCGATCCAGATTATGTTGTAGAGGGTAAGATTTCTCTAGATACTCTTGCTGCATTATCAGGAGACCAAAGGTTTCATCCAGCTAATGGAATGAAAGTACCAATTGATATTTACTTTCATGATAATGATAATGGAACTTGGGAAGGTAATGTTGGTTACTCAACGCTTTCGAATGATCAACAGTGGAATAATCCAGGTGAGTGGTCATTTACATGGATTGGTGATCGGTCTACAGTACTAGGAAACGATAATGAAGCACCGATTGCTCCTGAAGTATTCGCGCTTTACCCAAATTATCCTAACCCATTTAACCCTGTTACAAATATCAACTTTTCACTTCCTGAGAACCAGAAGGTAAATCTTGGTATTTACAGTGTTACAGGTAGATTAGTTGAAAGCTTATTAAATGAAGACAGGGTCTCTGGTTTCCATTCAGTACAGTGGAATGCGGGAAGACATGCTTCAGGCGTTTATTTTTATCGATTAGATGCTGGGGCTAATTCAAAAACTCAAAAAATGATTTTATTAAAATAAATTCATTTATTTTTTAAAAAGAAAGGCAGGATTTTTCCTGCCTTTCTTTTTACTTCAAACTGCGGAACTAATTTATATTTACACACACCTTTTTAGTAAAATTTTATGATTAGATATATTATTTATATTGCGATGACTTGCGGAATCTTTGCTCAAACCACTGGTAAAATTTCTGGCATAATAAAAGACAAGTCTGATTCTTCGCCCTTGCCAGGAGCAAACGTATATCTTGAAAATTCTTCTTTTGGAAATGCATCAGATGGAAATGGAAGATTCACATTAATTAATATTCCGCCAGGGAAATACAATCTCAAAATTGATATGATTGGTTACAAGTCTATAAAAATGGAAAATATTTCTGTTTCCGTTAATAGAACCTTTTCATTAGAAGTGGATCTTGAACAGACTGTGATTGAGGGTGAGGTTGTTACAGTTGAAGTTGCTAGGTTTTCTCAAAAAAAAGATCAAACAGGGACAATTAAAAATATTTCAGGAGATGAAATAAACGCACTTCCAGTAGAGAATGTTGGGGCAGTAGTTAATATGCAAGCAGGTGTTGTAAACGGGCATTTTAGAGGCGGTAGAAATACTGAAGTTACCTATATGGTTGATGGCATACAGGTAGATGAAACATTTGGTGGATCAAGCGCAACAGTAGATATTCAGCCTGAAGCTGTGCAAGACTTAGAGGTTGTCACGGGGACATTTAATGCTGAGTATGGTAGAGCTATGAGCGGAGTGGTGAATGTTGTGACAAGAGATGGCGGGTCTAAATTTGAAGGTTCTGCATCATTGGGTGGTTCTTCATATTTTACGGATAATAATGATATTTTTATTGGACTTGACCCATCTGTCAATAAAAGCCAAGACATTAAATTTAGTTTAGGTGGTCCTCTCGTAGGAAATAAGATAACTTTTTTTAGTAATGTAAGAGTGCAAAGTAATAATGGACACTTAAATGGTCTTAGGTTGTTTGAAGTAGATAATTTTTCAAATTTTTACACGGATGACTCACTGCTCTGGTTTTCAGAGAAATCGGGAGACAGTTCGTATGTGTCTATGAATTCAAGTAATAATTTATCTGCTCTATTTAAGTTGAGTTTTAATCTTTTTAACGGTATCCGTTTTTCAACACTATACTCACACAGTGACGATAGTTGGCAGGGCTATGATCATTCTTTTAAATATAACCCAGATGGTAGGTCAACTGATCATAAAGTCACAAATTATTTTGCTTTTCAATTAAACCAAATGTTATCTCAAAAATTATTTTATGAATTGAAGTATTCTGTTGTAGATAATGACTTTGGTAGTTACGTATATGAAAACCCATTAGATAGTAGATATGTACATGATCGTTATTATGATAGTTATGGTCCAGGGTTTTTAACAGGTGGTCAATCAAAGGACCATACGACTAGATCAATGACAGATCAGACTTTTAAATTGGATGTTAACTGGCAAGCTAATCACACGCATAGTATTAAAGCAGGCCTCCACTATTTTAATCATGATTTAAAGAATGAGCGGTACGAAATAAGGAATAAATTTTATAATTCGGGTAGTGATTCTTCTTATGTACCTGAAATTTTTGGAGATTCATCTGCTTATGCAGATGTTTATAACATTTCCCCAAAAGAAGTAGCATTTTATGTTCAAGATAAAATGGAATTTGATGACATGGTTATTAATATTGGACTGCGTTATGATCAATTTGACCCTGAAAGTGTATACCCTTCAGATAGAAGAAACCCAGCAAATCAGCTAATTTTACCAGACTCTATGATGAGTTTGTATCCTCAGGCTCCGGTTATTTCTCAAATTAGTCCAAGGGTTGGTTTTGCATATCAGTTAGGTGGTCAAGCTGTTCTGCATTTTAGTTATGGTCATTTTTTCCAGATGCCTCCTATGTATGCTATGTATGAAAATAATAGTTTTTTGGTTGACCCAAATAATTTTGTTACAAGGATGGGTAGCACATTATTAGAACCAGAAAAAACAATTACCTATGAAATAGGTTTGTGGCAAGAATTAAATCAAGTGATGGCTCTAGATGTAGCACTTTTTTATAGAGATATTTATAATTTATTAACTACTAAAACCATTTCAACCTATAATCAGGTAAAGTATGGATTATTTTCTAATAAAGACTATGGAAATGTTCGTGGGCTTGAGTTAAAGCTAGACCTTGCACTAGGTCAATTGAAAGGTATGGTAAATTATACATTACAATATACTAGGGGGAATGCTGATTCCCCTGGGCAAACATTTGACAGGGCTGGTAATAATCAAGACCCGGTAAATAGATTTATTCCAATGGGCTGGGACCAAAGGCATACACTGAACGGGTCTTTAATATATGGAACTGAGAAATACGGTGGTTCTATGACAGCATATTATAATTCGGGTTCTCCTTATACTTTCACGCCACAAAGTGAAAGCGTTTTATCTAGAATCAATTTGTACCCCAATAATGATTATAGGCCTGAGAAATATTCTGTTGATTGTTCATTTTACTATCGCTTCAAACTGCCTGGTGGTTATAATGCCAATTTGGATTTAAATATTTATAATTTATTTGATAGGTTAAATGAAGAGTGGGTCAATGACCAAACTGGGCGCGCCTATACCGCAATAATTAAAGAAACAGATATTGCTGGGCATAGAAGTGACTTTAATGATTTTAATGATCGTATAGAAAACCCATCGATGTATTCTTCACCTAGAATGGTAAAAATTGGTATCGGAGTTAATTTCTGATGAAATTGTTATTGTTATTGTTTTCCCAGTTGTTTTTTTCATTAATCTTCGCCCAGGGTCGACCTTATGCAGGCCCAGAAGACCCAGCGGGAGATCCTTCAGCTGAGCGTGAAGGGTATATGACAGGTAACAGGGTATTACTTTATTTTAAAAATACAACAGAGCTTTCTGATTGGCCAGCAACAAATGCTTCGAGGTGGCCAAATAATAATGATGGTGTAAAGATGGTAGACGGGATAGGGCTCTTGGTTGGAGCTAAAGTATACATTAAAGATGATGGAGATGCTTCCACCGTGGACACAATCCCACTTACTGACCCAATAGATATATTTACTCAGGATAAACACACATTACATTATTTGCAAACTAGTTACCGTGAAGAAATGGATCGGGATCCTACCGGCACTGTTGAATGGGGTTTTTATCCTGTTTTTGGATATTTTAATGAATCTGGAGAATATCCAGCTGTCTCAAATATCGAAGATTCATGGCCTTCCAGTGGTTGGCCGTCTGCTGGTTTAGAAAAAAAATGGCAAGGGGAATGGAATGGTAGATTTGGCCGAGGCGTTAAATATGCTGATCAAGAAAGTTATTATGTTGTTAATGATGCTCAAGATTTAGAATATCTCGGACCTGAAGACTTTGTTAAATATTACCCAAGGCCTGGATATAATATAGGAGATATTAAGCCGGATGTCACAAAGCAACGTGGCGAATCTTGGGGTGGTTTAGGGCTGCGTGTTGCTGTTCGTGGTTTTCAATGGAATAATCCTCAAGCTAGAGATGCTATTTTTTGGGAGTATTCAATCGCCAATGTATCTGACTACGATCTAAGAGATGTAGCTTTTGGATACTGGGTTGATAATGGGATTGGTAATGATGCTTCAGATGATATTGGCTTTTTTGATTATGAAATTGATATGTCCTATTCTTGGGATATTAATGGTGTTGGTTCCGGTGGGCTTCCAACGGGGGTAATGGGTTTTGCATACCTAGAAAGTCCAGGCTTAGCTTATGATATGATTGATAACGATGGTGATGGATTAGTAGATGAAAAAAGAGATGTTGAAGCAACTGCCATTGTTGGTGCTACAGATGGAATAACAGACCTGAATGCTTTTTTAGATTATTATAAATTAACAGCTGATGATTTAAAACCTCATTGGGATGCTGACGAAGACCAAGATTGGGAGGATGGTGAAGATTTAAATGGTGATGGTATATATCAACTTGCTGAGTTTTATGGAGATGATATTGGGATAGATGGCGTAGGTCCTGGAGAAATAAATTATACTGGGCCAGATGCTGATGGGTCAGAGTGTAATCATAGGCCTGATTTTGTTGAGGGTGTTGGCTGTGAGCCTAATTTTAATACAACAGATGTATCTGAATCTGATATGGTTGGGCTTACATCTTTTAGGATGTTCCCAATTCCAAGTCACGCAGCTTCAAATGAAACGCAGTGGTTTAAAAATGATGCAGTTATGTGGGATTTAATTGGTGGAGACACATTAGAAGAGTTTGAAGGAAATATTTCAAACTTAGTTGAGGTTTTTGCATCGGGTCCTTTTCCATTATATCAAGGACGAGTTGAAAGAATTTCAATGGCTGAACTACATTCCTATGATCCTCTAGCGGGGCTTAACAGTCCTGGACATGAATCTCCAGCGCTTTACGAGCTTAAGAGGATTGTTCAGGTGATTTATGAAAAAGACTATCGATTTGCTCAGCCACCAAGAATGCCCACTATTTCAGCTACGGCTGGCGATAGTGAGGTTATTCTAACTTGGGATGATATTGCGGATACAAGGACTAGGGACCCCTTCGTTGGAAACATTAATGATTTTGAGGGTTATAAGGTTTATAGGGCAACAGATAAATACATGGCTGATCCAGAAATTATTACAGATGGTTATGGTACTCCAACATTTAAGAAACCAATTTATCAATGTGACTTAATTGATGAATTTAGTGGTTTTACTGATTTTGGTCTCGTCAATGGTACAGGTTATAATCTTGGAAACAACTCTGGAATCACACATATTTTTGTAGATAATACAGTTCAAAATGGGCGTACGTATTATTATGCTGTTGTTGCTTATGATTTTGGAGCGCCAAATATTGGACCGGGGATTTCACCATCAGAAAATAACACAGTCATTGAATTGGATGAGTATGAAAATATTAGGTCTATAGGTAAAAATATTGCCATTGTTACTCCTCATCAAAAAGCAGCAGGGTATATATCCCCTGAGGTTGAGGTTGAAGAACGTTCCCTTCTAGGGTCTGGTATGGTCTCTCCTTTAATTAGAGCGCAAGGTAGCCTCAAAAAAGGGCATGAATATTCAATATCTTTTGGTATTGATACAGTATCTACTATTAGTGGATATGATAAGGGAATTCAATATACAACTAGTGAAATCAATGTTTATGACCTTACTGATAGTGTTTTGGTTTACAGTGAAAACCCAACAAAATTTATAGGGAACAATCTATTATATAGAGATACAGTTAATTATTGGACCCTTAATCCAAATGCAAATATATCTTCAGACGTATTTGATGGTCTGCAGTATGAAGTGAGTGATTATGTTGAAATCCCTGAGTACAGTTATCAAAATTCCGGATGGATAAATGGTAATGGTATAATGAGAGTTACTCCTTCATTATCAGAGGGTATTAAAATGCCATGGAATTACAAGGTTGTATTTACTGATGATGATAATACATACGTTGGCGTGGCAACATCTGGAACGGTTAGGGATGAAAATGGTGCTTCAATAGGTTCATCTAAAATATCAAATCAGGCAGTTAATTTTTATGTTCAAAACACTTCATTTATTAATGAGTCAGGTGGTTATGACTTAATGGATGTGGTAATACATGATGTTAATGACAATGATATCTTTGACTTGTACGAAGATAGGATTTTTATAGGAGCAACAGTAGGGACAAGGTGGCGAGCTACTGCTTTTGTCTTGGATTTTCAACTTTCAACTGAGACAACAATCCCAAAAGATGGGGATGTGTATCAAGTAGATTGGAATCGGCCATTTTATATAACGGACTCTATTCATTTCACTGTTAATTATTCAGAAGATTTAGACATTGAAGCCTTATCTAGCTCTATGGACAATATAATGGTAGTACCAAATCCATATGTAATGTCAAACATGATGGAGGAAGCAGTTACTAATCCTTTTTTAAATCAAAGAAGAAGAATTGTTTTTACAAATATCCCATCTCAGTGTTCTATTAAAATTTTTACAGTAAGTGGTGTTTTGGTGGATGAAATAAATGTAAATAATCCCCCAGAAAATGGTCTTATACAATGGGATATGCTTACCAGAGAAAGTTTAGAAATAGCTGCAGGGATGTATATATATCATGTCGAGGCAACAGAGACGGGCGATACTAAAATTGGCAAGTTTGCGGTAATAAAATGATTAAATATTTACTCATTCTTTCGCTCTTAATTTTATCTAGCATTGACGCTCAAATGATTCATCGATATGGAACAACAACTGGAAATTTTTTAGAAATAGGAGTTGATAGCGAAGGCAGTGCTATGGGTGATGCTTTTGTAGCAGTTTCTGATGATATTTCTTCTATATATTGGAACCCGGCAGGATTAGCTAGTTTAAATATGCCAAAATTAGCATTTATGAGTCAGCCTTGGATTGCTGGAATTAACATGTCTTTTACAGCTGGCGCATTCATCATTCCTAATTTAGGTAATATTGGTTTTGGCTTAACGCAAATGAATTATGGTGAAATGGATGTTACTACATTAGAATATCAAGGTGGTACAGGTGAGAGTTTTACGGCTTCTGATATTGCGGCATCGTTAACATTTTCACGGAAATTAGTTTCCTGGTTTTCTTTCGGTTCAACAATAAAATATGTAAGGTCTAATATTTGGCATAGTTCTGCTAGTGCGGTTGCTATTGATCTTGGAGTATTAGTTAATACAAATTTCTTTTCCTTTACGGGAAAAGATGAAGATGGTTTAAATATCGGGATGAGTATTTCAAATTATGGAAGTCGTATGCGGTTTGATGGTATAGATATTTATCAACCAATTGATATTTCTGAATATGAGGAGGGAAATTATGGAGATGTCCCGGGACAATTCAGACCATCTGATTGGGAATTACCTTTGATTTTTAGGATTGGAGTTGCTCTAAAACCAATAAAAAATAATATTTCACAACTTACACTTTCTGCAGATGCATTGCATCCTAATAACAATTCTGAGTCTATTAATGTTGGATGTGCTTTAGATAATACAATACCAGGCGTAGGTGTTTTTAGCTTAAGAGCTGGTACAAAAGCTTTATTTATGGATAAGACCGAATATGGTTATACCGCAGGCTTGGGTTTTAAGCTTTTTTATGTAGGAAATAAATTTGTATCTGTTGATTATGCTTATAAATCAATCGGTTTATTAGGCAATGTTAATGTATATACATTGGGATTTTCATTTTAGTATCATATGATGCTCCGGATCTTTTTTGGAGTCCTTTTCCTTCTCCTATTAACTAATTGTTCTAATAAAGACATATCAAAGCCAAGCCTTGATATTCTTGCACAGGTTGGTGATAAAATAATTACGAAACAAGATTTTATTAGAAGATCTGAGTACACAATAAGACCAGATTATTGTAGACAATCAAATTATATACATAAAAAAATTATACTTAATTCGCTTATTGCTGAAAAAATAACTTCTATTGAAATGGAAGATAAAGAGGATGTTTTACTAAATAGTCAAAATTTTCATTATTATTTGCAAGGTAGAAAAGAACAAGCGATGAGAAAATTATATTATTATGAAAACTTTTATAAAGGTGCCAAAGTTCCTGATAGCATAGTTAACGAAAAATATAAATTAGCAGGCAGAACAATAGATATTAGTTATATCAACTTGCCAGATATCAATACGGTACAGAAAGTTAAACAGCTTATTTCTCAAAACATTACAATTGAAGAAATTTATTTTTCAATATGGGGAGATACAATACCAACTAAAAAAATTAATTTTTTTGATAAGGAACCCGATATCATTCACGAAAAATTATTTGTGATAGATAATAAAAAAAATCAAACTATTGGTCCCTTTGAAGTTGAAGACGGCAACTTTTTAATCATGAAAATTAACGGTTGGTCTGATACAAAATTTATATCTGCAGTTAATCAAGAAAAAATATGGGAAGATGTAGAAAAATTGGTAAAAGAAAAAGAAGCAAAAACTAAATATTTGAGTTTTGTTAAAAAAATGATGTCTGGTAAAAGTATTCAATTCAACAAAGATATTTTTGAAGACTATGCACACAAAGCTTCTAAAATCTATTTACAAGACCCAATGGATAAAAAAGATGCAATTAATAAAATGTTATGGGATGAAGTAGAAAATCCTAAAAAAATTAGTCTCCAAAACAATCCAGACATAAAACCAGGCGATGTCATTATGATATTTGATAATGAAGAAATAACAGTCGAAAAATTAAACCGCCTAATAAAATCTCACCCTTTAGTTTTTAGAAAAAGAAAAATAAGTGAAGGTAGATTTAGACAAGAATTAAAATTAGCTCTAGCTGATTTAATAAGAGATGTTGAGCTAAATAAAAAATGTTATGATCTAGAACTTCATAAGGATATTAGAGTTAAAACAAATGTGGATATGTGGCATGATGCTTATTCAAGCAAAAGGTTTATGTCTTCTCTAAAACTTGCGGCAAAATCAGAAAGAAAGAACAAATATAATTTTGATAACAATGTAATAAACTATTTACAAAATAAACATTCGAATATTATAAAAATTAACACAGATATGTTTGAAAATATTACCATAACATCGACAGACATGCTTGTTTCAGAAAGAGGCCTTGCCTATCCTTTTATTGTTCCTTCATTTCCAGTTATTACATCTGATGATCGGTTAGATTATGGCTCAAAATTAAATTAAAGAATTCTAATGAAATTTATTTTAATAGTCTCCATTTTTTTAAATATTGCTTATTGCAGGCAATACAGGGGTGCAGAATTGCGAACGACAGAATCTTTTCTTTATGGAAGGTTTGATGCTTGTTTTAAGCCAGCTCAGGGCGATGGTTTAGTTTCATCCTTTTTCACTTACAATGATGACAACCCTAATACACCTTGGGCGGAGATAGACGTAGAGGTTTTAGGTGTTTATAATAATGTTGTTGATTTTAATACAATAACAAGGGGTCAAGATTCACATATTAGACAGCACTATGTGGATTTTAACCCACACCTGAATTTTCATACTTATAGCTTTGAATGGACACCCGATTATGTAGCCTGGTTTATTGACAATGATGAGGTCTATAGGCAAACAGGGTCTCATGTAGACTCTCTTTATGTATCACAAAAAATTATGATGAATATTTGGAATCCAGTATATACGGATTGGGTTGGCTCTTGGGACTCTGAAATCTTACCAAGATTTTCTTATTATGATTATGTTAGTTATTCAGCATATACGCCCGGGACAGGGGATAATGGTACCGAATCTAATTTCACATTTTCTTGGAAAGATGATTTTGACACTTTTGATGATAATAGGTGGGAAAAAAGTGATGATCATACCTGGGGGGGGAATCAATCCCTTTTTATTGATGAGAATATTTATTTTGAAAATGGTAATCTAATTTTATGTCTTACAGATGAAGATAATATTGGGTATGTAGATAATTACCCACCTAAAGTTCTTTGGGCCAGACAAAATGAAGATATTTTAACTATTCGGTATAGTGAAGAAATAGATGAGTCCAGCGGTGTTGAATTAAGCAATTATAGTTTATCAGGGGTTACATTTACAAATGCATTAATGCATAATGATCAAAGAACTGTTGATCTAACAATGGATCAATTCATCTTAAGCTCTACTGCTATGGGGATATTTAATGCTCAGGATGATAGTGATAATCTTGCCAGTACAAATATAGTTTGGATTGATATTCCTCAACCTTTGGGGGATACTATAAAGATTAATACTGGAGGTGGCCCTGCTGCTGATTTTTTACAAGATCAGATTTGGGGCCCGGATAAAGAATATGGGCATGTTGCAGGTAATTTTCAATTCGCTAGTGATGATGTAGACATTCAAAATACTGAGAATGATGATATTTATAGATCATCATTAAACAGGGTAGCTCTCTATAAAATTAGAGTTAAACCCGGGGTCTATTCATTGGGACTATCCTTTTCCGAAAATCACTATGACAATGCGGGAGAAAGAGTTTTTGATATTTTTGTTGAAGGCAATCTCAAGGTAGATGGGCTTGATGTTCTTGATCATGTCCCAGCTTTTTCTTTATATAATATTAGTCTTGATAATATTGAAGTTCTAGACGGGGTCTTAGATATTCATCTATCTGCAGATATATATGGTGTGGGATATGCTGCTGCCGGAACATTTATTAATAGTATTGAGGTCATGCTTGAAAGTTCACTTTCAAATGACACAAATGTGTTGAATAAATTTTCATTGCAAAAACCATATCCAAATCCATTTAATAATCAAATTTCGATTCCCATAATTAGCAATATTAAAAGCAAAGCACTTATAGAAATATTCGATGTAAATGGTAGAAAAGTTGAAACCATATATAATGGGATAATTTTACAAGGGAAGACTGAATTTAAATGGGATGCAAAATTTTACTCGTCTGGGACTTATTTGATATACTTACTTATAAATGGAGAGAAATCGTATGAAAAAATCATGCTTATTAAATAACAAATTAATAAAAACAATAACTTCTATTTTTTTATTTCAGATTATGTCATGTAGTTCTATTGATGGTGAAGTAAGCAAGTTAGTTTCATCTATGACTCTTGAAGAAAAAATTGGTCAAATGACGCAGGTTGATTATCGTTACTTAGCAGATAAGGCTGACATTGGAAAATATTTTTTGGGATCAATTTTAAGTGGTGGTGGCTCTACGCCCCCCACAAACCAGCCATCATCTTGGGTTGATTTATATAACAGTTTCCAGGGAGAGGCTCTTAAAACCAGGCTTAAGATTCCATTAATATATGGTATTGATGCAGTTCATGGTCATAATAATGTTCTAGGTGCAACTATGTTCCCTCATAATATTGGTCTTGGTTGCGCTAATGATAAAGCATTAGTACAAGAAATCGCCGCTGCGACTGCTGCTGAGGTAAAAGCAACTGGTCTAGATTGGACGTTTGCGCCTTGTGTTGCGGTAGCCCAGGATGAAAGGTGGGGAAGAACCTATGAAAGTTTTTCTGAGGATTCTGAAATAGTAACTGAACTGGGAGTTGCCTCCACAATAGGATATCAAGGTAGAACGTTAAATAAGAATTCAGTACTTGCTTGTGCAAAACATTTTGTAGGAGATGGTAACACTGTCTTTGGAACTGGGACGAACTGGTATAAAATTGATCGTGGAGATGTTGTTTTAGATGAAGAAGAATTAAGGAGTAAATATATTAAACCATTTCAAGAGTCTATAAAAATGGGCGTAGGTAGTATTATGGTTTCATACAATAGCTGGAAAGGGAAAAAACTCCATGGCCATAAATACCTAATTAATGATGTCCTTAAAAAAGAATTAAAATTTGATGGTATAGTTGTTTCTGATTGGGCTGGGATCAATGAGCTAGATAAAGATTATAAAACATGTATCATTCAATCTATTAATGCTGGGATAGATATGAATATGGTTCCCGGTAGCCTGAACCCTGATGATAATTCGTACGATGATTTTATAAGGTTAGCAATAGAGTCCGTTAAAGAAGGTTCTATTCCAATGGAAAGGATTGATGATGCTGTATCAAGAATATTAAAAATAAAAAAGAAACTAGGACTTTTTGATAAGCCAATTAAAGCTCCAAAAAATACGGATGTAGTTGGTTCAAAAAAGCATAGAGATTTAGCTAGAAAGAGTGTTCGGAAATCTTTAGTGCTATTAAAGAATAAAGGAGACATTCTTCCTTTAAATAAAGACAGTGGTAAAATCACATTGGTTGGTGAACACGCAGATAATATTGGATATCAATCTGGGGGCTGGACAATTCATTGGCAGGGCGGTTCCGGAGACATTACACCTGGAACAACGATTTTAGATGCGTTTAAATCTGCTGTTGCTGACTCAAATAGTATTCATTATTCTAAATATGGTGAGAATTTATTGAATCCAGATATGGTTGTGGTCGTTGTTGGGGAAAAGCCATACTCAGAAGGGGTCGGTGATAGAGAGTCTCTTCACCTTTCAGATGAAGATATCAAACTATTAAAAAAAGTAAAAAATTCTAATTTACCTTATGTGGTTGTCTTGATATCTGGACGACCAATGATTATTAATGAAGCCTTGGCTGAAAGCGATGCTTTCGTTGCTGCTTGGCTTCCGGGTACTGAGGGGGGAGGAATTTCAGATGTTATTTTTGGGGATTATAATTTCACAGGTAGGCTATCTATGACCTGGCCTAAATCTATGAAGCAAATACCAATTAATTATGGTGACAGCAATTATGACCCCTTATTTCAATTTGGTTTTGGATTGTCATATAAAAAATAGGTTTTGTTTTAATGCCTAAAAAAATTATTAATTCATTAATTATTTTTTCATTTTCTTTTTCTCAAAATGTACAATTAAATGAAATAGTCTCTTCAAACCAAAATACCTATTATGATGAAGATGGAGATACGCCTGATTGGATTGAACTGTATAATTCTACATCGAATAACATATCACTTAATAATTGGGGTTTATCAGATGATATTGAAGACCCATTTAAGTGGCGTATTCCAAACGTGATATTAGCACCAGAAGATTTTTTAATGATTCTGGCATCTGATAAAGATCGTGTTGATATGATATCAGAGTGGGAGACTATTATAGATATAGGAGATTCGTGGTATTACTTTGTAGCTAGCCAAGAGCCAGTCTCAAATTGGAATCAGTTAAGTTTCAATTCTAGTAGTTGGAGTATTGGTCCGAGCGGTTTTGGATATGGTGATGGTGATGATAATACTGAAATCACTAATACTGTTTCTGTTTATCTCATTAAACCTTTTTCAATAACAGATTTTGACCAAATTAAAAAGTTAGCTTTTCATATTGATTATGATGATGGTTTTGTAGCTTATTTAAATGGTAACGAGTTTGCTAGAGATAATATTGAAGGAACGCCACCTGCATTCAACCAAGGTACATTAACATGGCGTGAAGCAGAAATGATAAATGGTGGGTCTCCTTCTCTTTTTTGGGTTGATTCAGCTGAAGCATGGGTTAATGAAGGACCTAATGTCCTAGCAATTCAAGTTCATAATTTTAATAGTAGTTCTTCGGATTTAACATGCATTCCTTTTTTTACTTTAGGTAGAAATTCTCATTCAGGTAGTGCTCCAACTATCGCTGAAGAAATAGACTTACCACTTTCAATTCTTCACTCTAATTTTAAGATTAGTTCTAACGGAGAGACTATTTTGATGACTGATTCAGATAGTGTTTTAGTTGATTCTATTTATACAGGAACTCTTCAATCTGATGTATCAATTGGTAGAATAAATGATGGTGAAAATTATGGTCTATTTTTAGAACCCACCCCGGCTGAAACAAATGGGGAAGAATCTGTACTAGGGGTTTTAAATGATATTACATTTTCACAAGAATCTGGTTTTTACAATTTAGCCATACTACCTGTTTCAATAACTACTTCAGATGAAGATGCCGCTATTTATTATACATTAGATGGTTCTGAACCAACGATAAATTCAATTTTATATACTAATAATCCAATATTGATTTCAGAAAATAGAGTATTAAGAGCTACTAGTTTTAAAGCTAACTGGATAAGCTCTCCAATTAAAACTGCGACGTTTATTTTAGAAAGTGGGGATAACAACTTTCCTACAATCTTTTTATCAACTAACCCTGATAATTTTTTCGATTTCAACACCGGGATATATGAAATGGGTCCCAATGCTTCTCAAGATTATCCACATTTTGGTGCAAACTTTTGGGAAGATTGGGAGAAACCTATTTTCTTAGAAGTGTTAGAAACCGATGGTACTTATTTTTCTGCTCCAGCTGGAGTTAAAATTTTTGGCGGGTGGAGCAGGGGACAGTCCCAAAAATCCTTGTCTCTTTTTGCGAGGAGTCAATATGGAGCTTCAGAATTTAATTATCGTTTTTTCCCTGATTTAGAATTAGAGGACTTTCAGTCCTTAGTATTACGTAACTCTGGAAATGATTGGAGCTTTACGATGCTAAGAGATGGGTTTATGACAAGTATTTTTCATGATGTGGATCTTGACGTTCAGAGCTATCGACCAATGCTAGTGTATTTAAATGGTGAGTTTTGGGGTTTGTACAATCTTAGAGAAAAAGTAAATGAGCACTTTATAGCTGGACATCACCCTGTTGATCCTGATGAAATAGATTTAATTGAAGTTCAAACCGCAAATGAAGGGTCCATTGATGATTATGATGAATTGCTTGATTATGTAACTCAATCTGATATGACTGACCCTATTGTTTTTGATTCACTATCAAAATGGATTGATATTGATAACCATATAAATTATAACATTGCTCAAATTTTTATTGATAATAGAGATTGGCCTGGTAATAATATCAAATATTGGAGGCCACAACAAAATGATGGGTTATGGCGGTGGATTTTGTATGATACAGATTTTGGATTTGGAATTCCTTGGAATGGTCAAGGTTATGATTATAACACACTTTTATTCGCCCTTGAAGAAAACGGACCAGGATGGCCAAATCCGCCTTATTCTACATTTTTATTAAGAAAACTTTTTGAGAATTCAGATTATAGAGATCGATTTGTTAATATATTTTGTGATAGGCTTAACACTGTTTTTAAGTCAGCGTTTTTGAACGGAAGAATAAATGAGATGGCATCTTATATCCAAGATATAATACCTTTTCATCGTGGCAAGTGGCCTAATTCAGCTCAAGATTGGAATTACCATATTGAAATTTTAGAAAACTTTGCTAATAATAGATCTTTATATGTAAGGCAGCATTTATCAAGCTTTTTTAATTTATCTAGTCCTGCCTTGGTAACATTTATTTCTAGTCTAGGTGGTGAAATTAAAATTAATTCTATTTTCCCGGATTCTTATCCCTGGGCTGGATATTACTATCCCAGCGTCCCAATTGAAATTGAGGCGATACCAGAAGATGGATACAGGTTTATTGGCTGGGCTCAATACTCAGATTCAACCGCCAAAATGAAAGTTCAAATTTCTAACAATTCAATGATAACAGCATTATTTGAAGAAATACCTGGCGACGCCACAATTGATTTAGTGATAAATGAAATTAATTATAATAGTTCTGACCAATTTGATACAGGTGACTGGGTTGAACTTTATAACAATGGTTCTGAGCGGATAGATATATCAGGTTGGTATTTCACAGATGAAAATGAAGACAATAAGTTTATTTTTCCTGAAAATTCGAATATTGATCCAAATGCTTATATTGTTTTAGCCCAAAATGTAGAATCTTTTTTAGCTCTTTTCCCCGAGACTTCTAATCTATATGGTTCTTTTAATTTTGGCCTTAGTGGAGGAGGAGAAGAAATTAGTTTGTATGATGCTTCTGATGCGTTAGTTGATCAAGTTGAATATAATGATGATCTACCTTGGCCAACTGAGCCAGATGGGAATGGGCCCACTCTTGAGCTTATGCATCCAGACTCATTAAATGAATTTTCCAGTAGCTGGGGGTCTTCCGCTGGGAATGGAACACCAGGTTATATAAATAGTATATTTGAAACTTTAAAAAACACAGAGGATGAAATTAATCCCTCTGATCGTATTTTATATTCTGTTTTCCCCAACCCATTTAATTCACATGTTAAAATTATTTTTGATATTGTAAAAATGAGTCAAATCAATTTCACCATTGTTAATATATTAGGTGAAAAGGTACGCACATTTGAAAATCAAAATTACTCTAGTGGATTAAACACTTTAGTTTGGGACGGTAAAAATAATTTTGGACAAGACTTAAGTACTGGTATTTATTTTTGCAGGTTAAAATCAAAAAATATTGATAAGAGCATTAAACTTCTTTACGTAAAATAAGATATGATTCAAAAAGCTCTTTTTACATTTATTATCGCAAATATAGTGTTCGCGAACATTGATTTATCAACCGACTTAGCATACCAATTAGTCTTAGAAAAAATAAATAAAAAAACAGTTCCTGTCTCTTTTATAGATAATGTATTCAAAAATCCAAAAATTGAACTACATGCAAAAATACCAGAGCGCTTTGCTAGGCCGTACGAAAAAAAATCATGGGAGCAGTACAAAAAATTATTTATAAAAGAGTCGCGGATTGTAGCAGGTGTCAAATTTTATAGTGAAAATAAAGATTTAATATTAAAAGTTTCAAAAAAGTACGGCGTAGACCCGTTTATAATATTAAGTATTGCAGGAATCGAGAGCAATTATGGTAAGCATTATAAAGGATTTACTGTTTTCAATTCATTATACACACAAATTCATGAGATGCCTAAAAGAGCAAAGTGGGCTTCTAAGGAATTAGCCTCTTATTTAGAATATTGTTACAAAGACAATGTCGACCCGCAAAGTATTGAGGGTTCGTATGCTGGGGCCTTTGGTTTTGGACAATTTATCCCATCAAGTTTCAACAGATATTCAGTAGATTTTGATAATGATGGTGTTAGACGACCCCATGATTGGCCAGATGTTTTAGGAAGTATTGCTAACTACCTTATCAAAAATGGTTATACTTCTGGAAGTGCAAATTATAAGAAAAAAGGAGATATTTGGAAATCTGTTTATGCATATAACCATTCAGAAAATTATGTGATGGCAGTGCTTGGCCTAACCGAAAAAATTAGAGAAAGATCTAGTTATCTTCATTCAAATGTTGAAGATAGATTAAACTATGTTATTGAGAATTTTGATCCATTAGACAATAAATCTGTTAGTGACTTGCAAAAAGTTTTAAATGCGAATGGCTATGATCTAGAAATAGATGGAAGACTTGGTAGAAGCACTTTAGATGCTCTCAGAGAGGCTCAGTTAAATCGAAATTAGTAGCCTAAGCTTAAAACCTTATAGTTAACATAATTATTCTTCCATCTCTTTTGATATCTATTGGAACACTTTGTCCTTTTTTAAAATCTTTTATCCTCTTCATGTATTCATAAATATCTTTCACCGGCTTTTTATCAATAGATTTTATTATATCACCCGATCTAATCCCTGCTTTAGCAGCTGGTCCATTAGGGTCATATATTTTATCAATTTTTAACCCATCAATTGTCCCGCCATAATGTGGTATAATACCTAACTTTATTTTATTGTTATTTCTTTGTGTCTGTTGTTTTTTTGGCCCAGCCAAAGTAAATGATGGTTTTAGATTTTGTCTACTTATATCGATAACTAGGTTGTGAATTACGCTAAGTATTTGTCTCTCTCCTTTTAAATTAATGGATTGCCAATCATCTTCTGGTAAATGATAATTATTATCATAATCACCAGTAAAAAAGAATAGAACCGGAATGTCTTCAGAGTAAAAACTAGCATGATCGCTCGGGCCGTATCCAGCCTGGTCAAATTCGAATTTTAAACCAGAGTCCATAGATAGGCTATCTAATATTTTTTCAAATATTGGTGATGTTCCTACACCGCCAATGACAACTGTTGAATCCTTCATTTTGCCTATCATATCCATATTGATCATTGTAACAATATTACTTTTTTCAACTGTTGGGTTTTGAATGAAATATTTAGACCCTAGCAATCCTTTCTCTTCTGCATCAAACCCGATTAAAAGCACACTTCTTTTGAGTAATTGTCTATTGTTTTGAAGTTTGTGAGCTAACTCAAGTAACCCAGCTGTTCCGGAGGCATTATCATTTGCACCATTGTGTATAGCATTAGTATCCGGCTTAAGTGAGCCGGAACCCGGTCCACCATAACCCAAGTGATCAAAGTGCGCACCTATGACGATATATTCATCACGATATTTATGATTTCTGCTTACAATTTTTCCAATAACGTTTGCTGCCCTTGAATAAATATTTTTCAATTCAACATTAGCTGATATTTTAATGTCTGAGATTTTGAAGGTTTCCGGTTTTAGATTATTATTCATTTTATCTTGAACTATTTTTCTAGAACGTCCAATAGAATTAAGAATATCATCAGCAACTTCATTGTTTATGTGAATTGCGGGTATACCAGATTTTGAATATCCTGGTATATATTTAAATGGTATTAAAGTTGAATCTTCAACTTGTGATATGAAAACAATACCAACAGCGCCTCGATCTCTCGCTTCTATCATTTTTTTATGAAGATCAGAATGTGGTGCATATACACTATAAGGGTTTTCTCTTTCAGGGTTATGCCTCATAACCATTACCCATTTTCCGTCAACATTCAGATCTTTATAATCATTCCAAACTAAAGAGTCAGTTATTAGATTTATACCATATCCAGCGAAAACTACTTCTGCTGATACACTTGAGTTACCTGAAAACCAGAGGGGAATGTAATCTTCTCCAATATTTAAAGGGCGGTCATTTATTTTTAACGAATTATTTCTTCCAATTTTTACACTATCTAGAATACTGAAAGTCTGCTTAAAGGAAGAACCCTCACCAGCGGGTTGGACACCATAACTTTTTAACTGATTAATCAAGTAAGCAATTACATCTTTAGATTCTCGTGTTCCTGGGTAGCGGCCAGCTCTTTTGTCATCTGATAAGAAACGTATGTGTTTCACAATGTCTTTTTCTGAAATATCTGAGGTTCCATTTAAACCTGGCCCTGTTTGACGAAACCAGAAAAAACAAAGTCCGACAATTATAATTACTAAAATAGTTGATAATAAGCTTTTGTTTTCTGTCATAATAAATTTTTCTTAGCTTAATTTAATACCCTTGAATTTATGTCTATAAAAAACAATAATATTAGTATTAAAGTTCATTCAAACTTTATCCGCGATCGTTCATTGCCTGAAAATTCGATTTTTTTATTTTCATATGACGTTGTTATTAAAAATCATAATCTTTTTGATGTTCAGCTTTTATCAAGGTATTGGCATATCCAAGATGGAAATGGGGAAGTTGAAGAAGTCAGTGGCCCAGGTGTAGTTGGGTTAAAACCAATCATAAAATCGGACGGTATATTTAAATATTCTAGCTTCTGCCCTATTAAAACGCCGTTTGGAGTAATGAAGGGTTCTTATAAAATGAGAAGCAATGCAGAGGAAGTTTTTGAGGCTAAGATAGCAACATTTATTTTACGTGCTAATGAATACGTTAATTAGATTTTTCAGAAAAAGAAGAATTAAAAAAACCAATACAAACCATTTACCATATAGACCTAAAACATGAATTGGTTTCAGGACTTTCCTATAATTTGTCATATCGCCCTTAATGGGTGTTGATTTATCATCAATGGGTTTTGAACTATATTGCCAAAGATTATAGCCAAAAGTTTTTACAATATCTATATGGCTAGTTTCAAAAGATTCACTTGAATATAAATTTTTATATTTTTCTATAGGGAGTATGTAATCACCGGCATCTAAAACATTCATACAGATGTTATTAAAATATTTTTTTTCAATTACGGCCGGTTCTAATCCTATAATTTTACCGCTGTTTTTTAAAACTCTATGAAATTCTTTAAAAATAAGTTTGCAAGTTTTTGCATTAATATGGTGAAGGCACAATGAAACAAAAATTAGATCAAAAGAATCTTTTT
>ENA-UOXV01002881-UOXV01002881.1-marine-metagenome-genome-assembly--contig:-NODE-2881-length-21872-cov-6.682770_pt1 | contig 21872 bp, 26 predicted proteins | sample MGYA00238165_ERZ766961 | MGnify/ENA primary metagenome ERZ766961 (study PRJEB28924, sample SAMN03173240) | marine metagenome | biome: Marine; feature: Water; material: Subsurface seawater | place: North...
CTCACTCTCTCTCGCTCTCTCGCTCTCTCTCTCTCTTTCCGTCTCTACAATACCTGCCTCTGCGCAAACTCCCGCGCTCACCCTCCTCATCCTCCCGGGTTTTTTGTTTTGTGACTGTCGTCAGTGAACGTGCCTCTGTTCAGCGAATGTATTTCTCCCTCCACTTGCTACGACTTCAGATCATCTCGCAAAACAGTTTCGTTCGACAAGCTTTCCCGACGCGATCCCTCGGAGAACAAATTACGTACACTGCTGAAGATGTTGGTCAGGCTTGACCGTTGCGACATCTTTCTCCTGGCCTCCTCTGCCCGCTTTTGATGCTCTCTTGCCTTTTCGATTCTTCGCCTCTCCTCCTCGCGTGCTTCCTTCTGTGAAGGGGGTGCTAAAGAATCAGAAAGGTTGTGCGAAAACGTCATCTGCAGACTTTTGCAAAGCTGCATCACCTCTCGACAACACTGAACATATCGAGTGTAGAACTTCCGGCGCATCAAGGGCAAACATACCTGAAGCTGAAATGCGCTCGGGACGGGAATCGGTGCGGGTGCTCCGAAGCGATTCATAGAGACAGGATCGAGACCGAGCTCCAACATGGTATCCTGCAAGGTTCGGGTACATCAAAATGGCTGCAATCCTCGAAGGTCCTTGCTCGCGCGCCTATCATTGATGAAATTCACTAGTGATGAAATGCACTGCATCATCAGTACGGTGGTTTCAACCTCCATATCCAGGTCTGCACCGTGGATCTCCTGCCAATGAGGCTCTGCTGGTGCGGCTATTGCATCGTTCGCTGGTTGGCGAATTGAGGGCATACGCATCGATTTGATCGATCGCTGTGGTAGGACCAAAGTGTTCAGATAGTGAATTGCAACTCAACCTCAAATATCAGGTGTGAACGTTGTGTTCAAGACGCACCGCAACCGCTAGCGACGCAGATGAGCGAAGAGATTTTGATCTCTGCGGCTCGAATTTTTCCTTGTAAGATCCAAACTCACTGACAGTCACAGCTGCCTCCTCTTCCTTTTGCTCCCACCCAAATACGATCTGCATCGAGCGCAGCCAAAATTCTGAGTAGCGCGAATCGGCTATTGTTTTCGAGAATTTCATTTGGGTTGCGTGCTTGCATGCAGCGATTTTGGATCGACCTCCTGCTCTTCTGTTATTGGTGATGGGGGCTTGCAAGTCCACCACAGTCCCAAAGAAGCACAGCAGCAGACGAGGACGCATGCAACAATCACAACGGCAAGTAGGGCCTCATTCCTGCCGAACGTTGCCAGACACATCGGGAACGGATGAACCCGGGTTTTAAAAGTGTCTTTCAATTGCACATTGAAACACTAGCAACAGTCAAGTATGCTGGTGACGATCAAACGTACGTGAACCAATCGACAGCACTTTCAGCCGATTGAATGCAATGTGTTGCATTTGGAGTTGTTCCTGCATTGCACTCAAAAGAGCAGTTTTGTGTGCCTGGAGGAGAGGCGTTTCACGTTTTTGATCGCCCCAATTGCATGGAGATGCTTGCTGGCTCGCGGAAGGGAAAAGGTACTCACGAGGTTTCCACGAAGCGTACTCAGGCAGCTCTTTCGGGCACTTGAGGCATTCTGCGTCAGTCTCCGACTCTTTGCAAATCCCGCGGTAGTATCCCAACGGGCAAGGATTGCTCGCACATGGCAGACATCTGTTGGTCAGACATCACGCCGTTAATGATGTGGCAGAGGCCTACGCTGCTGCCCATTTCGCAGGTAAACCGGCATTGCTAGCACTGGTACCGGCCATTCTTCAGGACGTAAAATGTCGCACAGGATTTCTGAACGAGACGAACGCGGTTGTTCCTTGCGTCTGTCACCACCAGCCGCTCACTGTACCTATCAGAAGCTATGCCCGACGGAAAGTTGAATTGCACGGAAGTGCCTTCTCCGTCGACATAACCTCCCAGGGCAGCATTCGCGTTGCCAGCGAGCGTCGAAACAGTTCTGTTGGCGATGTCAATGATGCGCAACGCGTTGTTGCCCGAGTCCACTACCACTAGCCGCTCCCCATCAGCAAGAGACGCGATCGACGTTGGTTTCTTGAACCGTACACTCGTGCCCGTACCATCCTGGTAACCGCACTGGACTTGCCCGTACACGTCGTTTTCAGTTGGGCCGACAAGTGTAGACACGTACTTGGTTGCAAGCGTCAGCACCCGGATGTTGCATGTTTGTGAGTCTACGATGTAAATCTGTGGCAAATCCACATCGCGGACTTCATGAACGGACAGGGATCGCACGGAAAGTATGCAGACTTGAGAACAAAAGGAAAGAATGGAGACTTGAGTACCAACCTTCGCCCCGTCACGAGACGCAGCAAGTCCCATTGGATTGCCAAACTGCGCAAAGGTGCCCTGTGCGTCGCGGTAGCCACCTGTACTTGACGAGAGCGGTCCAGCAATATGCTCCACCTATGTACCAATGTCAGCGTACGCCAGCGTTGTTGCAAGAAAATTCTGTATTGCGTGGTAATCTGAAACTGTGAACGCTGCTGGCACGGTTTAACCTCAAATGTTGTGGGGTCGAGAGAGGCGATTGATGCGTAGCTGTTTGAGAAAATGACTTTTCCTCCAGCAGCGGTGATCCCAATGGGGCCAAAGAACCTATCAAACTTCTTTAGAGATCGTTTCGTTCCAAATTTCTCACTAGGTCAGAAAACAAGGCACTGTAATGCAAGGACAAATCTGCCGGTGAAGAACGCACATTCCAGTGGGAATCGTCAAGTTTCGGATCGCTCCAGGCATACGTTCCATGAGCGAACCAGTAGTTGCACCGATGGAAAACTTCGCAATGCTCGGCTTCAATGTGCCAGGGTTGGCTGGGTTCCAGCTGTCTGTGAAGTAGGCATATCCTCCCAATACTGCGCTGGCCTGCCCCAGACAACCATGCGTGATAATTTAGGTCTCATGCAAGATGTACTGTGTGCCGAAACGATGACGCCTCGGATGTTTATGAGCAATTAGTCTGGGAGCAGAGCACGAGGCCCAGGTGACCTGGAGGTTCCGATGTGCAGTGTTCGGATTTGACTGCTTGTCGAGAGGCGGACCCGGCACAGCCCATGTTGTCACCTGTCAATCCGAGCTGCACTGAGGTCCTGCTACAATGGAAACCAGCGGATCGTGCTGATGCTGCGGGCACCTGTCCGTTTGACGCTTCAATTGCACGAACTCTGTGATTGTACTGATCGGAAATCTGTGAAATATGGATCCATCAGCCATCAGCGTCCTCGGTTAGATTCGTTATGCACCAAGAATCGCACGATCGCTTGGCGCCCAGGGGGAGGAGCCGTCCAGGACCAAAATGAAGCGATCATCGTTAGAAAAGCTTGCTCCCACCAACCACTGCGCTACATCGGGATTCGTGAAGGAAAATGACGCTGCTGTCGCGTTTCCATCCGAGTCCTGTCAAGGCATCACCATGAATTTCAGGCTGGTTCCACCTGCATCTCGACAGTGAAGCCGGAATCTTCAATGCAACAACGACACAAACAACATGAGAAAGAGTTGACGTCCTCTGCATTCAACGCACTTCTCTCCAAAACATTCTTCAGACATCTCAGCGAATGGGATGCGTCGTGCTTACCCCCTCTGCACCAGAGCCTGCAAGAAGTGACACAGTCCAACGCTCGCCTCGCCTCTCTGTTGCCGCTAGCTCTTCTTCCGACCGCACACTACTGCCTGCAAGACAGAGGAGTGCCAGGATCCATACCGCTGCCCTCCGACCCGCCCATGCTGGCATGTCACCTCGCAGCCTACCACACTGCTAGCCTACCGAGGTTCCACTGGCCCTTGGAGCCTTTAGGCTCCAAGGGTTTCAGTTTAAGCCCTGGTCCGGCAGAGCCTTCGAGAGCACCGCGAGCAGCCTGGAGTCGGTACGTGGGATCGCCTGATATGCGGCAGTACGTGCATGCTTAAACGACTGCTTTGCTGCTGAGTGCTGCGGCTGGCTGTTGATGTCAGAAGGAAGTTAATCATGTCGTCAGTCTTCTCGGCGCTGAAAGGGTGGAGGGACGTGAAGGACGGGAAAAACTGGCGCACAGCTGGGGCCGCCCAGCGAACCAAACTACGAAATGAGGCCAACAACCCCTTTGACGAGCCGCGCATGGACGTTTTGCCACGGAGCGCAGGGACGGCCACCACGCAGTCGACATTTCTCAAGGGCCCGGGCATGGGCGTCGCCGCCGAATGGGTTATTCCGCCCCCGCTGCGAAGTCAAGATTCAGGGCCAAACCTAATTCTCCTGTAGCAGAGCCGCGCCCTTCACACATCTGTGCCCCGTGTCAAGAAATCATTTGAACCCGAGCGAACAATTTGTCAGGCGAGGGACATCCAGCGGGAACGGAAGGAGCTACCGGAAGCAGAAGAGCCGGTCGAGGCAGTCCCTCATCGCGAGCTCAACATAATCGAGCGTGGAATAGCGCGTTTTGGCATGGTGCCTCCCAAGAGACTGCAGGTGTTCGTGCTTGCTTGCAAGACTGCGCCCACCGGTTAGCGCTCAAGTATAGTCGGGGCTGCGCTATCGCCATTTGAAATGGAACGGATTGCTGTGCAGGGAAATCTTCAGCCCAAATGGATGTTCTCCCTGCGAGCGCGCATGGCCAACATTGGCAAGAAGAAGCGCAGGCGTAAGCCACCGAAGCCGGTGCCGCAGGGGGCGTCTCCTGTCGCGATTAATGTTGAGCTGCTGCCGGTGCCCGAGACGGTTGGGGGCATGCTGCATCAGAAGACCAAGGAAAGTGTCAAGGGCGCAACCGCGGGGCTGGTCGCACGGATCGAGTATCACCGTCGACTGCGCGCCAAAGAGGGCCCTGGTCCTGTCGAGCAGGGGCTGCGCGATGTGTTCCTGGAGCCTCTGGTGTTTCTTCTGAGAAAGCTGCGCCTGTACTTCACAGCCTACATTCGGGTCGATGACGGGTTCCAGGTGCAAGTTCTTCGCAAGCGGGAAGAGCTCCGTCGTGGACGACGCGAGAGGGAAACGGCGCGCATGCAGACGCTCTTCCCAGACCAGCTTGAGGGTCACGACGAGGACGAGGAGCAGGAGGAGCTGCCACCGGTCGTCACTTGGCGCCAACTTGAGACTTTGCAGCAGACCATACAGTCAATTGTAGCTGTCCTTTCGCTTGTCACCATTGTCATTGCGGTCTTTGTCCACGAGTTGCAGTACCGCGGCTTTGTGCCGCCTTGGGAGCTGGACTGCGAGAACCCTGCCGCCGATCGCGCCCTTTGTAGCGTGAATCCTTCGTGCACCTACTCAATGGTGAACACTACGGAGATGAGAAATCTCCAGGTCCTTACGTGCTTCCCTATCGACCATTCGCGGGAGCTGATAGACCAGCTCAAGATCGCCAACTCGGGAATGACGGCTTGGCTCATCTTGACGGTCTATTTTTACTACCGCTACGAGGCCAACATCGTCTCGCTGCGTAACCATGTGGAGTTTATTGACCGTGAGCTGCACTCTCACTGGCTTTACACGCATGGCCTACTGAAGTGGTTTGTGCTCGAAACAATTTTTCTCCTCATCCATCAGATCCCGTATTATTCGACAGACATCGTCATTAACTCGGACCTTTTCTCGACGCGGCCATCCGTTTACTCGTTTGACGGCATCATCGCACTACTGATGGTGGTCCGAGGCTTTCAGATATGGAAATGGTACCGTGGCTATCTTTTTCACCGTTACAATTCGCGTGCATTCGCAGTGCGCCTGCACGATCAGCCTATGGGCTCCGTGCTCGCGTTGCGCGTGATTGCTCTCAATAACCCGTTGCTTCTATCCTTCAACGTCTTCCTCTTCGTACTCGGAGTCGGTTCTTACTTTTACCGTATCGCTGAAAGCTCGACAAATCCAACGTCGAGCCTTTACTATTGGGACTCGCTTTGGTTTGCAATGGACACGATGACGGGGCTGCCAATCGCAGAGGACCAAATCGAGCCAAAGGGCCAGCTAGGACGCTTTCTTGCATTTTGTGTGCGGATTCTCGGTATTCTTTGGTTTTGTTCTGTGGTTGCAGCGGCGCGAAACTCCCTGCGTATTTCAAGTGACGAGAATCAGGCACTCATGTGGCTGAAGATGTCTCGGTGCGTGCCCACTAGAAAGTAGCCTGGCTGGCAACCCTCTTGCAGGATGTTTCTTCCCCGCCCAGTGCCTTCATGGCTCGTTGAACCAGGCGTCAATGTCTTGCTGTATGCTGACTTCATCGTGGACCCCTGAATGCCAGGCTTAATTCCTTGGTGCGAACATCCGCTGCACGTGTCATTCAGTACATGCACATTTTCGGGGTCTACCACTGGGCAACCCTTCGACAGGTGAGCCGCTCTCCTCCAACAAGATGCGTGATTATCTTCCTCTGACCCTATTGCTGGGCGATAGATTCGGCGGCTCCACCACCGCAACCTCAAGCTGCGCGACTTTGAAGGAGGTGGCACTCGACTGGAAGAATCAGACTTTGATGTCTTCATGAAGACGGCGCGCTCCCGCCTGGAGCAGCGCAAGAGACTGGTTGAGCACGTCGAAAAAGATATCGATGAGGCGCTTGCAGTCGAGGATCGTGACGTAGCACCCGAGGTGGAGGGAGTCGCAGCGACCACGAAGGATCCGTCGCCCTCGCGCTCCAAAATTGCCATGGCGAAGGACCTTCGCGCACCCGCAGCGAAGGCAGCAGCAAAGCATCCAGCCGAGCGATCCGGTCTTGCATCCACCGAGCTCCTTTCCAAGACGGGATCCGCCGACCGGTCCAAGCCTACATCCGCCGACCGGACGCCCCACATTGGTTCCGCGGCCATGACGCCGATGGTGATGACGCCTAAGGCGCACACGCCAAAGATCCTCTCTCGTCGCACGTCCCAGACGCGAATTCAGCTGAAAGAGTCCCCGGCGTCCGCGTCACCTGCGTCTGTCTTTGCGGGTGCCAAAGATAGGGCGCAGGAAAAGACTCCAGTATCGGGCACAGCAACCCCCGTCGTGCGGCCAGGGGGCATTCTCAAGGGAGCCGGCGGGCTTGTGTCTAAGCGTGAGTCACGCGCGGGATCGCGCATCATGTCCCGTTCTGGATCGCAGAAACATATCAACATCTACGACCCTGACGGGACCGGAGGCTCTGGGGAGGTTTCGATATCAGCGTCTCCGATGATGACGTCTCCTATGGTGTCGTCATCGCCCCTGGCTGCTTCGCCCCGCGGTGCACAGACATCGCCGACGCGCGCCTCGGGGCGTCGCAGAGAGAGCGTGGTGGGGTTTGCTTTGCCTGAAGACGAGGCTGTGTCCGGGGAGGCGTTCGGTTCCGAGGAAGGGGACCTCGTCGTGCCATTCCGATCGCCCTCCACGGCGCACGTGCATGGCTCGGGGTTCGGGGCCACCGAGTGCGTGGTGAGCGGGGTTGATCACGGTACCAGTGAGGCGTTTTGGGACGTCGGTCACACCTTGCGCAATCGCTGCGCAAGCCTCCAGGTGTCAGGCAGTTCGTTTGGCGAGCACTCTGCCGCAGGCGTGTACTCGACGACCACAGCCCGGCAGGCTGCAGGCAGCAGTGAGGGCCCTGGTCATGTGCTGGGCGAGCCGCATCGACGCAGGGTTGCGATTGCGTGGGCAGAGGACGGTGGCGCGGGCGAGAGGGTGCGAGGATCGCGATTCGGCAGCGGGGGTGCGGGGTCACCACCAGACACGGGCTCCTCTGTCCCTGGGGCGGTGCGGCCCAAGGTGCAAAGTGGACGGCGCTCAAAGGCCGCGATTGTAGGTGGAGATGTCAACTACGACATTCTGCTCACCACCAAGGAGAAAGCTGTACTGCAGAGGCGTCGTTTCAATGAGCAGGTCGAACTCTTGCTCGACGAGGTGCAGGCGCTTCGAGAGTCCAGCGACGGCGTGCTTCGTCGCATGGGAATCGAACCCGTGCGCGTTGGGTTCTACGGCGAACCCATTGTGGAGGTTCGTTCTCTGCGCCTGAGCATTTACGTTTCTGTGTGTGTGTTACTGCTCTGATTTCTTGGTATCCAGGAGGAGTCCGAGATCGCGCAGTGGGAGCTCGACATGATGGCATCCCTTGACAGGTCCGTCCATGAAAATGTTCCATTCGTTTCAACCAAGAGTTAACAGCGGCAGTAGCTGCCGTCGTGCTTTGCGAGACAGTCGAGGCCTGGGTGCTGCAGGCGTTGATGAGCCCTCGCTGTTCCCTAAATGTACGCCTTGCAGGGCTGAGCGACAAGTCGCGACGCTGAACGAGCAACTTTCTGACTCTGTCGGTCAAATCATGCTACTGGTCCAGGGCCTTTACTCCAGGTACCAGACCCAAACAGTCTACTGGCCTACTATTCTGTTATTTTGGCCATCCGATCGAGTTTTTGAAGGAGTTTGAAATATGAGACGTATCCTGTTCATTATCTCCACTTGTTTGACTCGGTGCCCCGTTGCAGCCGCAACAAGTCTTTCCCGCCACCAGCCCAAACGGATACTAGTCAAGAATCAAGCCGGGCAACACAGCATGAAGTCCAAGACAAATGAGCTTTCTTTCTCATGCAGACCCATTCTACCGCGCTGAAACTTAAATTGTGTATATGGGGGTGTATCGATGTCACTTCACCAAACCCTGGTCGCATGTATTGTAATCCTATCTAGCCACCTGCCACATTGCTGGCGCGTTCATGGTCATGCAATGGGGCACTACAGAGCACGTGGTCTCGGTCGCTTCAAAATAGAATCCTTGGTGCATCGAGCGCCCCATCTCTGAATCCAGCGCTCGGTTGCGATTCCTAAAAGTGCACGACATCAGGCGCTTAGTACGAAATTCATGATGCAGTCGAGGAGACAGCCAAAATTTAAAACAGTGCCGACTCTTGTGATGAGAGACTGCACCTCGTCCTCAACTGCGCCTTTTATTTTGAGTGGGAGACTGTTGGTGTCTCCAACTGCTGCATCAAGCCATATCCTTGGAGCAGCTGGCTCTGGTGTTGTGGGTGCTGACAAGGGTAATGTTTGGGCCGCGGATAACTTTCTCCGATCCGTCCAGTGTAACTGTCTCATTTTCGGTGAATTAGATCGATCCTCAGATCCAGGTAGCAATCAAGTTGCCAAAAGTGAGAACCGCGGGAAATGCAGCAGCAGGTCCGGGCTCGCACCTTCGGCGAGTGCAAATCTTCTCCGTCCCCGGGTGAGATTCCCAGGGGTTTGTAGAGCCCTCGGTAAATAGCGTCTATGTTTGCCGGTCGTCGCCTTGGTCCAGCGGGGGGTTCCAAATCGCAGTCGCTTGATTGGTGTAATGAAGCCGTCTCGCCGCCAGAGCAAGTCGGCCCAGAAGATCCAGATCTCAGGGCCGCATTGACATGCTGCTTGGTTTTGTCTGTTGCGACTCTTGGACTGTCAGTACCCGAACCGATACACTGCTTACCTTCCACTGAATGGTGAATTTCTAGCTCTTCTTGCTCAACGGTTAAGGTGAAACATGCTTCGCTGCCATCTCCAGGGACCCTGGAAGAGGCCAAGTTTCGCTTTCCCTGGAGGTTCGGACACCGTGCTTCCTCTGGAGCGTTGTCGTGTGAAGGATCGGCTAAATACAGGTTGCGAACCGTTTCCCTTGAGCGCGCTCTCGTCCCATGGTTGTCTCGGACCTCGACGGGCGTTTTGGATTCGGAGGACACCATCCTTACAAAGCCTCCACGAGTTGCTTCTTCAAGTAACTGCGATCATGTGCTAAAATTTAGAGACGACTCGTCGCGTCACAAAGGGGGTCCAGCAAGCATACCCTTGCAAGCTCCTTCTTGTCCCGAGCAACCGCCTCCCGTCGCTCTCGTTGCTCTTGTTGACGATGACAAACAGCGCGGTCTCGCGAAAAGGGGTCCATCATCAAGCCAACCTGACCTACTGCCTCTCCGGTCGACTGAGCCACATCTGCCATTGGTAACTCTGCTCTCAAGACCGCAGAGGAGCAGGCGTGCCGAAAGGTACGTAAATCTGCTGGCTCTCTAAATCTGCTGGCGAGAGCCAGCAGCCTGCAATTGTCGGCGCGGGGCGGGACCATCGATGATGTACTCGAGAGTTCGCAGGAACGTATCCATATGCGCGTGCTAGAGAGAGACAGTAGGAGACCGTGGGAGCGTATGTGAGAGAGGAATGGGTAGTAGTGGATCGTTGTTCAGATAAACTCTCTCATCACGAATCCCTGCGCGGAGTCGAATCGATGCAGGTTGGTGTGTTTTTTGTGTGTTAGGGAAAAAAAGAACGCTTGAGATTTTGTCGAAAAGAGGCGGGCCCGATCCGGTCAAAATGCGCTCGCCGCCGCAGGCTGGTTGCGGCCGCAACACGCGGGATCCCGCAACTACGAGCAATCGTGCCATGGCTCGTTTTTTCTTCCCAGGTGCGTTTTCTCGCGAAGGCGCTCAACGCCACGCAGTTCGTTTGGGCCAAGCGCAGGCGGTCATCTTGTCAGGCGAAACGCCAGCGCTTCGTCAGGCATTACTCTCCCGCCCTCTCCTTCGCTGAAACCGTGACCAACGAGGCAGCTACCTGGAATTTTTGCAGCCCGCAGAGGTTTCTGTTGCATGGCTCTCCATTGGCCGGTCGAATGGACCGAGTGTTCTGATTTTTGCTGACCAGCGATGTCATGAACCGCAGGCGTTAGCCGTCCAGTATGCGTACAACGCGGCACTCCGTGGCTTCAGGTCATCGCTCGTGATGGAGCCGCACTCCACAGATATCCACTGAAACCCACCGTTTCTGCGCCAGTTTATACCGACAAGTCAACCCCTAGTATTGGGGGCTAGTGCCCGGGAGTCTTTCAGCGCACAAACTGGGCTCTGACCGCGTCCGAGAAAGAAGGTCTTTGATCCTGATGCGCGAGAAACCGGGGACATCAATGATTCGACCCGGACCGGCACCGCCTCTTTCAGCTGCGCTTAAGCTCATGGGCTTCAAGTCTGTCGCCCGCCAATTTTCTGCCGCACAGCCGATGAGTGCGCAAGTTTTCAGGATAAATTGACGGCGTCAGATTATACAGGTATGTGGCTGACGGAGCGGCGTTGCGCGCTGCTCTGGCGGGTCTACATGATGAAACTGACATTCCAGCCTTGATCGTGTTCGCATCTGACCTCTCGGTTCTGCCCCTCGAATGCACCAGTCCGAGCCCCCTTGAAGCCGCGATATCCCAGGATAGGGTTTTGCTGTTGACCATCAAACATTCCATCTCGGTGAGTCAATGCCTGCGGAGACACAGGAGCTTGCAGTCAGTGACGGTGGCAATGAGTTACATGCAATAGCATTATGTGTGGCACACATCCGTGAGGCCCAAGAGTTCTGTAATCGAGTGACGCTCACATCAGCGCGAAGAAGCTCAAGTGACGGGCAAGGTTTGCGACAAGCACGCAGTAACCAACAGAATCCGAACTAGCTTCCACGCAGAATTTGATATGCATCAAGTCGGGGCCTAAGCATTCTCCTGCTCGTCTATTGGACGGGCTACCCATGCAGTCTTGCCGTTGTGAGTAAGTGCAGCCACTGGCGCAGGGGGGGCTGGTACGCAGCAGGAAGAAGAGACGAGTCGCATGAGAGATTTCATTGGGTGCGAGGTGGTGATTTGTGAGGCATCGAACGATGAAGGGATGCCCAAACATTACTCCGCTTACCACATGTGCGTCCCGGCTCCTTATTTCTTGTTGGACGCTCTCGATTGCGGTCGATGAGCAACTGCTTTCAGCGCAAATGATTCGCAGTGAAATGCAGGTTCATATCAAACTACCTCCTACTTCGGCAAGAGAGTGCAGAGTGCAAGCAACTCCTCCACGCAAATCACTCGAGGTAATCGAAAGTCTCGGAGAAACGCCACCGAAGAACCTCCATTCCTGCTTGTTCACACAGCGCAACATTTCTCGTTGGGGTTCGTTGTTGTCCGGAGTGTTTTTGGCTCGACACCGCAATTCTTCTGACCGTACAGCTATACCCTCTAACTTAGAGGCTCATGCGCCATTCTGGTCCAGGTGTGAGCTGTGCAATCAAGAGTGGGCTGTACGTTTTAGGGTGACCCAGCAGGAGGTTGAGGTCCTTCAAGACTGCTGCGATCGGAAATAGACATTGCGAATGAGGGTGAAGGGGGGGGGTGGGGGGGCACGATGCGACCCTGTGCCGGAGACTCAGTGGACTGGAAAGGAATCGTGCTACTTGTAGATGCTTCAACAGCTGGCTCTTTGTGTAGAATAAAATTCAACAACAAATTACACATGCATCATGCTTGCCCAGTGCTCATCTTGAGACCATGTCGAGGGGAGGAGGAGCGTTGTGAAGCCCGGGATCAGCCGGAACTAGACTCCTGAAGTGACGCAACTTGCGACGCTGGCGCGCCTGCGGAGATCCCTAAGGTCATACAACGGGGGGACAAGGGAAGAACAAGGGGCACTGTAAGCAATTTGGGGAGCAGCGACCTGGCGGAGTGCAGGCGGCGTGAGCGAATGCCGGAGCTGGGCGAGCAGAGATAGGAGCCCGCCATCCACGCCCTCTGCACCAGCGTGGCTGAACTCATCCCGCGCCACAGCAGGTTTGTAAAGGAGTCATGGTGAAGCGGAGTGGGAGGTGCTGCGGCAGTTCACCCTGGAATCGGAGCTGTGTGGGAAGCAGGTCGAGATGAATCATGCGCACAGCGACGCCGAGACCTGTGCGGCGGACCGCGCCTTCGGCCGGGCGGTCGAATGCGACAAGACGCACTTCGGAAGTCGCACCAGCTCGCAAGCGAGTTGTGACGGGCGCGATCATCCGACCACCCTCGCGAAGCAGGGGCAGAAGCTCCTCCTGAGGCATGCACAAAGTCTGAGACGGACTTCAAAAGCACGTGAACTGCTCTGCACTGAACAAAGGCACGACGGACTGACCGCTTGCGCCGTAGAGATCGCGGCACCAACGTGGATGGCGTCAAAGCGCTCTACATCAGAGCGGCTGCGCGCGGCCAAGGAGAGGCCATCCTCGACTTTGACCGCGACTTGCGCGGCGCTTCTCAGCCGTGCAGCAAACAGATTCTCCTTTGCCGCCGCTGCTAGCGGCGCCGCGTGCTCAATCGCCTCCACCCGTCCTATCGAAGGGTCCGAGTAGGGTTCAGCACATGCGGCTCATGTCTGCTGCACGAAATTAACACGTCGGAGCGCATGCACACCATAGGCGTGGACGTGCGGCAGACGTGGAAATTGGGAGGTACCCTGCGGCCCTGCAAGCAGGGAGAGTGCCGCCGCCATGTAGCCACTGCCAGACGCGAGGTCCAGCGCCGCGGCCCTTTGGCCGCCGCTCCTTGCGTGGAGGAGCGTTGGAGCTAGCGCCTCGAGACAAACCTGTCACGGAACGCAGCTGGTTGAAAAGCTCATCATCCGAGCAGAAGCAAGGTCACTGAATTTCAGAATGGGCAAGGCCTGACCGCATGCACCCATGGCTCCGATATAGTAGCGCCATGGCCAATTGGTTGCGGGTAGTCCAGAGCAGGATCGCACCATCCACCTGCAGGGTGGTGTGGTGAGGACGCTGCATCTCCGGTGATCTCGGAGCACATGTGGCCCAACCTTGGCAACAAAAGTGAAAGCGCTGAGCGCCCTTCATTGCTTCCAGAACCGGGAAGCTCCGGATTGCCCCGCCCCTGACGAGTGAGTCCAAGAGCGCAAACCACCGCTTTTGCTGCACAGCTTCCCATTTGGCCCCTCCTCCTGAGTACACTGCACCGGAGGGTGCAGTCAGGGGCGTTTGATGATTCTCGTGGTCGCTGCACCCACCTTCGCGCACGCCCTGGCGTACCTTTGTCAAACCCTTGGCTGCTTGTATCCGGGCATCCAGGTGAATGGACGTGAGCTAACTGTGGCGAGCAGACCGCTGATTCCTTAAACGCTGCCGCGATGGCCGGGCCTCGGCTTGCTAGGAAGTAAATAAATGCAAGTCTCAGGCACAATGCGGAAGCTTTCACACCATGGAAACTCACACGGAGCATCTCCACCCTCAAAGATACGAAACTCCGGTCGGAACGTGGGTCCCAAGGCACACGCGGGCCCTAAGGCACGATCTCTCTCCCTCCAGTCTGCAAAGAAGTGCACAATTTTATCGCGCTTCGTGCGCGATAAATGTTGTGGACTGCATATCCTCCCTAGGTAGGTTGTTCGCAGCGCTCGTGCGTTTCCTGAACCCTTCGGTGCTTCTTTCTGGTGTGCGAGTCCTTCTTTTACGAATACATCTCCCGCTTGTTGCAAGTGGTTGGCACGTCTCTGTACTGGGCACTACCGCCCTGCTCTGCCTCACCCAGCTCTCAAAATCTCAGCCAAATCTCCCCTGCACGCGTTTATTTGCTCTCGCTCATCTCCGCATCGCCCTCACCCTCCTCACCCTCCTCACCCTCCTCACCCTCCTCACCCCCCTGGCCCTCCTCGCCCTCAGCAACTGCATCCGCCTCGGCAGCGATAGCGTCCGAGTCGGGCTGCGCCTCCCCCACTGCGCGCTCCTTTCCGGCATATTGCTGTTGCATCGCCTGCATTGCCTCTGTAGAAGACTGCCCAATCTGAATGTTGCGCTCTTGCAAAATTTGCATAACCACGGCCTGAATGTGCTCCAGCGACTGTACCTCGAAGGCCTTCCCAGGTGCGGCATCCGCAGCCCGTTCAGCACCACACTGTTCCCCAAGCGCCAACACCAGCTTGTCGGGCCGGTTCGCCATGATCGAAAATGATGGGGACAACTCGATGCAGTTCTCAAAGAGCGACTTGCGACCAAAGACGTACACGCCAAGGCGCGAGCGTGAAAGCGCCACCACCAGACGGCGTACATCGCGCAGGTGTCCTGCACCGCCCGTTGGTTCAGTACAAGCGCTGGAAGTCTTACGCTGAACGGGTAACAGCTTACACAGCTACAAATGGGAAGTGGGTGAGGGAACTTGGGGGGCACCTATGGCGTTGGTTCGGACTAGCGAAAGGAGGATGAAGTCGTTCTGCTGACCCTGATATTTGTCGACAGTCGCGATTTTGTGGGGCATTCCAAGCGCAGAATGTGACCCGCAACGGGCAGCGATTACATCGTTCAGGAGAGCAACCTGGCCATTGTAGGTCGAGAGAATCGATATCTTGTGCGCAGGGTACCCGAGCAGGCGCATGTACATGTACACGGCGGCAATGTACTCGGCCTCAGCAAGGTTCTGGTAGAAGTATGCGGTAGGCTGCGACTCGCCAACGCCGCCGAGGTCGCCCACGTCCACGAACTGGAACGTGTGCGCAAAGCCGCCGTTGGCGAGCTTGAAAGCAGGGCGCTCTGAAACGTGCTGCATGTTGCCGAGCGCTTTATAACGCCAGTTGTAGAGCGAGGCGATTTCGGGGCGCGCTCGACCCTGCGCGTTCAGCTCGATGTACGGAATCCCGAGCCGCACAAAGCGAGAGAAAAGCGACTGGTCCATGCGCGAATACTTCTGGAATGCCATGTTCTGGATGACTGGAGGGAGCTGGTTGTGGTCGCCAATGAGAACGACCCGCTTGAGACGGCACGGCTTGCCTTTGGGTTGTGCCTGCAAAAGCATCGGGATGAAGGTCTCGACCTCGAGGATCTGAGCAGACTCTTCCATCACGATCGAATCAAACTCAAAGCCAGAAGCTACGAAATCGTGCCGCTTGAGCGCTGCATGCGTGCACGTCATTGCGATAATCTTGGCCTGCGTAGTGATGAGATATTTGGCACGTTCCTGGTAAGTGCGCAGAATCTCGAAGGCGCGGCACTCATCCAGGAATGTGAAGACGTACTTCAGGTGCCTGAAACAGCCCTCGGCAGCTCGCATCGCGTCCTCAAATGCATCGCCAACGTCCTTGAAGACGGGCTCAGGGGCGTTCGAGAAGAACTCCGCAAATGGGAACTTCTCCACCACATCCTTGGCCGATTTGGACGCGCGCACCTTGTGCTCGTACTCCTCCCAACGCGAGAGAACATTAAAGAGATAAAAGTGCTGCGCCGTTTCGCAGGAGTAATCCACGTCGCCGACGACACCAAGCGAATTGGCGAGGCGGCCGACCTCACCAAGCAGCTCAATTCGCTTTTGGAGCATGAAGTTGACGCGGCCCCACTTGGAGAAGTCTTCTTCAGTCTCAAGTTTTTCCGCGTCATGTCCGAGGCGCAACAAGTGACGCTCGTGGATGTTGAGCGGAGCAATCTTCTCAAAAATGTCATTGAGCGCCTGGTTTGAGTGTGTGACAAGAAGAACGCGCTGCCCGGGGAAGTTGTGGTAAATGTTGCTCACAATTTGCACCGCGGTGTCTGTCTTGCCTGTACCCGGCGGACCTACGACCTGGGTGAGACCCTCGTTTGTTCCTGACAAGATCGCACCGATCTGCACAGGAGTGAAGCGCACCGAATTGGTCTTGCGTGCCTGCTCTGGGTACGGCCCCGGGTCCGGGGGGAGATACGACTCGACTTGCACCTCATTTACGCTGTCGCTCGGAAACGACACGCGGTAAGGCGAGACCGTCTGCCCCTTCGCATTCGGCTTGAACTGGACCGGCGCGCCGGGATGGACCGCCGCGCAGTACTCTTCGACATGGGCCGAGTCGAGGAATGTGTCGTTGAAGTCGACGGTCTTGAGCGGGTTCAATGATGTGTACAGGCATGCCGCAGGGTCGCCATACCCGAGAAGGACATCGTGCAGCCACTCGGGGACAACGATGTCGGTGTTCATGAGATCACGAATGCACTCGAGCACAGCCTTGAAATTGTTCTCCGACGCTTTTCGCTTCATCATGATGTTGAAAGTGCGATAGACTTCCTCACCTCCCGCCGCTTTGTCCGCAGCGTCGAGTGCGTACTGGGCGGGATCAAGCTTCACGCGCACGATCCGCTCAGGGCCACGCGGGAGGCCCTTCCCCTCCCGGTCAAGCGGGTTGTAGATCTTGCCGTCAACATCGAGCATGCCCTGCACCTCGCAGCCGCGGATGTACGCGAGGCAGTAGTCCTCTTTGGTCTTTCCCTCTTTGTTGGGCGGATGCTCGCCCTGGCGGTACCGCGCACGCAGCGTGAGCAGGAAAAGGATGTCGTGCTCGCGGAACTGCTCCCACTCCTTGAGCAGCCGCTGGTCGCGGATGCCCTGCAGCGAGTACGAGACCTCGCCGAGCACGTGTGCGGGGCGCGTCTCGCCGAGGTTTGGCTTGGCGACCTCGACCACCTCAAAATGCTCGATGGGAATGCACGAGCGTGACCAGCCGGTAAAAACGGTGCGCCCCGAGTGCGGCTGGATGCGCGGGCGCAGGCGGAGCGCGGCATCCTGCACATCCTGGCGGATTTCGTATGTGGACTCCAGGCGGAAGAGGTTGAAGTTACGCAGGAGGTAGTCGTGGAAGGTGAGGTACTGCAGATTCAGCTTCGGAAGAGCAAGCACATCAAGTCCCGAGAAGTTGACAGACGGCACGACATTTTCATCCCACAACAAATTTTCGTTTGGGTACACCGGCAACGCATTGATCGCGTCAAGCTGCGACACGCGACGCTGATGAGCCATTGTCCCGACCTCGAGCAGCAGCTTATGGTCTTCCCAAATAGCTGCACTTTTCTTTCCAGTTTCCTCCGGCGACGGCAAAAGGTGGACCTTACCGAGTAGCTGCTTCAACTGTGCCTTGCTGAGCTTCGCGAGATAGGAGTGCAGCGTCTCACGGCCCTCAATGGCACCAACGTTAGAAAGTGCGAAGTCGCGGAGCTCGTTGGGAAAGAGTGCAAAGGCGTGGCGCTGCAAAAGCTGCAATTTGCCATAATGCCGCGCAAGAACCTCATCGCGAGAGAGGGGCATTCCCGTGTGCTCGTTGATCTCAAAGTCTTGGTAAAATGCGAGTAGGTCGAGAAGCTGTGTGAACAGACGGCCTTCTGGGCGCGCAGCAAGCGGTGAGAGGCGCGCACGCACAATCAGCTGGCGGTCGAGCAGCATGGCGAGGAAGAAGCGCCGTGTGGGAAGTTGTGCGATGAGGTCGATCAGAAACTCGAGAACGCGCTCCAGGTATTTGCGTGTCTCAAGCTCCACCTTGCCCTCTGCAGAAATTTGCGACAAGCTAGAAAAGAAAGACTCGAGCAACCCAGGGAGAAAGAGGCCCTGGCTCTTGTCGACGCCCTCTTTCTTCTGCTTCTTGATCATACTCTTCCACTTCTTCTCAAGCTGGGGTGCCTGGCGGATCTCTAGCTCCAGTCGTGCACGCGAAAGATGCAGCCACAGTGGGAGCGCCACCTGCTGAAGGCAGACGCCGCGAACCATCGTATTCTCCAGCGATTGGAAACAATTGACCAAGAACTTGACTATCATTGATTTCTCTTTCAAAGAGGTTTCCTCGTCGTCGTGTGCAGCCACGACAGCAGAAAAAAAGGCTGGGAAGACTTCAGGGCGCGTCTCGAATGCCGGCCAGGCGCTGACCTGCTCGCGAAATTTCTCGTTGACCATAATCACGAGCGACATCACATGCGGCAGTGGCACGTCCCCTTCTGAAGGAAAGTTCGGCCAGAGGAACCTCTCGAGGTACTGCGAGTACTCGAGGGTCATGATGCGGTTCAGGGCAAAGCCTGCACCGCTCATCTCGGTGTAAATGGACTTGACCACTTCAGGGTCGAAGGAGCCGGCATCTTTGGCATCCTTGCCCCAGTGCTTTTCGGCCAGCTTCGTGAGCTTGTCTGCCTCAACGTCCTTCATCGTTGGGAGCGCCCCAGCCCTCGGCTTCAAACCCGCACTGCCGCCGCGACCGCGACCACCGCGGCCTGCAACACCCCCACGGCCGCGCCCGCCACGAGCACCGTCGCGCGCTACGGTCACAGGAACAAGCTCGCCGTCCACGCCCTGCATGTATCCAACGACTCCCTTGGGTCCTCCTTCGCCACGCCCACGCTTCCCCCCGCGCCCACGCGAGTCATCTCCTCGCCCCCGCTTGCTGGAACGCTCCCCTCCTTCGCCCTCGCCGCGTTTATCTCCGCCTGCATCCTCGGCATCGTCCATTTCCGCATCCCCTCCTGTCTCCTTGAATATCGCAGCAGCTGCGGCCGCGGCCGCGGCGGCCGCACTCACACCATCATCACTGACGGACGATGCCGCTGCGGCTGCGGCTGCGGCTGCGGCTGCGGCTGCGGCTGCGGTTGCTGGCTTTTCTACACTCACTTCTGCCTTTGCTGCCTTGCTCTTTTTCTTCTCTTTGGCAGCAGCTTTCTCCTCGTCAGCAGCCTTCTTGGCCGCAGCTTTCTCCTCTGCCGCCGCTTTCTCCGAAGCGGCCTTCGCCGCCTTTGCGGCAGCCTCCTCCTCAGCAGCTTTTTTAGCTTCGGCCAAGGCTTCCTCCTCCTTCTTCTTTGCAGCCGCAGCATCGGCCTTTTTCTTATCAGCAGTCTCCTCTTCTTCGGCCTGCTGCGCTGATTCTTTAGACGTGGCATCCCCGCGACGGCCAGCCCTCGAAACCTTGGGGGGGCTCTTGGGAGGACTCTTAGAGGCATTTGCATCCGGCCTGTCCCTCTTACCCTTGGGCGGGCTGGAAGGGGCCGCGGCTGCTGCAGGGGCATCGCCCGCTGCCTCGCCCTGTTCGTCACTGCGCTTCGAAGCACCGCCGCCACCCGCCGGCGCGGCGTCAGCGCTCGACTCTTGTGCCAGTGCATCTTTGAGCCGATCAAGGAGATCCTGGACACACCATGGGGTGTAAGAATTGCGGGAACTCCGGAGACGTCAAAACAAGGGGCAGGGCCTGGGAGCACCGGCTTGTTCCCTGTGACGGGCAGGCCGCGTTTCTTGAGCTCCTCCTTCAGCTCTGCAACCTGAGAGTAGAAAAATATCGGTGGTCAGGGCAGTGCCAACGGGTGTTGACAACGGGATCTCTTCTTGGCTGCTACACCCGTGGCTCCCCTCAGGGCCAAGCTTGGCGGAGACTGGCAGGATGTCCGCTGAGGGCAGTAATCCTTGAAGCAGAGTGCACAACTAGAGCTACAACCCAATCCAGTGATGAAATGCATCCTTTCCTACAGCTGTCAACAGGACCATGCGTCTGGCTGTGACATCGGGATCAAGGGTGCTGTATGCTGCCAGCAGAGGGTCAGAGCGCACAGGCGCCCCTCCGGCCAGATGCTGTCGTCCTCACGCCATCTAGTTGTGTTCGCGCTGCAGGCTAGGTCTTATATTCCATGCACACGGTCTCACCTTCATTTTGTCGATCCCTGAGGCATCGACTGCCTTGCGCGGCATCTTCCCCGTCTGGGAAGGCGCGCTCCACCTGCCCGCGTGCGTAGACTAAAAGGTGTAGACATTTGCCTTTTAGTCACAAAAAGTTGACTTGGAGATCTTGAAGTAGTTAGGTGGACGAGCAGCTCGAGGTTGCGTCCCGCGGGGGCTCCCAGTCGGCCAATCCACAGATCGTCAGCACCCGCCGCGCCGATTTCGCTGTCTGTAAAACGTGTCATCAAGAGGAAGAGATCCACTCCTCCTGGGCTGCCCAAGTACGGCAGAAAAGGTTCTCTGGCGGCGCCCTCGTCTGCACGCACTCGTTGCACACAATGCCAACCTCAGAAGACAGCATGCAGGTGGAAGGTATTGCTTCTGTAAATACACCGGTGCGCTCAATTTCCCACTACACCTGCCGTGGTGCGGCCCGATCGTTGAAAGGGATTAGCGCCTGACGGAATGTTCTAGAAACTGTAGCGCAGTAGAGACTTGGCTTGATGTTGCTTCACTGGCGGAGGCAACGAGTGCGCGCACGCATATGAAGTGGTCACTCTGAGACGCCAACTAGCTTTGCCAATGTGGCAGTGGCATTCAGCTACCAGGGGCGGGGGTTGCAGGTTACCTTCAAGTATGTTTACATACCTTGCGACGACTCGGAACGTGTTGAGGAGCGAGTAATTCAGACCACGCAGGGCGAAGTGCTTGGCTGCCTGCTCGGTGAGTGTCCGACTCTTAGTTGTGCTTAGTTTGCGGGAAATCTTCTTAGGGCTCGGTCGCACCTCACCCCTGCGTGCTCCGCAGACGAGCTCAGGGCACACTACATCAAGCGCGGCAAGATCACTTCCACTTCCAAACGGCAAGAACTCAAGGACGCTATGGTAGAGCAGGTTGCCTGCCAACTCTTACCGGACTAGTCCATGCGCTAGGTGCAGAAGACTGCAGCCGGTGGCTCGCGCTAATGCCACGGCAGCTCCTCATGCCCTCGCGCGCGCGCAGATGAAGAAGCAGGGTCAGCAGCCTGACCAGAACGACGCAATGCTAGACGTCATGGCTGACTCGCAGACCGTCGATATCGTTCCACTCATCCCTGCGCTTAAACCTGGCGGTTTTATTTCTGTCACTCTGTACGTCGACGACAAAGGCAACGCAAAGGAGCTCCCTCTCAACTCTCGCGCCACAGCGCTCGTGTCCGCGTGTGGCGCGAACCCTACGGATGTGCTCGGCGACGCTTTCGTCGCGCGCGCGTACGACAACGAGGCGGAGGACATGAAGCGACTAGACTTCTCTCTGCGTGACATGGAGCCCTCCGCGAAGTGGTTCCGTGAGGCCTTCCGCCTTAAGGCTGTGCTCGTCCTCACCCGCGAGGGCACGCCGCAGGACGAGGCGGCCAATAAGGTGCCACGCACCGCCCACGTCCCCTCTAGCGCACACCTCCTCTGCCAACGCGCCTAGCGGCGCAACAGCGGGGAACCTGCTCTCGTGCCGCTGGTGTTTGCTCACATGCGCTGCACGATGAGCAGGCGAGCAGGGAGTTTGAGATGCTGAGTCAGTACGACGACAGCGACGGCCTGCCGTTTGTCCCGCCCTTCGACCCCCCGATGCCGCCGCAGGAGCGTGTCGCTGCCGCCGAGTCGATCCGTGCCAGAGGCAACGCGCTCTTTAAAGAGGGGAAAACCGAAGGGGGACTCGTGGCATACGAGAAA
>ENA-UOXV01002883-UOXV01002883.1-marine-metagenome-genome-assembly--contig:-NODE-2883-length-21864-cov-4.523775_pt1 | contig 21864 bp, 21 predicted proteins | sample MGYA00238165_ERZ766961 | MGnify/ENA primary metagenome ERZ766961 (study PRJEB28924, sample SAMN03173240) | marine metagenome | biome: Marine; feature: Water; material: Subsurface seawater | place: North...
TGAATCAGAAGAAAAAATAATTAATTTTTTAATTTATAGATATGGAGAATATATTGTATTTAAACCTAAATTTGAATTCTAAACTCACTTACATCTAGATTTAATTAGCACCCATGTATACTCAAAGAAGATATCCTTTAAAAAGCGTTTTCATTTGGACTAGAAGAGAACTCATTTTTTTCCTCATATTGGCAACAGCCGTTACCATTTTATATGAGTTATTAAATATTAAATGGCTGCAAGTTCCCTTGACACCCGTAGGGTTAATTGGCACGGCAGTAGCCTTCATGGTTGGTTTTCAAAATAATGCGGCTTACGACAGAATTTGGGAAGCTAGAAAAATTTGGGGAGGAATCGTAAATAATTCTAGATCATTTATAATTACTTTAAAAGATAGTTTCTACATTCACAACTCTGAGGTTTCGAAAAACGAATTTAATCATTTTATGTACTTGAATTTTCAGGTGTTCATCTTCAAGAAACTAATTTGGATAAAACCCTGTTATTAAGCAGTTATTAATGATCTAAAGAATGTTTTTATTGTGTAGGATTTGCCACTCAATTCAAAATTCAAATATCTAACATCAAACACCCAATATCCAGCATCCAGCAAATCCATTATTCCCCTTTAAACGGGTGCAGAAATTGATTTTTGAAACCAACCGGATCATCTTCGCCTTCTATTCCTACCTGTTCAATGCTTCTGTCTTTTGGTAATAAATAAGTTCCAAACAACAAATCCCAAATAATAAGTACTTTTCCAAAATTGTGATTTGATTCCTTTTCAATTTCGGAATGATGCCATCGGTGTAACTCAGCAGAGTTAAAAATGTAATTTAAAAAACCTGCTTTAAAGTTAATATTAACATGCTCCAAAAACCCAGTGACTCCAGAAAAAACGAGAACTAATATTATTAGGTTATCGGAAGCGTTTAAGAGTAATAAGGGTAAGAGGTAAGCCGCACTGCCAAGTATGGCATCAAAAAAATGGAATCGGCCAGAATTTGCCCAATAAACTCGTTTAGAAGAATGGTGAACTGCATGTAGTTTCCATAATTGAGATACACTGTGACTCATTCTATGCATCCAGTAATAACAAAACTCACAAAGCAATAGTGCTATGCTAAAAGCGAGTAAAGGATGTAGTTCACCTTCTAAATAATTTGAAACACTGGTGTTGGCTAACCAAGTAATTGGGAAAAAAACAAGAAAGGGGAGTAGAAACTGGGTGAGTTGGGCTGCAAGGGGCAAAGTGATAAAAGTTTGTAAAAGGTCAGTCTTAAAATCATTCCGATTTTTATTCCAATCTAAATTGTAAGGCATTAGATTTTCCAGATAAACAAATACAATCAATAAGGGTAGAAGTATGGCAATAGGAAGTAAAATTAAATAGGCCTCAGGAAACCATTGAATTAAAGAAAAAGAAGCCCAAATTGTTCCAATGAGTATAACAGGGTAAAAAGCATATTTAATAATATTTTTCATCGTTTAAGGTGTTGCTTGATCTTCAAATTTACAACAGAACCATCTTTTGACTTAACCATCATTTACCATCTCCTGGGGCCAAATTGCTTGTAGTTTTCAGTGATTTTCCAATATTCATGACATTTGGCTTGCATACTTTTTAAGAATTTTGCATTTGGTTTGCTGGTCTCAGGTGATAATTCATAAAGCTCTTTGCACATATTGTAATAGCTCTCTAGCATTTCTTTACCACACGAACCATTTTTATACACAACCATACAAGTTAGGGGAGGCCGACCATGTTTTACTTCACTTATTGAAATTGCTTCAAGATCCTCATTAAATTCATCACGATCTTCAGGGTCTTGAAAATTATATCCTGTATCTGAATCTGTGTTTAACCTAGAATAGGTGGTCGTTTTACCTTGTACGGCAAGCTCTATTAGCTTTTCTCTTATTTCTAGGTTAACGTATAATTCGTCCATAATGCAATAATTTAACTTAGAGGTTTTGACTTTTGTTGAATGAATTTACAAAATAGTCTGTTCTAGTGTTTTCAAAAGTAATTGTAAAATGAAGCAAGAACTATTTCGAAGCAAATACTTCTGGGTCGTTTAATTATGATTTAGATTGTTTTTTATCAGAGTATATGTTAGTGCCTTTAAACTATTTAAAATCATTATCGCAAATTATATATTCATATGTAGTACTAGTAATGTTATTGTTGACTTTGATTAATACTTTAGTATAATTACATAAACAAAAAGGGCTTCTGCTAGTTGAATCTTCGGAACTGGTATAACGCTATTGGAAGAATGGCTTTTTTGAAGTGAACAGGAATTAAACCCAAGTATGAGAAGGGAGACAATTAGAATCTTAAAAACTGATTTGGTTTTATATTTATAAAATGAAAGTTCTGTTTTGGTCACAATAACTCCGAAAACGTAGTTATTGGTTTTTATTATGGATTCAATTAATAATCATCTAGCACATCGTATACAAAACGTGTTTTCTGGCATTAGCATGAGTCTGCCTTCTTGAATTTCTTTTCCGCATCGACCACAACGTCCAAAATTTTCTTCATCAATTTTAGTTATGGCAATTTTAAGTTTTTGGAGTTTAAATTCTGTCTGTCGAAGAGCTGCTTGATTGACCGATCTATTATTAATGGCATCCATTCTACTAATTCTACCTATAGCCACATCAGGGGCAATGGGTTTAGTTAAATCTTTAAGCGATTCAATTTTTTCTTGGGTAATAAGAAGTTCTTCTTCAATCTTCTTTTTTAAAAGTGATTTATCCATGAAATGAAATAGAGCTTACCAAACCAATTTATTTTAATTCGGATTGACTAAAGTAAGGCTTAAAATGTTTTTCTTGGTCAAGAATTCTACAATTACATAATTACATGACTGAACAAAACATTGAAGAGAAATTAAAAGAGATAATCAAACCTTATGTTGGGGATGAAGAAGCTTTTAAAACCCTGACCAGTGAATCTCATTTGCTCACTGATTTAAAAATAAATTCGGCCCATTTGGTAGATGTTATTTTAGACGCTGAAGAAATTTTTGATATTGAAATAGATGACGAAAGCGCTGAGAAAATGCTAACTGTTCAAGCCGCATTGGATGTTATTACTCTAAAATTGAATGATAAATAAGTGGATATTGGCTGCGACATAATTCATTTGGAAGATCATTGGTCAGTTGACACGTTGCGACAGCGAAGACTTTTTAAATTGTACGTTAAGAGTGAGTTGAGCTTGCTGGCTCAAATACATGAAAACCCGAAAATTGCAGAGGCTGTGCTTTGGTCTGCCAAAGAAACAGCCTACAAAAGCAGCTATGTTGGAATAGCTCGTTTTATCCCCAAGCAGTTTATTCTTAACCAAGTTTTAAAAGATCATTTGATTATTCATTTTAAAGAAAAATTAATTTCGGTAGCCTATATTATTGAGAAGGAATATGTTTTTACAAAAACGCTAGAATTAGCAAAAACAATATTTAGAAAAGGGCATTCTGATGAATACATTCACATTGAAAAAACGGAAGAAAATGAGTCTTTTAAGGTGAGAAAAAATGCTTGTAATTATTTGAGAAATAAGTATGGAGGAGAATGGGGGATTTGCAAAACGGAGTTTGGAAAACCTTATTTGATTCAAGATAACAACGTGTCAGAAAAAAAAATTAGCATTAGTCATCACAAACCATTTATTGCCTTTGTTTTGCATTAGTCTATTTTGATTTACCAAAAGTACAAATACCCGATTCTTGCTGGAATAATTCTAATTACTCTCTTTATGCTTTGGCAGTTATTGAGTTTAGGGTTTAACTATGATTTTGAGGCCTTTTTCCCTCGAAATAGTGCCGATACGGAGTTCTTTAAAAAGTACCGAGCAGACTTTGAAACCGATAACGATAATGTACTTATTGGAATTGAAAATAATGCGGGCGTTTTTCAACAAGATTTTTTAACCAAAATTGATGAGCTTACCCAAAAGCTTGACACATTAGAAAATGTGGAATTGGTTATTAGTCCAACTAATATAGTTGAGTTTAGACGTTATAGTATGTATCCGGCGCTGGTAGAAAAACCATACATACACATAAATGATTCGACTAAATATGCGGAAGACAGTGCCAAGATTTTTAGAACTCATGAGTTTATAAATACCATTTTTTCAGCTAACTCCAGCAGCATTGCTATTCTGGTTAAACACAAAGAATTGCTTGATAATGAGGGTTGTAAAAAGATATCTGAAGATATTCGAAGTACAGTAACAGAATATAATTTTGATGCCGCGCATTTTGCAGGTAGAGGTGAGGGGCAGACCATTTACATTGATTTGGTTCAAAATGAAACCCTCATTTTTTTGGGTTCAGGCATGTTTCTGGTTTTCCTATTTCTGTTTATAGCCTATCGTTCGTTTTGGGGCATTTGGATGCCTCTTTCCGTAGTTGGTCTTGTAGTAGCATGGACAATGGGTTTTATGGTGATAACGGGCAAAGAAATCGATCTTATGACCAACATAGTTCCCACCATACTCATGGTTATTGGCATTTCGGCAGTTATTCATTTGCTTACCCACTATTTAAGTTTAAGAAAAGAAGGTAAGAATCGGGAAGAGGCATTAATGGAGGCCGTAAAACAAATTGGTTTTGCTACTTTTCTAACTACGCTCACCACCATGATTGGTTTTATGACCCTGCTAAATTCTTCTGTTCAGCCCATAGTCGATTTAGGGATTTACGCGAGTATAGGATTACTGTTTTCATTCATTTTAACCTATACCTGGTTTCCAGTTGTTGTTTTGCTTCATAAACCTATCTATTCAGATCGATCTGCCAAGTTCAAGGACTTTTGGAATTCTATTTTAACCAGAACTGACCAATTTGTGCAGCGCAATTACAAGGTCATTGTATTAGTTAGCAGTGTTTTGGTACTCGTTTTTGGATTCGGAAGTGCCAATATTAAAAAGAACAACTACATTTTAGAAGGTTTAAAAGCGGATCACCCTCAACAAAAAGATTTTCGCTTTTTTGAAGAGCGTTTTTCTGGAGCTCGACCCTTTGAGATGAAAATTTGGCTTAAAGACTCAAATGTGTCATTGTTCGATAGAGATGTTATTACTCATTTGGAAAAGCTACACAACTACTTGGAAAACGATTATGGTGTTGGTGGTTTGGTTTCACCAATTTCTATTGTAAAAAACGCCAATAAAATCTGGAACGCAGGAAAGGAAGAGAAGTATATCGTACCTGACAAAGACAAAAGGCTAGCTCAGTTAGAAAAGGACTTGTATCGCTACAGTAAACAAGTAAAAACCAATATTTATTTAAAAAGAAATCACCGAGAAGCGAGATTAGTTGGGAATATCCCTGATGCTGGTAGTTTTATTGTAAATCAAAAAAATGAAGAGCTGAACACATTCTTTAATTCGACTTTAGACACGAATGTGATCCAATATCAAATCACGGGGTCAGCAACACTCATGGACATTAATACCAATTTTGTAGCGAGTAATGTAATTGAAGGATTACTGATTGCCATCGGAATTATTGGAATTATTGTTGGCCTGCTTTTTAGGTCTTTCAAAATGGCATTGATATCTTTGGTTCCCAATGTATTTCCGTTGATTATTTGTGGTGGAATAATGGGTTTCTTTTCTATCGATTTTAATCTTCCTACATCTATTATTTTCATTATTGCTTTTGGTATTGCTGTAGATGATAGCATTCACTTTTTAACTCGGTTAAAACAGCGGCTTAAGGCAACAAATGGTGATATGTCTTTGGCAATGACAGGCACATTTATGAGCACAGGAAAAGCCATAATAGTGACTTCATTAATTCTATCTGGAGGGTTTCTAACTCTTTGTTTATCAGATTTTTTGGGTACGTTTTATATAGGATTACTGATTTGTATAACCCTTATGGTGGCTCTACTTTGCGATTTATTTTTACTTCCGGCCATTATTCTTTTAGTATGGAAAAAATGAATTGGAAAGAAGAACTGAAATCACGAATGCAAATAGATCGTAAGACACTTATTATCTACTGTGTCATTTATTTTAGTTGGGGCTTGGCCATGAATGCGTTTGGCCAGTGGGCCGAAATTGCAAAGTTTACGTATTGGTGGCAAGTTATTACTTGTTACATTTTGTACATGGTTCCCATTTCGATTTTTCTGAGAGGTTTTAAATGGTACGAGCAATATGCTTATGGTTTAGTAGCTATGGGAGCTTTAGAATTTCTGGGCTATGCACTTGAAACGTCCTATGCCTATCCAAACAATTTGTTAGATCAGCTTTTTAATCCTCAAAATTTCGCATTGGGCATGGCTATGTTTTTTGGTGCTTATTTCCCCTTGGGAAATGCACTTGTAGCTAAAGTTCGAAAGTTGGTTTAAGAAGTGAGAGTTTAGGGCATAAAAAAAGGTCCATGCTAAGCACGAACCTCTTGAAAGGTCTAAAACGGGTAAATTCTATGTGATCCTTTCCCTTGTACACGAAGGATTTAAGAAAAAGGTGGGGTAGGTTAGAAAAAAAAATAGAAATTAGCAAAATATTACTTGAAGATGAAAAAAATATTAGTTCCAATTGACTTTTCAGAAAACGCTAAAAGAGCTCTGTCGTATGCTGTTCAGTTCGCCGTAACCGCTGATGCGAGTTTGACAGTTTACCACATTTGTGTTAATAAACTAAACTTAAAAGATCAACGTGAATTAGAAAAAGAACTGAGTAATTTTTGTAATAATACTTTAGAAAAGCACGACTCAGATATGGATCTGATTAGTTCAAACGTCATAAACGGGGAAAGTATTAAAGCAATTAATGAGGTTGATATTATTTCGACTATTGATTTGGTTGTGATGGGAACAAAAGGGGCCAGCGATGTAAATACCGATTTGGTAGGTAGTAATACTATTAACCTCATTAATTCTTGCTCCAAACCGATTTTGGTTATTCCTCCTCATGCCGATTATATAAAGGCTTCAAACATTATGTTTTGTTCGGATTATAAAGAGCTAGAAATTGATTACTCGTTACCAATACTCAAAGAATTCGTTACTTTGATGGAATCTAACCTTAGAATTGTTCACATAAAAACCAATGATAATGCTCCTCACCCTGTTCATATTGAGGAAAGTAGGAGGGAAGGTAAGTTTTTTGAGCCAGAGGTTAAACCAGCCTATAAGCTCGTTCATGCTAAAAATGTTTTTGACGGAATAAACTACTACACCAATTTAAAAGGAGACAATGAAATATTGGCCATGGTAAATCGGCATCACAGTTTTTTCAATCGCCTTTTTAGAACAAATACAACTGAAAAATTAGCCTATCACACAGATGTGCCGCTTTTGGTGTTGCCAGAATAATTTAATAGAGATGGTTTGTTGGATTTATGAAAGAAACAATTAAAGTGAAGATTTAATAAATCATGCATCATTAAGCCAACCCCATAGTTTTCCAAATACGGAAGCAGGTTTCGCTTTTGCATTTTTAGTTTCTGTTTGCTTAATATTTACAGATTCAATCTTTTTCTGTTTTTCTTTTTTCTTCTTTTTCTTGGTCTTTATTGTTGGCGAAGCATTCTTTGATTTTTCTTGATATTTCTTTTTATTCAGTTCTTTTAATGATTCAGCTGTTTGCTTTCTTTTAGCCTCAATTTCTTTAAGTTCTTTTTTTCTCTTTTCTTCAAAAGATTCAGAAACTGTTTTTTTGGATTTTTTTCTTTTGTCTTCTACCGGTCTCTTTTTTGGTCTTTTAGTACGGACTGGACGAGCTGCTTTTTCGGCATTTCTTTCTGCTATTCTTCTTAGTTCAATTTCGGGTATTTCTATTTTCCCAATTATTTTAGGCCCTTCTAAAGTTGGTATTTCGGTTTCTATTTTATCTAATGGTACAATTGGTTGAACTGTTTCTGCAGGCTCCGCAGCTTTTTTGGTTTCAGCTTCAACTGAAAGAGTGTCTATAACCTCTTTTATAATTTCTTTTTTCTCCTCGTTTATTTCAGGGTGTACTTCAGGAGCCGAAATTGGGGTAAATGCTTGAGTTAATTCATCAAGAAGCTCATCAGGAACTTTGGCATTTGGATGTGCCTTAATTTCTGTTTTGAAATCATTTTCTAACTTTCTTAATATTTCTTTTGGCGAAACACCTAACTGCCTAGCCAACTGACCTAATCTCATACCCATTTTTAATAAGCGCGCAAATATAACTAGAACCACATAATAACAAGGATATAAGCTGATTCCATTATGTTATTATTAAAAAGCTGTTAACATTAATCTTTAAATGTTTTGTGCTGGGTTTAAATCCCGTTACTTTTGCAAACTGAAATGGATAAGATGGGGGAGGAAAATATCGATAATTTAGAGATTAAAACTGGTAAAAAACTATACGATTACCAACATGATGCTATCGATAATATTCTTGAAATTATTGAACGTAAAGATCATAAGGTCAACTTATTATATCAACTTCCAACGGGTGGTGGAAAAACAGTTATTTTTTCGGAATTTGCTAAACAATATATTAGAGATACCAGCAAAAAGGTTCTGATACTTACTCACCGAATTGAGCTATGTGCCCAAACTTCTAACATGCTTTCAGAATTTGGAGTCGCCAATAAGATAATTAATAGTAAGGTTAAAGAATTACCGGATCAAGATGATTTCGATTGTTTTGTTGCTATGGTTGAAACCTTAAACAATCGATTGGCGGAAGATCATTTTGAACTGAGAAATATTGGTTTGGTTATTATTGATGAAGCTCATTATAATTCATTCCGAAAGCTTTTTAAATATTTTGAGCACGGAACCATACTAGGTGTTACTGCTACACCATTGAGTTCTAACGTTAAACTACCAATGAAAGATCACTATGATGAGTTGATCATTGGTGAAAGTATTGGTTCTTTAATTGACAAACAATTTTTAGCGAAAGCTAAAACCACTTGTCTAGATGTAAATCTAAATTCTTTAACTATTGGAATTAACGGGGATTACACCGTTTCATCTTCCGAAAGACTATACAGTAATTTTTTAATGCAAGAAAAATTATTGGAATCCTATGAAGAAAAATCGAAAGGCAAAAAGACTTTGATTTTTAATAGTGGTATTAAAACTTCAGAAGCTGTTTATGAAACTTTTACTGAAAACGGTTATGAAATTAGACACCTCGACAATAAACACAACGAAAAAGAAAGGCGAGAGATTTTAAGTTGGTTTAGAAATACGCCTGATGCAATTTTAACTTCGGTTGGTATTCTAACAACAGGTTTTGATGAACCTTCAATTGAAACGATAATCCTGAATAGGGCTACTAAATCACTTACGCTGTATCACCAAATGATTGGTCGGGGATCACGTGTTTTTGGGGATAAAAAGGAATTTGAAGTAATTGATCTTGGTAATAACGCAGCACGATTTGGCATGTGGGATTCTCCAATTGATTGGAAAGATATATTTAAATACCCAAATCAATTTTTAGAAACAATTCCTTCAGACGATCAAATTCAACGAAACTTTACTTACAGAATGCCTGAAGAGCTTCGAAAGAAGTTTGCAAATACGGAAGAGGTAAGGTTTGATATTAAAGCAGAATACAAAAAGGTACTTGGTGAAAGATTAAAGCCAAGAATAGCTTTGGATAGATCTATCGAACAACATGTAGCAATGTGTATGGATAATAGCGAAGACATGTTTGATGCTTTGCAATTGGCCACTTTACTTGTTGGTGATATTGAGTCTCGTGTAAGACATTATTCTTATTGTATAAATGGTACTCAGAACTATACTCAGTGGTTAGAAGAGGATTATATACGTAAAATGAAGTCTAGTATTAGGGAGAAGAACCCTTTACCAGTTTAATTCAACTCACTATCTAATTACTATAACCGAGTCAATAAATAAATCTGTTTTCGGCCAATCCCTAGAATCAGTTTCCACTTCGGTTATTTTTGAAACGACCTTATTGCCGCTAATTATTTCTCCAAAAACAGTATGTTGTCCATCGAGGTGTGCAGCACCGGGATATTTCATGTAATAATCGCGTTGGGTTTTTGAATATTTGTATTCGTAATTTCGCTCATGAACATCCAATGTAGGGGCATTATAAACTTGACCTTCAACAAAATAAAAGGCGTAAGGGTCTGATCTTTTATCTGGGTTGTTGCCATATTTTCTGGAGGCGGCTAAAGCTCCTTTTTTATGATACCTTCTTTTACTCATTTCAGAGGGTATAGTATATGACCCAATGTTTTGTCTAATCTTAGCATGATCTTCATCAAATGTACCTCCCGATTGTGCTATAAAACCCATTACTGCTCGCGTGAATACACTCCCATTTAAAAAACCCTTTTTACTCATCATTATAAAGTTAGCTCTATGCAAAGGAGTGTCTTTATAAAGTCGAGCTCTAATTTTACCTTTCGAAGTATATATATCTACTAAAGTTTCTGGATTTTCTTTTCCGTAGGCAATTAATCTGTTTGTTACATTTTGATCAGTTATTGGATTTTTAGGTTTTTTCTCTTTTGTTTTCGGTTTCGCATATTCAATTAATGGAGTCTCTTTCTTTTTGATAGTTGGTTTTTGCTTTTCTACATTATTCACTTTTTCACCTGTAGAAACATCCTCACAGGCAATTAGCCAAATCGAGGAAAAAAGAATAACAAAAAACTGAAAAAAACTCACTCTAATTTTGTGTGAATGGAATTTTAATAGTGAATTTAGTTCCTTGATTCTTAAACGATTCAATGTTGATTTCCCCATTATGGGCATCAATAAATTCTTTACATAAAATCAACCCTAGGCCGGTTCCTTTTTCTTTTTTTGTTCCTGGTGTGCTTCCATGAGACGCAATGTCAAATAAATTATTCATTTGTTTATCGGTCATACCAACTCCATTATCTTCAATACTTATTTTAATAAACTCTGAGTATTCATTCACATTAATTTCAACTGTACCTTTTTCATTGGTAAATTTTATTGCATTTGAAAGCAAGTTACCGATAACGGAATTCATCATGTACTCATCAAAGGAAACCATAATCTCTTTTGGTCTTAAGTAGTTAATACTGATATCTTTTGCTTTTGCTAAATTTTGAATGAGTTGAATATTCGATAAAATGAGTGAATTTAAATTATGCGATTCTGGAGTAAAAGGGATTTGGCTTTTTTGAATTCGACTCCACTCTAATAAGTTATTTAGCAGGTTACTTGCAGCGAAAGAAGCTTTTACGAGTGTACTAACATATTCAGAAACATCGTTTTCATTCATACTTTCTCTATCTCTTTTAAATATCCTTAGAGCAGAGGCAATGCCACCAATTGGATTTATTAAGTCATGCGCCAATATGGAGAAAAACTTATCTTTTGAATCATTGACTATTTTTAGTTCAGCATTAAGCTGTTCAAGTTTCAAATTGATTTTTTTCTTTTGTTTCAATTGATAAAAAAAGTGCACACCTAATACAAAAAGCAGAATAGTTATGATGGAAATAGAAACTAGAATAATATAGTTTTGAGCGCTTTCACTTTCTAGCATTGCAATTTTGTTCTTATTCTCTAACTTCTGTTCTCTTTCTTCGAATCGTGCAAATTCTTTGGCTTTTTCAGTAGAGAAAACTGCGGTTTTATTCGACCAAAACAATTCTTTGTATTTCAGGGCACTTTTATAATCTCCCATTTGAGTATAAATCTCCTCTAGAGTTTGATAAATAAGATAATTGGATTCACCGATTTCAAAATAGCATATTTCTGCTTTTTTACCAAGTTCCAGAGCTGCTTTTAGATACTGACTTCTATTTGATAAGTTAGGTAAATTATTTTCTGTAACCAGCAGTGGTATAGAATTGTCCTTACTCATTAAGAGGTATAGTTTACTTAGCCCAGCTAAATCAAAAGCCACCCCACTTATGTTTTTCATTTTCTCATCTAGGTCAAGTGCATTTTGATAAGATTCTAGGGCCCTATCATATTCTTTAAGTTTTGAATAAGTAGAGCCCAAATTCGCCCAATTGTCTGAAAGCCCTAGTTTATTTTCAAATAAGCTGTCAATGGTTAGGGCTCTATTAAAGTATTCTAATGCTTTTTTGTACTCTCCACGATTCTTGTGAACCAGTCCAATGTTTCCATAAACACATCCAATTTGTTGATTATCATTTAATTCCTGAAAAATCGATAAAGATTTCTGGTAGTAGTTTAGAGAAGTAGTGTATTCATCTTGCTGTTCGTAAAGATTCCCTAAATTGCCAAAAAGCTTTGCCTTTTCTTTTTTTGATCCTATTGACTCTTCTATTTTTAAAGCCTGAAGGAAATAATCTAAAGCGGAATTATAATCGGTTTGCATTTGATAAACAACTCCAATGTTTCCAAGAATTTTTCCTACCCCAGATTTATTATCTATTTCTCTGTAATGTTTAATAGCTTGTTCATAATTATACAATGATTTTTCATAACTACCAGTTATTGCATGATATAAACCTATGTTTCCAAAACTAAGGGCTTGACCCTTTTTGTACCGAATTTTGGTCGAGACTTCCAAAGCTTCTGTAGCTAAATTGAGGCATCTTTTCGTATCTTTTTTATGATATTCAAAGGCTAATTTATTCAATAGAATTACTCTTGAAGTGTCATTGGGAGATATTTTGACAACTGATTCTAAAGAATCAATATACCCTTGTTTAGCCAAGGAGCTTAAACTACAAAAAGAGATTATTAGTAGTAAAAGGGGGATTTTTATGGTGTTCAACAACTTGGTCTATTATTTAAATTAATATTCGACTAAATTTAATTTCAAATTGTTGAATAATTTTATTTTTTATTTTAGAACTTGTTATAACCAAAATATTGAGCTAGTCAGACCAATGAGATAACAGATTTAGAAAAGCTTGTACTAAATAGAAAAGAGGACGTAAATCTCCTCTAAATGTTGATTAATTAAAAGTATAAATTGAATTATACCTGATGATTTTCAGGTATAACTCAAATGCAAGAATCTTACAGTTTTCCGAAAAAAGACTGACTGCCATCTCCTGTATCTTCACTCATATGAAAGTTATAATACATGGTGTACAATTCAAAGTGTGAAATAACACCATCGTTATTTTTATCCATTTCATCAAATGCCTGTTCGGCCTCACTCTGAGAATTTCTGTATGATCTAAAAAATGCGGTATAATCTTCCTTTGAAAGAACCCCATCATCGTCAGAATCAATTATTGGGAAAATGTCATCAAAAAATGGTTTGACAAAACGGTAGTAAGTTGCATCATTAGAAAGTGCCTGAGTATAATGGTCTATAAATTCACTTTCAGATACAACTCCATCATTGTTGTCATCGGCTATTCTAATTAATTTGTTCCAATGGAAGGTAAAAGTCATCCTGAAATGAGAATCTCTTTCACCACCTTTTGTCCAACCAAATTGTTCGGCAAAATGATCACAAATACCTTCAATGTCTCCCATATCTAGTAGGCCATTTCCGTTTGAGTCGTAAAAAGCAAAAACACGTTTTACTTTTTTAATTCTAAATTCACTTAACATAGTTTTTGTTGTTTAATAATTGAGTTGGAAAAATACTATTAAAAGATTGATATCCAAAATGCTCAAATATTAATTACAGAAGTCATCGGGCAACGGTTAATTTATAGCTATAAATGAGTGATTTTTCTTTATTAGTTAACGATTAGCTTTGTTTCAGGTCTTTGTAATCTTATAAAATAGTTTACCTTTCAGCCTCTTTTATAAACTTAAACTAAAAAAAATCATGATAGGTGTATTTATAGGTCTTGGCGTAATAGCCTTTCTCTTATTCGATTCAATTTTTATTGTATCAGAAAAAACTGCAAAAGTTGTTCAACGTTTTGGGAAATTTACTCAAATTGCGACTGCAGGTCTCAACTTCAAAGTTCCGTTTATAGATAGAGTAGCTGGAACTACTAATTTGAAAATTCAACAACTAGATGTAGATATAGAAACCAAGACGTTGGACAATGTATTTGTTGATGTTAGAGTGTCAATCCAGTTTGTAGTAATTGCTGATAAAATATGGGAAGCATTTTATGCACTAGAAGATCCAGAGGGGCAAATTGCGAGTTATGTATTTGATGATGTGAGAGCTGAGGTCCCAAAATTGGAGCTTGATGATGTGTTTTCGAGAAAAGAAGATATTGCAGTTGCTGTTAGACACAACTTATCAGAAGCTATGAATGATTACGGTTATAAAATTGTAAAAACATTAATAACTGATATTGTACCAGATTCGAGAGTTAAAGACTCAATGAATAAAATTAACGCGGCAAAAAGAGATAAAGAAGCGGCCAAGGAAGAAGCTGAAGCTGAAAAAATTACGATTGTAAAAAGAGCCGAAGCTGATGCAGAAAGCAAAAGGTTACAAGGTGAAGGTGTTGCTCAACAACGATTAGAAATTATTAGAGGTTTTAAAGAAAGTGTTGAAGATTTTCAAAAATCGCTTACATCAATTGATGCTCAAGAGATTATGCAATTTGTATTAATGACTCAATACTTTGATACCTTGAATAGTATTGGTTCAAGCTCAAATAGTAATACACTCATGGTTCCTCATTCTCCAGCGGCTATGAATGATTTCTATCAACAAATAATTGAAGGAACAGTAATGGCAAATAAATCACAAGAAGGGGATACTAATAGAAAGAAGATTAACGAAGAAAAGAAGAAAAAAGAGTCTTGAATCGAAAATCGATAAACGTAATTATGGCCGGCGGAATCGTCGGCCTTTTTTTTGGACTTTGGACTAACAATGTCCTTATTTCCCTTCCTGTAGGATTAATAATAGGTGGAATAGTCGGTTTTATTATTAGGAAGGATTTATAAAATGATTTTAATTTCATCATTCATTTTAAATTTTAGTTCTTGTAATTATTTCGAATAGACTCGATTTTTCACCGTTATATTTGCCTATGCTTTTTCGCATTTCACTTTTGTTTTTTTGCTTGATTAAATCTCAATTAATTTGGGGTCAAGTAAATCATGAGGAATCTTATATAAGTGAAGCTAATTCTAAAGCTCTTCAATTTTCTGCTAGTAGAGCAATAGTTTCAGGAACAACTTTGGCAGACCGAACCTATTTTGATGTTGTTCGACAAGAGTTAGAGTTTGACGTAGATCCTGCTATAAAAGGGGTTAAGGGCCAGGTAATTTCTACGTTTAAGGTTTTAAGGAAAGGGTATAAATCGATTACATTGGATTTGTCAAACTCGTTGAAAATTGACTCGTTATTTTCACCCAATGGAATAGTTACCTGGAAACATGAAAACGAGTTTATAGAAATTACATTTCCCACCGAATTTGTTCTGAATACTCCTTACCAAGTAATTATTAAATATCACGGTGTTCCTGAGGGTTCTTTCTCGGCTGATACTTCAAAAGCTGGATCTCCGGTACTGTGGACTTTATCTGAGCCTTATGGAGCAAAATTGTGGTGGCCATGTAAACAAGATTTACAAGATAAAATTGAAAAACTTGATGTAATTATTAGAAATCCAGATAAATATAAATCGGTTTCAAATGGGGTTAAAACATCAGAGGCTATACTTACTGGAAATATTCGAGAAACTCGTTTCGAACACAATTATCCAGTTGTCACTTACCTGGTGGCAATAGCCGTGGCTGATTATAGAGAGTTTCGGGATACCATTGAGTTCAGAAACACAAAAATGCCTTTTATAAATTATGTTTATCCGGAAACAGAAGCAAAGGCAAAAAAAGACCTTGAGAATTTCAATAAAACCTTTTTTCTTTTTGATTCTTTGTTTGGTGAATACCCCTTTTTAAAAGAACATTATGGTCATGCAGAATTCACACGTGGCGGCGGTATGGAGCATCAAACAATGAGTTTTATGGCTAGTTTTAATCATGAGTTGGTGGCCCATGAATTAGCACATCAGTGGTATGGGGATAAATTAACTTGTGGTTCTTGGGAAGACTTATGGTTAAATGAAGGGTTTGCAACTTATATGACTGGCATAACTTATGATTTTTTATATGAAGGAAATGAGTGGCTGAACTGGAAGCAATTCATGTTAAATGATATCTTGAAAAATACAGACGGCTCGGTTTATATTGAAGATACAACTAATCAAGGTAGAATGTTTAACCAACAATTGACCTATAGAAAAGGTGCCTACCTTCTTCATATGCTTCGTTGGAAAATGGGGAATGATGCATTTTTTGATGCAATCAAGACCTATACAAACGATCCTGAACTTTCTTATGGATATGCTAAAACAGATAACCTTATTTACCATTTAAAATTGGCAGGCGGAGAGGGAATTGATGGTTTTTTTGATACTTGGTATTACCGTAAAGGTTGGCCGAGTTATAAAATCAACTGGTATCAAGATATATCCAATAAGCTCTATATTGTAATCAATCAAGAACAAAGTTATATTTGGGAAGGAACATTTTTTCAAATGGAATTACCTGTTCATCTTTATGGTAATAGTTCTGACACTTTATTAAGGCTGAACAACAAGGAACCAAACCAAGAATTTATTATTCCACTTAATTACAAGATACGAAGCTTAAGCTTTGATCCAGAATTATGGATACTAAGTGGAAATAATGAAGTTGAGAAAGTTGATTATAAACATGAGTTAATCGCCTATAAAATTGCTCCTAATCCAGTAAGAAATGAATTGGTCGTTTATTCTTCCTCATCAAATTTAGGTGTGTCCAATATGGAGATAACTAATATTGAAGGAAAGATGGTTTGGCAAGGGAGTGTAGGTCAAGGTTTATCATCAGCGGGGTTTAAAATAGACATTGAAAAACTTAAGCCAGGAGTTTATTTTTTAAGTGTTTCTGACTATTATTCTACTTCCTTACTGAAGTTCATTAAAATGTAAATTTCATATTTACTTCATGTTCTACCTTATCATTTAATCTAATTTTGCGGTGTGAATGAACAATCTTAATTAAACATAACTTATTCTATAATGAAAGCAACAATTGCAGTTTATCAAAATCATGAAATAGCCGTAAAAGCGGTTAAAAAAATGATTAAGAAAGGAATCGATTCTAAAGAGATTTCTATTGTTGGAAAAGGTGAAATGGTTGAAGATAGAATGCATATTTCTTCTTTGAAAGGGTTGAAAAAATCTCCAGTTCCTATTGGCACTGTTGCTGGTGGTCTTTTAGGAGTTTTAGCCGGTGCAGGAATGTTAATGGTTCCTGGTCTTGGTTTTGTATTTTTAGCTGGAAAGTTTATCGGGCTTTTAGGCGGAGCTACTATGGGTATGGTAACTGGTGGATTGGCAAGTATCCTTATTTCATTGGGATTTAAAAAAGATCAAGTTGTTCGTTTTGATAAACATTTGGAAAAGGGCCATTATCTGGTTATCGTTGATGGCGAAGAAGACCATATTGATCTAGCACACAAAATTCTTCATACCCATGATGAACATTTAGAGTTGAACGAGGCTAAATAATATTTAGTAAAATATATTCATAAAAAAGGTGAGATTTATCTCACCTTTTTTATTTGCCTTAATTCCTACAAGGCATGATTACCAATAAATTCTTCTGCCGCAGTATTCCACTCATCGAGCTCTTTTCTTCTGTTATGATTAAAAAGTTGAGTGTTTTGATTAAATATTGGAATCATTTCTTTTCGTTTTAGTACTAAGTTATTGTATTTATCAATGTCCTCTTGAGTTCGTTCTTGAGGTGATTTGGCTATTACTTCTTTTTTACACTTTTTAAAATCACTATCGAGCTTAAAAAACGTAAGAACTTGTTCACCATATAAGCTAGCGGTTGCAATATAAGAGTTGAGAATTTTTGTTGCCGCAAGTTTTAAAGAAGGATCTTTTTCAAAATCTACGATCTGGTCCAGATTAGTCAAAGATTTTTTCGATACAATCGTTAGCCTTTCTATTTCATGCTTTACAGAATCAACATTTTGTGAATTTACTGCAACGTTGAACTTTGCTTCGTTTATATATGCCTCAAAAAAAAGTAAGTAAATCATATCATAATATTTGAATGTATTATTAATTTTTTTGATTCTACCGCCTATACGAGTCTCTTTTTCAATGATTTGAATTGAGTTTTGATTTGCAAACTTCTGAGAGGAATTGTCTAGTTCTTCATTCGCTTTTTGAAGTATTAAATTAGAATACTCTTTCAATTGAATGTATTTTTTCATTGACTCAAAAGAGTTTTTAGCCTTAGGTTTAAGCTTAAGTATTTCTATATATTTTTTTTGAAATAGGGTTTGGCAAATGACCATCCAATTAGAAACTGATAATCTATAAGTTGAGTCATTTTCAAAATTAGGGCTATGATTAACGATGGCCTGGTAATGGTTTAATGTTTTTAATAGTTCTATTCTTTTGTTTTCTATTACATCGTATTCTTTATCCCTTGCTACAGCAATTGAGAATGCCCACATATCTTTTTGGATAGGAACGTACATATCAAAATAGTGTTCTAGATATAGCTTTGCTGGCGAACTTTCTTGAGCATTCGATTCATTGAGTAAAAACAAAAAGAATAATATTAACAAGAGTTTCACTTTCATTTCAGCGCTTGATTTAAACAAATCTAGCGAAAACTCAGGACATATAAAGCTAATTAAATACCATTACATTCATTCTTGGGCAAGGTTAAAAATGAAAATTATTGAAGAGTTTGCTTTGCAAAATTAAGGTTCATTTAATTACTTTTGACGACGACGAAATTGAGCACTAACTTGTGCTAAAATAAAGAGAAAAGAAGATGTTTGAAAGTTTATCGGAGAGGTTAGAACGTTCGTTTAAAATACTAAAAGGTCAGGGGTCAATCACTGAAATAAATGTTGCTGAAACACTTAAAGATGTTCGACGAGCTTTACTCGATGCCGATGTTAACTATAAGGTTGCAAAGCAATTTACCGATGAAATAAAAGAAAAAGCACTTGGAGCCAATGTTTTAACGGCATTGAAGCCAAGTGAATTAATGGTGAAAATCACCCATGATGAGTTAGCCAAACTCATGGGAACTGAACAAGTTGAATTAGAGTTATCTGGAAACCCAGCAGTAATTCTTATGGCTGGTTTGCAAGGTTCGGGTAAAACAACTCATTCTGGAAAACTTGCCAATTTTGTAAAAACTAAAAAAGGTAAAAAACCATTATTGGTTGCTTGTGATGTTTATCGTCCAGCAGCCATCGATCAATTACATGTAGTTGGTGAGCAAATAGGAGTAGAGGTTTTTAGTGATAAAGATAATAAAAGCCCTGTTGACATTGCTAGAAAGGCAATAGCTCATGCACGTCAAAATTCATTTAATGTAGTCATTGTCGATACGGCTGGTAGATTAGCCGTAGATGAGAAAATGATGCAAGAAATTGCAGACATTAAAAATGCGGTTAATCCTGATGAAACCTTATTTGTGGTGGATGCCATGACTGGACAAGATGCTGTAAATACTGCTAAAGAGTTTAATGATCGCCTAAATTTTGATGGTGTTATTCTCACCAAATTAGATGGTGATACCCGTGGTGGAGCGGCTCTATCAATTCGTAGAGTAGTTGACAAGCCAATCAAGTTTGTTGGAATGGGCGAAAAAATGGACGCCCTTGATGTATTCTATCCAGATAGAATGGCTGATCGAATTTTGGGAATGGGTGATATCGTTTCGCTTGTTGAAAAAGCCCAAGAACAATTTGATGAGGAAGAAGCCCGAAAACTTCAAAAGAAAATTGCGAAAAACCAATTCAATTTTAATGACTTCCTAAAGCAGATTCAGCAAATCAAAAAAATGGGCAACATTAAAGATTTGGCTGGAATGATACCTGGAATGGGTAAGGCAGTTAAAAACATGGATATTGATGACGATGCTTTTAAGTATATCGAAGCTATAATCCATTCAATGACTGATGAAGAACGCGAAAATCCTTTGCTAATCAATGGTAGCCGTAAAAAAAGAATTGCACAAGGAAGTGGACGAGATGTTCAAGAAGTAAATAAGTTGATTAAACAGTTTATGGAAACTCGAAAAATGATGAAGCTTATGTCCAATAAAGGCAATATGGCTAAGATGATGTCTGGTTTAAATATGCCGGGAATGGGCAAGTAGTTTGTTTTTGATAGAGGCTAGATGTTAGAAGCTAGAGACAAAAACTCAAAACTCGAAACAAGTGAATCGAATCTAGAAATTAGACCAGTCAACCATTTATTAAATCCTAAAATCAGTTTTAAGGTTTTAAAATCATTGTTTACTTTAGCCACCCAAAAACTTTTATATGATACTATTAGACGGAAAAGCTACCTCAAATTCAATTAAAGAAGAAATTGCTGAAGAAGTTAAAAAGCTAATAGAATCTGGAAAAAAAGTCCCACATTTAGCAGCGATTTTAGTTGGAGAAGATGGTGCTAGCCAAACCTACGTGAATTCAAAAGTAAAGTCTTGTGAAAAGGTTGGATTTAAATCTACCTTAGTTCGTATGCCGGCGGAAACTAGTGAAGCTGAATTATTGAAGACTATAGATGATTTGAACAACGATTCAGACATTGATGGATTTATAGTTCAACTTCCACTTCCAAAACATATTGATGAAGATAAAGTGACTTTGGCGGTTGCTCCTGGAAAAGACGTCGACGGGTTTCATCCTGAAAACGTAGGTAGAATGAGTTTAGGCTTACCTACTTTTTTACCAGCTACGCCTAATGGCATCATGGAAATGTTAGGGAGGTTTAATATTGAAACTTCAGGCAAAAATTGCGTAGTAATTGGTCGTAGCAATATTGTTGGTACTCCCATGTCAATTTTAATGTCAAGAAATACAAACCCTGGAAATGCCACAGTAACCTTAGCTCACAGTCGGACAAAAAACTTAGCAGAGATAACTCGCCGAGCAGACATCATAATAGTTGCTATTGGTAAGCCCAAGTTTTTAACGGCAGATATGGTTGGCGAAGGTGCTGTAGTTGTTGACGTTGGAATTCATCGAATTGAAGATGCTTCTAAAAAATCTGGTTTTAGATTAGTAGGTGATGTTGATTATGAAAATGTAGCACCAAAGTGTTCTGCTATTTCACCAGTACCAGGTGGAGTTGGCCCAATGACTATTGCATCACTACTACAAAATACCTTGAAGGCTATTTCATTGCAGCATTAATAGCAATTATCCATTCCATATTTCAATAGTTGACGTTAACGTGCATTAAGTCAATGCGATGTAGGTTTTCTGAAAATTCTTTATTTTTTTTATGGAATCTTAAACTTTCTTAGTCTTTATATCAAACACTTTGTTTAATCAGTTCTAATTCCGGGTTAGGGCAAAATTTAAAGACTATGAAAAATTTAAAACTTTATTTCAGTACTTTCCTTTTGATCCTATTTACTCAACTCTCATTTGCTGGTGGAGGGGGTAGTATTAAGGGGAATATAATTGATCCTGCAGATGGTGGAGTAATAGGGGCAAACGTTTATTTTTATGAAGGTGGAGTTCTCAGAGGAGATGTAACCGATATAGACGGTAAGTTCAATATCAAAGCAATTCGACCAGGTTCGTATGACCTTTTTATTACTTCTGTTGGTTTCGATACTCTTAAATTAAAAGGAGTACGTGTTATAGGGGATAGAATAACCATGTTACGAAATCAACAACTTAGTTTCAAAACCTTAGGGGTGTTCATTGTGGAGGAAATAATTTGGGAAGTTCCCTTAATTAGTATAGAGGAGCCAATAGTGACGATTTTTGATGCAAAATCTATTGAACGAATTGCAGGAAGAGGAGATATTAATTCAATGATAGGAATGCTCACTCCTGGGGTGTATCAAAAAGAGCCGGGAGATCCATTGCAAATGCGTGGTTCACGTGGTGGAGCTTCTACTTACTTTATTGATGGAGTAAAAGCCGAA
>ENA-UOXV01002890-UOXV01002890.1-marine-metagenome-genome-assembly--contig:-NODE-2890-length-21837-cov-4.525112_pt1 | contig 21837 bp, 20 predicted proteins | sample MGYA00238165_ERZ766961 | MGnify/ENA primary metagenome ERZ766961 (study PRJEB28924, sample SAMN03173240) | marine metagenome | biome: Marine; feature: Water; material: Subsurface seawater | place: North...
AAGTCACTTTGGTTTTCATTATGTAGTATTCTCAGTTGTTATTGAACAGGAGTGCTAGTTGCAAGATATTATTATTTACAGCAAGTTCCTCTGCTTCAGTACTTATATTTGATAACTCAGATTCTAATTCAGAAATTCTTTCGTCTTTCTCAGTACTTGAATCATTACCAGTACAACCTGAAATTAATGATGTCAAAAATATAAGAGTTAGGATAACTGCAATTTTTTTCATATCCGTCCTAAGACTCCGAACTAAATAGGTAATTCTCCTACAGCCTTATTCTAAGTGATAGATAGTGTACACAAAATATTTAACTATAAAATCCATGTAATTGAAACAGATGTTGATAAGTACGGATACTACACGAAAATCATGAAGATAATTATTTCAACCCTTAGTCTTGTATTGTTAGTATTATTCACAGCTACTGGAGGAGCACTTGTTGCTACTTTTTCAACAGTAGGAACCTCTTCAAACCAACAATTTTCTATAGAGGCGCCGGCTGTATATGGAGTTAATGAATACACACTAATAGAGGTTGATGAAGGGGATAATGATGAGGAAGAAGTTATTTTTGCTAAATTACATGAATTTATTTTTGAGAGTCAAAATTCGAATGGAATTATCTTTTGGGATTTTGGAGATGGAAATTCCGCTACTGGTCAAGAGGTATCGCACACCTATGATGACCCTGGATATTATACGGTAACTGCTACATCGACTTCATCTAAAAAAGTTGAATTATCAACACTAGAAGTTACAGTTGAAATGATTGGCTATGTGGAATCAGATAATATGGAATGCGCATGTGCTCCAACTGCTAAATCAACTATTGTAGATTTGATACCCCCTCAAGGACTGTTATCCTTCGAAGGCATTGTAACAGTGGAGCATGATGGGAGTAGTGAATCATGTACACTACGAAATCCACTTCAAGAATGTCATCTTCGTGTGATTATTGAATATACAAAGGACGGAGCCATAATAAATCAGAATATAATTTTTGATGGGACATTTAGAACAAATGAAAAAAATGTTCAGTTTGAAATCTCAGATTTAAATGTAGAGGAAGGCGAAGGCTTGCAGATACGTCTAGAAACTGATCAATTAAGAGATTGGCATAAACCAAGTACGACTTGGAGTATGACTGCTCCAATACAATAATCTCAATATTTTTTACTAAAACTTAGTTATTGGTAAAGTTAGTAAACAAATTGATATTGTGAAGATATTATCGGAGATAGAAAAATACATGGATGAAAATAATTCTAAGAAAATATGGACATATATCCAAGAGGCGGGAGACAAATTAGTAGGGAAATTACCCAATTCAAGAAATCATCCAAAAGGAAGAAATCCCTATGCTCATGTTGCAATATGTGTAAAAAGTAAATTCGGACAGTCATACAAAGAAATTCCTGATGATAAATATCAAGAAGTCATAGAATTCATAGATTTTCTTGTGGAAAATCCAAACTAATAATTATTAACAAAATCACTTTAGATAGGATGATGACAATGAGTTCAAGTCTCCAAGATATTCGTTTGACGACAATAGTAGTTGCCGTTACGACTCTGATTATTGTTTTGATTGTTAGCGCTGTACAAGAAAATTCAGTTGAGCTTTATGGTTACTCAGCAATAATTTACTGCGCAATTCTCTCAATAGGGATTCAGTTGATTGGATGGATTCCTGCTTCTATCAAGAAAACTGAACGTTTCTATGATATTATTGGGGGATTCACATATATCTCAGTTGTTGTTTTCAGTTTATGGGTAGGTTCAGAAGCAGAATCTCCCAGTATCAGAGAATGGATTGTAAGTATTTTTGTTATAATTTGGTCTTTAAGACTCTCATTTTTCCTGTACCGACGTATTCATCGATCAGGGAAAGATGGACGTTTTGATGATTTGAAAACATCTTCTATTCGATTCTTAGTACCTTGGACTCTTCAAGGACTTTGGGTATTCTTAACTTTGTCCGCGGTTATAGTAATCAACAGTCAATCTACACCTGCTCCCCCAATAGGAATTTGGGACTATATTGGAATATTTGTTTGGTGTATTGGATTTGGAATCGAAGTAGTTGCAGATAATCAGAAAACACAATTCAACTCAAAGCCGGAAAACAAAGGAAAATGGATATCTGAAGGGCTATGGTCACGAACCCGACATCCTAATTATTTGGGTGAAATACTTCTATGGACTGGGATATCATTTTTCGGCATATCTTGCTTTACAGGATTAGAAAAAGTAGCATGGATTTCACCTATATTTGTATACTTTTTACTCGTCAATATAAGTGGTGTACCTATACTGGAGAAAAGGGCAAACGAAAAATGGGGAGACGTATCTGAGTATCAAGAATATAGAGAAAATACACCAAAAATATTCCCTAATCTAATTGGTTAAGGTGAAAAAAAACAACTATGGGATGCAAATGATTCTAGGCAGGAACCCCTACAGCAATGCATGGGTCGCTTCTTGGTAGTCATCGTCTTGACCTCGTTAATGCTTACTTCGGCGTCCCCTATTGCTACAGCACAAGTAGGGCAACCAGATATTATTCAGGAACATTGGTATCATACATATGCAACTCTAACTCTAGATCTTAATGAGTGGGCTGATAATAATCCAGAAATTGTTAATTTACTCTCAGTAGGTCAAACAGAGATGGGGCGAAATCTCTGGATGTTACAAATTTCTGACTGGAGTCAAGATACAAAACCCAATGGTGAGATAAAAGAGGTCGTATATATCGATGGAGGCCATCATGGAAATGAGCACTTAGGTACGGAACTTGCATTCCTTACAGCAGAATATTATATTGAAGGATGGGTAGATGGGAATCAGGATGTAATTGAGATTTTGGGGACTACAGAATTACATATTCTAATAATGCTGAATGCTGATGGTAATGATTTAGACACTAGATGGAATATAAATCAAGTAGACTTGAATAGGAACTACGGCCATTACTGGAATACTTGCGATTCAACCCAACCGGGAAGTAGCGCATTCAGTGAATCCGAGACTCTAGCGAATTCGATTTATATGAATGAAGTTGTCCCTCATGCAGATTTGTATGTGACTATGCATACGGGAGTATGGATTATGCTTTACCCCTGGGGGAAATGGCCTCAACAGCCATCAGACTGGGAGATGTTCCATTTCATCAGAGATGATGTGAACTCTAACATATCCGAGATACCTATTCAAAACGCAAATCAAGGACTCTATCCAAACTGTGGAACTAGTCGAGATTACGGCTACGGCGTGATGGGTTACCCAACTTTTACTTTCGAAACAGATGATGAGCAATTCCTTCTAGGAACAGTAGAAGCACTCTCTGATAGATTGGGTGAAGAATTGGATGTGATGAAATATCTAATAGAAAATATATGGTATTGGCGAGCCCGTCTTGTAATAGAAGATCTCAAGATTGGAAATAGCCTATTAGAGGCATATGTAGTTAATCTTGGCCAAGCGAGTACTTCTAATGCTACGTTTCACTATTCAGATAAAAATGGAGAATTATTGTGGCATTCGGAAACTTTCGGAGTTAATGCAACCAATGAATCAATCGTAATTCTCGATTCTAATAATCTAAGTTTGGTCGATGACGGTGTCTGGAGTATTCACTATCAGAAAAGAGTAATTGATTCCGCTCAATGGGTTGATGAGTCAATTAATAATTCAGTGATAAAAATTACAACTAGCAATGAGGGTTTCTTACCTGCACCATCACTATTAATCAATCTAATAACATTAATCACAGCGGCGCTAGCAAGCAGAAAAAAAAAGAATATATTAGATAAAAACTCGAATATAACTATTCTCTGAATAGTTAATATAGATTTATGATAGAAACGGAGAATACCTTATTAATTAAACTACCATAATCATGAGGAGATGAGTGTTAAGAATATCCTGGCTACTCTTTCTCAGAGAGTAGAAGAACATCCAGATAAGATAGCATTTGCTTTCCGAAAAAAGGATTCGAATGAAATCTCTTATGATGAAATTTCGTATAGTGATTTGGATAAAAAAAGTAGTAAAGTAGCGAATTATCTTTCTCAAAGAGGATTCCATCATGGACTCATTACCTTAGTGATAATTAGACCAAATATCGACTTTATAATACTACTTTATGGAATGATAAAATCAGGATCAGTTCCGCTACTAATCCCAAATTTGAACTTGAAAAATAGCTATGATAGAAGACAATTAAGGGCCATACTAAATCGTGCTAAACCCAGAGGAATAATAGGATTTAGAAAATCCTTATTCATCAGTTGGATTCTAAGATTTAGTAGAAAGTGTGATATGTCGATAAATATGAAACATCTAAAATCTTATTATACAAATACAAATAATGATTCTATATTTAATCTCGAAGATGGAAAAAACTGGGAGGAGACCCCAGCATTCGTCAAGTATACTACAGGAACAACAGGACCTGCAAAAGGGGTAGTTTACAACCATGGAATGCTTCATGCACATCTAAGACTTCTGAAATCTCAAGGAATGAATAAAGAGGAAGTTTTTTTTGGTCGTTCTGGAACCTTAATTGTTCATCCACTTCTTGGTATTACTTCTATTGTGAATACCTCAAAACCTCGACAAACAACAGGCCAGAATATTGTTGATGAAATAAATCAATGGAAGGCATCAAGTGCATTTTTATCACCACCTTCTGCTATTAATTTAGCCAAATTCTTAGACTTACGGACTAATGATAAATGTCAAAATACGCCTATTTTACCATCACTAAAACGTCTTTATGTAGGTGGAGAGTCAGTATCTGCAAAGATAGTTCAGTTAATAGAACCACATTTTTCAAAACATCGACCTGCTGATGGAGGGTTTCATCTGGTTTATGGAGCTACTGAAGGGTTTCCTTTATGCCAAGTTCAAACTAAAATGATAATTGATACCGAATCTGAAACGAATTCTGGAGGAGGAATTTGTGTAGGTAGAGCAGTAGATGACATTAGAATTAAGATTCTGACATTTGAAGATGATTCTGGACTATTCGACAGCTCTTCAGCAGTAGAAGTATCTGGAACTGGAGTCTCATCATTGGGAGAGATTTCAGTCCAAGGATCTGCTGTTTATTCAAACCTCATAGGAGAGGATGAAACTAAATTTGGAGGTTCTATTTCTTGGGCTACAGATGTACTAAACAAAAATTCATGGCATAGAACTGGAGATTTGGGATACAAAGATGAATTAGATAGGATTTGGTTAGTCGGAAGAAAGGCCCACAAAGTTCGATTAATAGATGGGAACACCCTATATACAAAGCAAGTCGAACAGTTCTTAGATTCTAGTTTGAATATACGTACAGCACTGGTCAATGGCCCAAGTAATTTGAAACCTGTAATCGTTGTAGAAAAACAGGAACAAAATTGGATTATACTAGAGGCGAAATTAAGGCAAAAAATTCCAAAATTATGCAAGGTTTTCAATATTGATTCTGATTTTATATTTATTCAATATGATAATGAATTCCCTGTTGATTCTGGCCATGAAGCAAAAATCGAGCGTGAAAAACTAAGTGATTGGGCGAAAACAAAAATTCACATTAAAAATAGGAAAGTATAAGAAATAATTAATGCAGGTATTGCACTGTATAATGTAGCAATTATTGCCATCTTAGGTGCTAATGCTATAGCCGGAAAAAGAGCGTCTCCATCATTAGAAATCGCATTACCTATCATAGCGGCGAAGGGTATTACACCATTCAGATATAATGTAGTGATTATTATTTGAGGCCCACAACCTGGAATAAAACCAACAAGAATTGCAATTAATGGTACGAATAGCCAACCTGCTTCCGCTAGAGCGGCAATATCTAAACCGAGATATTCAAATGCGTATTCATAAGTCAAGTAAGCTGCTATTACCCAAGATGTCACAAAAGATGTTTCTTCAGCAGTACGAGTGAAAGGGTGATCTAAATTAGCAGAAACTGCACTGATTGGAGATAGGGCCCAGATAAATATTGACATCATGGCACCAAATAGACCTAGGGCTAAGGTAAGCCCTCCAAGTTCTGGAGTTTCCAATTGCATTAACTGCATAATACCAATGATAAGTCCAGGCAATACAATAATAATGTAAACAATATCTATAACTCGAAGTTTACCGACCACTGGTATTTCATGATGTGTAATTTCTTGAACATATATTTCTCCAGGGTGGAAACGATCTACTAGCCATCCACAAACTATTCCAGTGGAACATGAAATTAACAATACTACGACATAAGTCATCGGTTCTTTAACTAACAATAAAAATGCTGCATCACCCATAGTTGAAATTAATGCACCAACCATAGCACCTAGAGTAATATTACCTCTAGCAAATGACGTGATTACAACAACTGCACCTCCACAACCTGGTAATGCACCTAAGCCAGTTGCAATAGGAACTTGCCAATTACCTCCCTGACGCATTTTTTCTCCTATATCAAAATCCAAAAAATGTTCTAAAGAAAAGAATAGTAATAATGTGATTGCAACGAAAACGGATACTTGTGTGTAGGCATCAAAAACCGAGGATCTAGTTAACTCACCTAAACGATTAGAGTTAAAGAGGGCTGAAGTAAGTAAAATAGCTGCTATTAATCGACCATATTTATCTGTAAATATGCGTAAAAAATTCATTCGAGAATTTTGATTACCATCCGGAGTAATAGAATTTGAATGCAAAATATCAATCCTCTTGTGAAACTTTCACCAAACTTGCTATAGAAGATGATATCCTAACTTCATTATTATCAATTTTACAATTAATACCACCGTCGAAATCGTCTCTTGATTCGATTATTAATTTCACACCAGGGAATATACCATTAGTTTCTAACCAAGATGAAACTAAAGAATCATAATCTGGAATTTGCATTACAGTTAATGATTTATTTAGTGGGCAGTCAGATAATGGAATATCAAACCCACCCGGTAATTCACCATTAGGGCCTGGTATTGGATGACCATGTGGATCACGAACAGGGTTTCCGAGATAATTTGCTATAGCATCCTCAAGTTCCTTAGAAAGTGCGTGCTCTAGTCTCTCTGCTTCGGCATGTAATTGATCACGCCCAAGACCTAATGTTTGCGAAAGAAATGTCTCTAATAGACGATGCCTTCGCACTACAGAAAGTGCTTCCAATTCACCTTGACGAGTTAACGATGCGCCTTTGTAAGGAGTATGATCAACTAAGCCCATTTCAGTCAATCTGAGTACCATTTTTGTTACTGATGCAGGTTTAACATCGAGGTGAGATGCTAACTCCTGAGTACCCACATCTTTCGGCCCAAGTTTCCATAAAGACTTCAGATAGTCCTCTATGGCCACTGAGTACATATTACTTTGTTAGACACGGCTAATATAAAGTTTAGCCATGGCTAAACTGAAAATTAACTCGTGGAGTCAAGTATATTTTCTGTTGAAAATATAGTAGATAAAAATGATTTCAAAAATTGAAATAATCCAACGACAGAAAATATAATTGCAGCTACTAAGGCAATCATTGAACCGCTACCAGTGTCATACTCAGCAGAGAAGTAAAGCCCGAGTAATACGGAACTTAATCCAAACACCTGAGTCCATATTAAGCAAGAACGGAAACTTCTTCCAACTAACTGTGCAGTTGCTGCAGGTGTTACAAGCAATGCTGTAACTAATAAAGTTCCAACAACTTGAACCATACTAACGACTACTGCTGCAGTAATAATGCTGAATAAGAGACCAATCCCGCGTACAGGAAGACCTTGGACTCTAGCCGAAATTGGATCTACGGTGGTGGCTAGTAATCCAGAACGAATAAAAATTAGTAATAACATTGAAAATACACATATAAACGAAATAAGATCTAAATCAGCTTCATCTATCAAGAGTAAATTACCGAATAGATAACCCTCAATATCTGTAGTAATCCCTCCGCCTTTAAGACGTAAAGTCACTAGACCAAAAGCTAGCATACCAGTAAGAAAAATTGCAATCGATGCATCCCCGGTAAGAATTTCTCTGGATTGCATCTCATGAATCAAGATAGAAGCGGTAATACTGAAAACTAGTGCGTACCAAAGCGGAGATGTGGCTCCAAGAACGATACCTACGGCGACACCGCCAAATGATACATGGGCTAAACCATCTCCTATCAATGCGAGATTGCGTATAAGGAGGAAGGTCCCGAGAAAACCGGCTACTATTGTAACCAATATCGCAGCAAGTAGCGCGCGTTGAAATAATTCCATAGTGAAGAAGTAAGGGAATACTTCCCCTGGAATTAGTGGTGCGATAGATTCCATTAACGGGGAAAATATGTCCATTAACAAAGAACCTAGACCCATTATTCTCCCTCCACCAAATGCGTGTGCTTATGGGATTGATCTTCGCCATGAACTGGTCTAATGCCGCGTAAGCCGGCAAGACTTTCCAAATCAGGGAAATTTTCCGTGGGCCCATCATACCTAATCATCTCTTCTAAGAAAATCATTCTATGAGCGGTTTGACGTATTGCAGTTAAATCATGAGATACCATCAATATAGTTTTATCACTATCATGACAAAGTTGATCTAATAATTTTAATAATGAATTCCGAGCTTCCCTATCCATCCCTACCAATGGTTCATCAAGTAAAATAAATTCCGCCTCTGTAGCTAATGCTCGAGCAATTACAGCACGCTGGCGTTGTCCACCGGATAATCTAGATACATCGACATTCTCTACGTCTTCTAAACCTACCATTTTGATTGCTTCATTCACTCTTTTAACTCGACCTTTATCGGACCATGAAAACATATTTTTACCATTCAGAGTACCCAATCTAACTAGTTCCCTAACTGTAATTCTTACATCACGAGGTAGGTTTGATGCTGCTTGAGAAACCCAACCAATCCTTCCAATAGTTGATCTTGAAAAGGGTGGTTGACCATATATTTCCACAGATCCTTTTTGTGCCCTTAGAACACCAAGAATAGATAATAAGAGTGTTGATTTCCCACTTCCATTTGGTCCAACAAGACCAATGAATTCACCTTTACAAACTTTTAGATTTATATCTTTTAACACTATATTCCCTGAACGAATTACGGTTAAATTATCTACTGAAAGAATCGGAACATTGAGCCGATTATCATTAACTACACTCGGCTGCATGTATACCCCTAATCTGACAATATATTAGATTGCATCGTTTAGGTTTAGAGCTTAAGCAGTCTTTGCCATGTAAAACTCAAATACCAAATGACCTATCAAGAAAACAAATGTACCAGTTACCAAGAAAATTGGTAATAAATCAACTACGTCCATAATATATATCTCCTTAACAATTAATATTGAATATTTCTAATTCAACATCCAATCCCTGAAATAAGACTCTCAAGATTCTTATTCATTAGTGAAAGATAATTATCATTAGCATCACTAGGAGACAATTCCATTGTGTATAGTATCTGAATCGACACTCCAGTCTGTTGGACTATTGAATCAACAGCCCCTTGATCGGTAAACTCTTCAACAAATAGTACAGTGATTCCTTCTTCATTAATATGATCAACAACTTCGGCGATATCTTCTGGCGAAGGTTCTCCCTCGGGATCTAATCCATGTAACGAAACAACTTCAATATCATACTTTAAAGTCATGTATGAATAAGCATTATGGTTTGCAATAATAGTTTTTGTAACACCTGCAGTATCACAATCCCCTGAATCTCCGAAAGCATCATTAAATCCATTATCCAAAGCCTGTAATTGCGCGCTATAAGCTACAGCGTTCGTGTTAAAAATATTATTACCATTCGGGAAATTCAAAACTAATGAATCTAGAACGACAGCCAACTGTGCCTCGAAAGCAAGCGGACTAAGCCAACTGTGTGGATCATACATGAAAACTTCTTCATCTTCGTCTGCGTGGATTTCTCCATCGTCATCATCATGGTCGTCGCCCTCGTCTGAGTGATCGTCATGGTCATCTCCCTCATCTGAGTGATCATCATGGTCATCATGGTCATCATGTCCGCCCTCACCCATCAATACAAAGAGTTCAACATCGTTAGGTAAAGCGAATCCATAATCGCCTTCTACCTCGATGTGAATAACTACTGCACCTACTTCATGATGCCCTTCTTCAGAGTGGTCATCATCATCACCGTGGTCATCATCATCACCGTGGTCCTCCTCAGGGAAGGAAAGTATGTGTGTAACACGATCAGCATGGATTTCCGGTAGGTTATGATCTTCATGTTCCATCCAGACATGACCCGCAGACTCGCATTCTTCCTCTGAAGATTCGTAGTCCTCATGAGTCTCAGTATTGTGGCACATTTCTTCACCGTGGTCTTCATCGTCAACCCACACGTGACCTGCTGCCTCACAATCTTCCTCAGTAGATTCGTAGTTCTCGTGAGTCTCAGTGTTGTGGCACATCTCATCATCATGGTCATCATCACCGTGGTCATCGTGATCGTCATCGTCTGAGTGGTCACCATCATCACCATGGTCATCGTGATCATGGTGAGCGTGGCCACCTAACATCTTGAGGACGGCCATGTTGAAGTCCTCGTCATGTTCAGATTCGAACTCAAGAACGTGCTCACCTGCTTCCATATGGAATACCTGAATGGTTGTATCAGCCGGACATGCCTCTGGATTCTCGATTATTTTCTCAGCTTCTGCATGTTCATGTCCTTCGTGGCCGTCATGGTCATCGTGGTCATCATCACCGAGTTCTTCAACCTCGTGAATGAAATGCTCTAATTCATTAATGTCAAGAAGAGTGTCTTCATTTGTGTTAGATTCATTAAAGATCCCCATTAACAACTCTTCCTCACCATCATGGTCATCATCATGGTCGTCATCATGGTCGTCATCATGGTCATCATCATTGGAGTTCCAACCATCCCAGAGTTCATCCCAAGAAAGATAACTGTCATTATTTGAATCAAATAACTCAAGTAAGAGTTCGGGAGTCATTTCATCATCATGGTCATCATGTTCATCCTCGGATATCATACCAAGTGTAGTGCTTTCAAATGGGCCATCAATCATCAACTCGCAAAGATTTGATACCAACATCGATTCATAATCGAGAGCACTCTCTCCAGTTGGCATAGCATGAGTCATGTAAGAAGGAGGAGCATCATCACCTAGTGAAGAAAGAGTTGACTCAACCCATGGCTCCAGATTTAAACCATGATAAAAGAATATATCAGCCTGTTGTAGACGGATTAAATCAGATGCAGATGGCTCATAGTCATGAACAGGGATGTTATCTTGGCTCATGTATTCGATAGTTATACTATCGCCCGCCACCGCAGACACTAATTGGCCTACGTGGTATGTAGATACCATTACAGTACCATAATTTTCATCATCTAATTCAACATCTGAAGTTACTATTTCGTCATCGGCAAGACATCCTGCAAGACTTGAAAGTATCAAAATTAGGCTTACGGACAGTGCTCTCATTGCTTTGTGCATGGGGTTGCGCTGACTATTAATTATATAATGAATGTTAATAAATACTCATTTAGAAATTATTATTAACCACTAGTCGCACGAATATTTATGAGCCAAATTATAACCTTTAGTGCTGACAAAAATTTCGCTAATGATCTTGATGGAATTATTAAAAAATCAGGTTATCAAAATAGAAGTAGATTTATTCGTGACGCCTCACTTTATTTTTCTGAGATACAACAAAGAGGTGAATTAAATAATATGAAAGACGATGAAATCGTTGAAGGGCATTTGGTTATCTACTATCAACATCAACACGGTGTTGAAAACAAACTGATGGACATTAGACATTCTCATGCATTAGAAATAAGTTCATACAACCATAGTTGCCTAAAACATAGTCACACATGCGTAGATATTATTCAAGGAATGGGGGCTGCATTGGAATTCCGCAAGATAGTTGAGCAATTACAAAATACTGCTAATGTAAATAAAATCACATTTGTTTCAGCACCGATGAGAGATGAAGGTTGTTGCTAAAATTAATTTTCAATCATACATGCTAAAATATTTTTAATTTCGACTCTACCGAAATTATGACTATCTTCTGAAGCTGTAGGATCGGGGTTATCCCCCACTAAGAAGGCTGTTTTATCATCAATTGATGAAATTCTTTTGATTACTAAAAATTTCGCTCTCAATGGATGATTACAAAGAACTATTTGATTAATCTGTAGTGCTGCACCACTAATTCTCTCAAAACGCACCACACTTCCATCTTCTAGAGTGGGCCACATTGAGTCGCCTTTGACTCTGATATCTAAGAAGCGCGAATCCATGGTACTTCACGGCCTTTTGCCGTCCAGAACATATTGTGAATAGATTCTACAGCATCCATTAATTCTTGCGCGTGTTGAACTGAAACTTCTACTTTACATGCAGAACATAATTTTGCTGCTTGCCAGAAAGTATCATGAAGTTCAGGTATAGAATCAAGATGTTGTGGCTTGAAGAAATCAGTCCATAGAACTAATAATTCATCTTTACATTTCTGTGCTTCTTCTTCTTTGATTGCTGCATAGCGCGACATAGTGTTCAGATATCTCACAAATTGCTCAGATTGAGTATCTGGAACCTCTAATGCCATCATTTTCTTAGTCATTGATTGTACTGCTTCAGCGGCTACTCGAGCGCTAGCAGGATCATATACCCCACATGGACCATCACAATGTGCACTTGCTTCTATTGTTAATATCTCATCATTATTTATTCCTTTATCAGTCATAATACCTTACCTCTGTGTAAGCGCATCGGGTACCGGATTATGAATACTAAGGTTGATGATTTACATTAGTAATATTGATTGAGTAAGTTATACTAGAAGAGTTATGGCGAGAGTCGCTGTTACAGATGGAATGGACAAAAAAGCAGTTGAAATGATAGTTTCTTCCGGACACGAGGTAGTGATTCAACATTATTCCAAGGAAGAATTACTAGGCGGAGTATTATTAGATTTTGATGCAGTAGTAATTAGAAGTGCAACAAAAATGACCGAAGAAGTGATCTTAGCGTCAAGAAATGGAAATAAGGGACTTTCATTTATCGGTAGAGCCGGAGTTGGAGTAGATAATATCGATATTCAAATTGCAACTGAAAATAATATCACAGTATGTAATACCCCTAGAGCATCGACAAGAAGTGTAGTTGAAATGACAATAGCACACCTTCTCGCTTCCTGTAGGAATATAGCAATAGCAGATCGGAAATTAAGAAATGGTGTTTGGGCTAAAAAAGAACTAGTTGGATCAGAACTTTCTGGGAAATCCTTGGGATTAATAGGATATGGGAGAATTGCTCAGGGTGTTGGGGCTGCAGCCAGAGCATTAGGTATGGAATTACATGCATATGACCCATATGTAACAGATGAAGTAGCGAGGAAACAAGGTTGTGTGTTGTATAAAGACGTAGATAGTGTATTCAAGATGTGTACACACATATCCATACATTGTAACTTAACAGAAGAAACCTATCATTTGGCCAATGCTTCAAGGATTAATTTAATGCCAGGTAGAGGAAGTGATGGAATTGAATGTGGAAATCACCTAATTAATTGCGCTAGAGGAGGAATCATAGATGAAAACGCTGCATTAGAAGGACTAGAAAGTGGACAACTTTCTAGTGTAGCTTTGGATGTATTTGAAATCGAACCTGCAATTAATAATCCATTGTTCAAGCATGAAAATTTTCATGGGACACCGCATATTGGTGCTGCTACTAAAGAAGCACAAGAAAGAATTGGAATTGAAATGGCGGGACTTATCATCGAACATTTAGAGGGGGAAAAACCTTCGACGGCTCTGAATTAAGTTATCCTATGCATTCTATTGAGAGAAGTAGTTAATACTTCTAATTCTTCAGGGATTATAATATCAGATATTTCTGTGTTAAGGGATATTCCTGAATCTTTCTTTGTTTTCCATACTTCGGAATTAAATTCAATAAGTGAATCAGTTAATTTGAGAAGATCTTTGTCACTAGAGATAATTGCTGGGAATTCTCTGACATCTACAGAACTATTGCCATACAATGTCGTAGAAAGATAGTGAGTGAAAAATGGACATATTGGACTTAAAGTGGTTAGAATGTCTCTAACAATTCGGTGTAGTGTCCATGATGCGATTTCATCACCATCATACAAGCGTGACTTCACCATCTCCAACCAATGACTTGGAAAAACTCCAGTACTGAAATTCTTAATTGATTGAGCGGCATTATAGATATCTACATTTTCCCAAGATTCTTCGACTTTAGACATAGTTTGCCCAAACTCTGAGAGAATCCATTTATCTTCTGGTTCTAAATCAGAAGGAACTGTATCTAAATCTAATGGCACATCAAACTGACTTGCAAACCTAGCAACATTGAATATTTTTGTTAAAATACCAAAATATTTTGCTTCAATTTCTTCGGGGTTGATATGGAAGTCATCTCCTACCTGAGCATCACAGGCTTTCCAAAGACGGAAACATTCACTTCCAATTTTATTGGCTTTGAGATTTACTTGCTTGCCGTCTGAACCTTTGATCTTCCATGACCCAGTCCTTCCACCTGCACCACATTCTAATACTGAATTAGCATCAATACCGTTACCAAGAGACTTAGACATTTTACGCCCCCATGGATCCATTCCTAGCCCATCTATCCATATATTAGCAAAACCAGGTTTATCCAATAAAAGAGTGCTTTTTAGCAATGTGTAGTATAGCCATGTTCTGACAATTTCCTTACCTTGAGGGCGTAAAGCAGTTGGGAAAGCTCTATTGAATAATTCTTCATCCTTACCGTATCCCGATACAAATAAGTTAGAATTAGAAGAATCCATCCAAGTATCAAACACTTTCTCTTCACCAGTTAGTGTCCCTAACTCGTCCGAGAGTTGATCATAACTTCCTAACTTTGCCCGGGTTACACGATCTAATACTTCTGACCCAGAAGGTGGAGAATCTCTCCAAGGTTGCACATACCCTCCCGAAGGTGGTACGACGACCTTATTTCCATCTTCACTATACCAAATTGGAACTTCTGTATGGTACCAACGCCTTCTGGAAATCGGCCAATCAATGGATATATTTTGCATCCAATCATCAAGGAATTGCTTGTTTCTAGGGGGTATGAAGTTAATTTCAGAAATTAGTTCGTTCATACGTTCTAACGTATGTGTTTGTCGAACATACCACTCTTTAAGCAATATTATTTCCACAGGATTATTCCCTCTTTCACTAACAGGTATTTCTTGTTCATGATCAATTATAGAAGATAAGACACCGCTATCATCAAGAATTTCAATTGCTCTTTTCCTAGCATCTAACACTGTAAGCCCAGAAAGAGGACCAGATATATCAGTCATCTCACCTTTGAGATTAATTGCAACAAATGGCTCAAGACCAAACTCTCTGAAGACTGAAACATCATTCTGGTCGCCAAATGAACATACCATCAAAACTCCTGAACCAAAATCCATTTTCACAGAATGATGGGATGAAACAAGAACTTTCTTAGTACGTCCATTTACAGGAAGAGGTAAAATTAATTCTTTACCAACTAAATGTGCATATCGGCTATCCTCGGGATGTACCAATACTATACCACATGCACAAATTAATTCTGGACGGGTTGTCGTGATTACTACTTCCTCTCCCTCTTCAGTTTTCCAAAGAATATCACAAAGTTTAGTTCGGCGAGATATTCTTTGCACTTCGGCATCGGCAATTGTAGTACCTTCGACGGGGTCGTAAATGTTAGGGCGTAAATCTTCAATAATATTCCCCTGCTTAAATAAATCTACAAATATTGATTGGGTAACGCCCCTGTATTCAGGAGAATCGGTAAGATATTCAGACTCGAAAGAACATGACAAACCTACTCGGCAAGCGGTCTCTCTCATTGCTTGAGTATATTCTTCAATAGTTTCTTTACATAAATCAATGAATTCTCCCCTTTCAAAGGTTCTCATTTTCTTCCCTGTTTTTTTCTCTACAGTGAATTCAATGTTTATTCCATTACGATCTACTCCCCATGGAAAATATACCTCTTTCCCTAATAATCTCTGACTGCGGGCAATCACATCTATCATACTGTATTGTGCTACAGCACCAATATGCCACGTCCCACTAGGATATGGAGGTGGAGTATCTATCACAAAAATTTCTTTTTCTGAATTTGGATTGAATGAATAGCGTGAACTATAAGATTCGCCATAGTGCTCCTCTTGTATGCGTTTTTCAAGGTCTATTGACCATCTTTTATCCGTTATTTTCGGCTTACCCATGACAATCACACCTGAGCGGTATGTACTAACCCCGCAGTAACTTATTCTTGACTATTGCCGAGTTAGCAATATGAACGAAATACGGTTTAGAATGAGATGGAGAGCGTTGGGTTGAAGTCCCTTCCTCGACCACGAATACATGAGAGGGTAGTGTTATGGTTCCAGGAGGTGATGAAAAATCTGGAAAAAAAACGTCTAGAAGTCTTGCGAATACATCTTCTTCAATAAAACAATCAATGAAAAATATTGACTTAAATTCTGTAAAAGATACAGTGATAATGACACCAAATAAGATTAGAAGATCTATGTCGGGAATGACTGGCACTCAAGCTTTAGTTAAAGCACCTGTTTTAACAGTTGTTTTATGTTTAGTTGTTACTGGTTTCTTTACTTTGCATTCAGGAGCTATAGATTGTAGAGAGCAATTTCAAAATTCAATCTGTAATGAAGAATCATCAATGAATGTAAATGGTGATTTAGAAGTTTACTTGCCTGATGGTTCGCAAGTAGCAGTTTTAATAGAAGAAGTAGAAGAAGATTGGACAACAAATGTCATGATAATCTATGTAGAGTCAGATAAATACAATATTTCCCTTCTCCCAATTCTAGACCAGATAGATGCTATGGAAAATGCGATGAATTACGATCGAAATGATGGTGGTGAAAATGATGAAATAATATATGTTTTATCTCTTTCTGCTGTAATCAAAGAAGTTAATTCTAGTGCTGGCAGAGTAGCCAAAGCATTTACCTCAGGATTAGGAACAGCACTTGGCCAAGATGAACTCGCTGAACAGTTTAATGAAATAATTGATGAGCAGCAAGATATTTTAGGAAACTACGCTATACCTGATGAACAAAACAGAGTGGATCAGATATTAGGAGAAATGCCTCAAAATGCTTTAGATAAACTAGTCAGAGATGTTGGTGGAGAAGGTGCGGAACAGAATCTCAATGATTCTGGAGTACCTCAATGGAATCGGGCAGTTATAATCATGGGAATCTCAAGTGACGCGGATGTCCCCGGAATCATTGAATTGACTCAAAGTAATATTGATAATCTAAAAAGTGTCATAAATGAATCATCAGACAAACCATATCCAGAGAACACATATTGGTCAGAGTTAGGCCTCAACATGACATTAACCGGACCCGCTCCTATCACTAACGCAGTTACTGAAGAATCTTTCAATCTCTTTTGGAACGTATTTCCAATTGGTGTCGTCTTAGTAGCCATAACTTTATTCTTATTCCATTGCGACTTATTACAAACAGGAAGGTTTCGACTTGTTCAAGGAGTTAAGGTCTTAATAATCGCAGGTCTGCCAACTTTATGTTCAGTTTTCTTGACAATGGGTATCATAGGATTTACCAACTATGAAGTTACAATGACTGTAATTATTGTCGGACCGATTGTTCTTGCACTAGGTGTATCATATGGGCTTCACATAACAAATCGTTACGCAGAAGCTAAAGGCACACCAGAAGAAAAAATAGAAGAGGCATTAAACTCAACCGGAAGAGCAGTGTTTTTGTCTGCTATGACAACTATAATTGGTTTTATTTCCTTAGCATTAACTCCAATGGCACCAATACAAACAGTAGGTATATCTCTTGCATTTGGTATTGTTGTAGTATATGTGATGACGATGCTGATGGTACCTAATTTAACATTAATATTAGATTTAAAGAAACCTTCTCATCCACCACCCGATGTATTTGTAAAAATTGTTTCTATACCTATTAAATGGACTAAAGTAACTTTAGCATTATTTATGATAGCAATGATTATCTCTGCAGGATATTCTAGAGAACAAGTCGAATCAAATCTTGACTTGTTAGAAATGGCCCCGAAGGATGTAGAGGCGGTGCAAGCGATGAAACTATACAGTGATGAATTCGAATCAGGACAGCCCGGTTTTCTAAAAATATCAGAAGACATCTTAGCGAGTCCTGATTTTTTATCTCCGACCGTTCAAGACCCTTATAGTGGGTTGGAAAAAATAGAAAAACTCGAGCGGCAATGTGCAGAAGTTGAGAAAGTTACTGCAGTATCCATAGTTTTCTTGATGAAAGCGATAGCTGTATCGGTAAATGTTTCGGGAGCTCCTATTGCCGATATAATTGACGAAACCCCTGGTGTACCTCAATCAATCAAAGATCTAGGACATTTAGTATTCGATAACGGACAATCAGGAAATGCATCCTTTTGGAGAACTCTTGACACTTTAGATGCACAGGAACTAGGGGGACAGCAAGCTCAAAACTTCTTACTCTATGTGTTCTATGAGAGTCTAACTGTTGAAATGAGAGAATTATTTATCTCGGGAGAATTTGAGAGTAGCCTAATATATATCGATATGCCATTCATGGATGTTGTAGGTACAGAAGAGGCTACTTATTTAGTTAACAAACACGCTGCTAATTCAGGACTTGGAGGCACCAACGGAGAACCTGAACTTATCGGAGTTGCATCTGTCACCATTGAAGTTAACGATTTAATTGTAGGATCGCAATGGAGGTCATTATTTTATGCTCTGCTTTTCACAGTAATCGTCTTAGCTCTTGTATTTAGAGATATTTTCTATGCATTATTGACCACACTACCTGTAGGTTTTACAGTGGCAATGCAATGGCTAATAATGGATTCTTGGGGTGTATCTATGTCCCTAGTTACTGTAATGATAGGATCAATACTGGTAGGAGTGGGGGTGGATTTCTCAATACATATAGCTAACAGAGTCAGGGAATTAGGCGGGTCACTAGAAGCAATAAAATCTGCATGTGCCAGCACAGGCATGAGTTTGTTCGAAGCTACGACGGTTACTTCAGCAGGTATGTTATGCGCATTGGGTATACCAATCCCTGCAATTGGACCATTCATTAAGGTGATAATTGTATTGTTAATTATAGCGGCTATTTCTGCACTAATATTATTGCCTGCAATTTACTCATTAATGGTTAAAGCGAATGTTAATTTGACTGGAGGGGTATCTAGAATGGTTCAAACTGCTGGCCTCAAAAGAGCAATTCAGAGAGATGAGGCGGATGCAATCGATGCAACATTAATCATGGGCTCTGCAGAAGATGCTTGGTGACGAAAACTTTCATTCACTCGTTGGTCTCCGTAGGAACATGAATTACTGGTTGATGAAGAGTGAACCACATGTTTACCCGTGGGAAATGCTAGTTGAAGATGGTGAAACACACTGGGACGGAGTGAGAAATTATCAAGCTAGAAATATGATGAGAGATGATATGAAATTAGGTGATTTAGTACTATTCTATCATTCGAATTTTAAACCACCTCATGTCGCAGGTGTAGCAGAAATATGCAAGGAAGGTTATCCAGACCATACCGCTCAAGATCCTTCATCTAATTATTATGATGAGAAGGCTACTCCTGAGAATCCAAGATGGATGATGGTAAATATCAAGCCAATTGAAGGAATGAACAGAATAATACCTCTACAAGAAATGAGAGATAACCCTGCATTAGACGGCATGAAACTATTAATGAAAGGAAGTAGGTTATCAGTACAACCAGTTACCGAAAAACACTTTGAAATTGTGTGCCAAATGGGCGATCTCAAGGGTATACCACGGAATAAAAATTAGTGGGCACGTCTTCGGTGGACGCTCGTCATCATCGATAATATATCATTGAACTTCTCAACTCCGCTATTCCAAGGCATCCAGCATCCCCAGTCGGGCTGCTCGCTTCCGCGCCTGACCTGGTTCCCGGGTATAAGGCACTTCGAATTTCCCTCCGGAAGTTCGTTATGCCAACCTGCATCTCTTGGAGGCGAAGTATCGACGTTGCCCAATGGGTCATCGATGGCTCGTTTACGCCGCCCTCAGACTTCGGGTCACCATTATTGACGATTTGTGAAAAATAGAGCACGTCAACACTCCCCCTAGCCCATATAGCCGTGTTTAACGACCCATTTTAATGAACCCCTTAAGAGAGTTAGAAGATTTTTTTCATTCCGCATCATATTTTGAAGGGCAACCGGTCTGTATCGAGTTGGCAGAAATTATCCATTTATCATCAACTTTGAGAAGATCGCCCTTAACTGCAATAACATAGCCTTCAGCGAAACCATCGGGTAATGCGACATAAGAAATATCTACGAATATCTGTGCTTCAGTACCTGAAAGGATGAAAACTTTGTTTACATCATCTACAGAACCCTCCATTACAATACCTCTAAGATGAACTTCTTCGTCTTCGAAATCACTCGGAGATTCCATAATTTCATCTACAGTATATTGTACTTCAGGATCTACACTGATTAGCATTAATGAAATTAGAGCAAGTAAAGCAACGCCAACAATCAACAATCTCGTTGATCTAGTTGCAGACATGAATCTCCCAAGTGAATGATACTCAAGAGGTTTATGATATTCATTTATGGTAATAACCAACTACTTCATCAATATTTGAAAAGTTATTTTCGTTAATTTTTCTCTTGAGACCTTTTATTATGTGAGATACCACAGAAGGGCCTTGGAAAACTAATGCAGAATATAACTGTATCAATGATGCCCCCGAATTTATCATATCCCATGCTGAATCTACTGAATCAATGCCGCCTACACCTACTAATGGGACTTTAGAATCGGTATAATCATACAACAAATTAACTACTTCTAAAGAACGCGCTTGGAGAGGTCTTCCAGATAGCCCTCCAGTTTGTGCGAAAACAGAACGAGATTGAGAATTCTTCGGTACATATCGAGACACAGTAGTGTTTGTTGCTACAAAACCATTTATCTTTGATTTCATGGCAGTTTCAACAGAATTTAATAATATTTCATCTTCCATATCTGGAGAAAATTTGAGTAAAATAGGTTTGAAATCCTGTTTCCTATCACGAATATTATTACATGCCTCAAGAACCTTGGAAAGGTGCTCCTCACCTTGCAATTCCCTAAGCCCAGGGGTATTTGGTGAAGAGACATTTAGTACAAACAAATCTGAAAAGTCCCACAGTATATCTAAAGTAGACGCATAATCATTTGGAGCATCGTCGTTAGAGACTTTCTTTGACCTACCAATATTAGCTGCAATGGGATTATTTGGCCACTGGCCCTTGGATCTTCTTTCAAGTAGACTATCTCGTACAGCTAGAGAACCGGGGTTGTTAAATCCCATTCTATTAACTAGAGCATTTTCTTTATTCGCCCTGAACATTCGCGGTTTAGGATTTCCATCTTGAGGGAATCTAGTAACTCCACCATATTCAATCCAAGAAAAACCTAAAGATGGCCATGCAGATAATGCCTGCGCTTTTTTATCAAACCCTGCTGCAAGTCCCAAAGGATGCTGGAAATCCATTCCAAATACTTGTGTTGGTAATTCAGGAGCATGATAGAGGCTATCAAGAACTTTACGACCTACAGATGTTTGACCAAAGTTTGTCAATACAGAAATCCCTAAACTATGTGCTTTTTCAGAATCGATAAGGCCTAACATAGGCTTCCCAAATACACGATATGGCAGCCCCATGGGGAAGTCGGTTCAACCGACAGT
>ENA-UOXV01002894-UOXV01002894.1-marine-metagenome-genome-assembly--contig:-NODE-2894-length-21810-cov-5.580924_pt1 | contig 21810 bp, 19 predicted proteins | sample MGYA00238165_ERZ766961 | MGnify/ENA primary metagenome ERZ766961 (study PRJEB28924, sample SAMN03173240) | marine metagenome | biome: Marine; feature: Water; material: Subsurface seawater | place: North...
AGTCTTAGGCTGGAAAGAATTTGAAATGGAAGTTGTCCGCGACAAAGCAGACAACTGTATAATCATTTGCTCTATAGAAAACATCGATCCAATGGGGATACACACTGGGGACTCAGTTACTGTAGCACCAGCCTTAACGCTATCCGATAAAGAATTCCAAAGAATGCGTGACGCTTCAATCGCAGTTCTCAGGGAAATTGGAGTTGATACAGGTGGTTCAAATGTCCAATTTGCTGTTGACCCAGAAAACGGTCGGTTAGTTGTTATTGAGATGAATCCAAGAGTTTCCAGATCATCTGCGCTAGCATCGAAGGCAACAGGCTTCCCAATAGCCAAAATAGCAGCCAAATTGGCTATAGGTTTTACTTTAGACGAACTAACCAACGATATTACGGGAGCTACTCCAGCTAGTTTTGAACCGACCATAGATTACGTAGTCACTAAAATCCCCCGATTTACTTTTGAAAAATTTTCTGGATCAGAGGCAACCCTGGGTACCTCTATGAAATCTGTTGGGGAATCCATGGCAATTGGCAGGAACTTTTCAGAGTCCCTGCAAAAAGCTATCTGTTCAATGGAAACTGGCCTAACGGGGCTTGACGAGATTGAACTACCAGGGGAGTCAACACAAAACCTAGATAAAAGTGCTATTGTTGCAGCACTATCAGAGCCTGTCCCTGATAGATTGTTGCGGGTAGCACAAGCGTATAGAGCGGGTTTGTCGACAGATGAAATTTATAACGCCTGCTGTATAGATGTCTGGTTTCTTCACCAGATAAAAGTAATAGTGGAAAAAGAAAACACTTTAAAACGTTTTGGACTCCCAACGGAACGGGCGACCTTATTTAAATTGAAACAAGATGGGTTTTCCGATGCTCGAATTGCAAAATTAACAAAAGTAACGGAACATGATGTGGCATATCGGAGAGAACAATTAAAAGTCTCGCCCATTTTTAAGCGTATTGACACCTGTGCCGCCGAATTTGAGGCAAAAACACCTTACATGTATTCCACTTATGAAGGAGATGGCCTAAACATCGCAGAATGTGAATCCGCGCCCACAGGCCGAGAAAAGATAATAATTCTTGGCGGAGGACCTAATAGAATTGGGCAAGGAATTGAGTTTGACTATTGCTGTGTCCATGCGGCATACGCACTTTCAGATGCGGGCTTTGAAACCATCATGGTTAACTGCAATCCAGAGACAGTTTCAACAGATTATGATACTTCGGATAGATTATACTTCGAACCCCTGACAGCTGAAAATGTTATTGAACTAATCCGAGCAGAACAGAGAAATGGCTCCGTCAAGGGAGTTATTGTTCAGCTTGGAGGTCAAACCCCTCTCAAGTTATGTCCCGCACTAGAGGCAGCCAATATAAATATTTTAGGCACCCCGGCAGACTCCATCGATTTAGCCGAAGATAGAGAGCGTTTTAAGAAGCTTTTAGAGCAATTAGCATTAAGGCAACCTGCCAATGGGATCGTGTTTTCAACAGAAGAAGCAGAGGCTATAGCAACAAAGATAGGCTTCCCTGTAGTGATAAGACCATCCTACGTTCTAGGAGGAAGGGCGATGGAGATAGTCCATGACACAACCTCTTTGAAGCGATACATGCAGCAAGCGATAATCGCATCGGATATAAATCCGATATTGATCGACAGATTTTTATCCAGTGCCATCGAAGTAGACGTCGACTGCTTGTCGGATAATCAATCTACATATATAGCTGGTGTAATGGAGCATATCGAAGAGGCTGGCATCCATTCCGGTGATAGCGCCTGTTCATTACCACCGCAATCTTTACCGTCATCAATCATTAGCGAGATAAAAAGGCAAACGCGCCAATTAGCATTGGGACTTAACGTCCGAGGTTTAATGAATATACAGTTTGCAGTAAAAGATAATGAAGTTTTTATACTTGAGGTTAATCCTAGAGCTAGCCGCACAGTTCCATTTGTAGCCAAATCTACAGGTGTGCCTATTGCAAAGATTGCAGCTCTAATAATGTCTGGGATCAAACTAGCGTCTTTTGGTTTACAGGAAACAGTCCCAAAACATGTGGCAGTGAAAGAAGCGGTATTTCCTTTTGCTCGCTTCCCGGGAGTTGATAGTATTCTTGGGCCTGAGATGAAATCTACCGGAGAAGTCATGGGTATAGATGTTAATTTTGCATCTGCGTTTGCGAAGAGCCAAATAGCTGCAGGGACTTTTTTGCCTGAATCTGGCGCTGTTTTCATATCAGTGCGTGATGACCATAAAGAGTCTATACTAGAACTTGCAAATACGTTACGCCAACATGGGTTTAGCTTATTAGCCACCTCCGGCACGGCGGAAGTATTGAGAAAATTCGGTTTACCGGTTAAGACAATTAAAAAGGTATTGGAAGGACGGCCTCATGTCGTTGACAATATGATTTCCGGGCATATAGATTTAGTTATAAACACTACAGGTGGGACCCAAGCGATACAGGATAGTTTTAGCTTAAGGCGAACCGCATTAACATACGGGATCCCATACTATACCACGGTTGAGGGTGCTAGAGCAGCTGTGCAGGCTATAACAGCTATCAAAAACGGCCCCCTTGAAGTTGCGACGTTACAGTCCTATTTGTAATGGGTGCGGTGTGAGTATTTGAATTATGGGGAAGTTTGGATAGTAAAAAATGCAGAAGATTCCAATCAAACGTGACGGGCTGGAGCGTTTGCAAGAAGAGTTAAAACAACTTAAGTCGATTGAGCGTCCGGATGTGATACGCGCTATCGCTGAAGCTAGGGAGCACGGTGACCTATCCGAGAATGCAGAATATCATGCTGCAAGAGACCGCCAAAGCTTTATAGAGGGTCGTGTGGGCGAACTGGAGGATGTAATCAGTCGAGCTGAGGTTATTGACCCATCTATGATCGATGGTAACACCGTCACTTTTGGGACCACTATTGTAGTCGCTGATGAAGATACTGATGAAGAGAGCACATACACAGTAGTTGGCCCTTATGAAGCCGATATTTCGAAAGGCTTAATTTCAACATCTTCGCCTATAGCAAAAGCTTTGATAGGAAAAAAAGTTGGAGATACTGCAGAAGTGAATACACCCCGAGGTTCTAAGAGCTACGAAATCCTAAATATCACAATATCGTGACCATTCATTATTAAAGAATTTTTCAGTAATGATTGGTTAGTAATTAGGAAAGAAAAAGAGTTAATCATCGTTGGAGTCATCTATCACAGCGTCGTCGATCGGCACACCCGGCTTTTGTTTTTTAGTTCTGAAGGCTAGGGCTGTTTTTACGTTAGACACATTAGGTGCGGGAGTTAATTTTCCAGTCAGAAATTTCTGAAATGCATCCCAGTCACGAGTAACGATCTTTAACAGAAAATCGGTTTCTCCTGATAGCATGTGGCACTCTCTAACTTCATCCCAATCCTCTATCATATTTTCAAATGCCAATAAATCAGTTTCTGATTGACTAGAAAGGCCAACAAAGGCAAAAATTATCACTGAGAATCCTAATTTTTCAGGGCTTACATCAGCGTGATAGCCAAGAATAAAACCAGAACGCTCTAATGCCCTAACTCTCCTTAAACAAGGAGGCGCAGAAATTCCAGCGCGTTCAGCAAGTTCCACATTTGTCATTCTACCATCTTCTTGAAGATCTTGCAGAATTCTCTTATCTATTCGATCGAGCTTTACACGTTGCATGGGCTCTTGTCTCCTTTTAAAGACCACTCATAACAATACTTTGGGATTCTGCTTCTAGTTACTATAATATGACTATAAAAATGTTTGGACGCAACATTCTTGCGCACGGTTTTCTGCACCCAAGTCTAATAATATGCATTAGGAGTTTACTTAATTGTGGAAAACTTTATCGAAACAAAAAGAATACCTACTTGCTGGATACTTTCTGATGGAACTATTGGCATGGAACTGCAGTCAATCGCTCTAGCTGAAGCTTTAGATTTAAATTACGAAAAAAAAATTATCAAACCTTATTGGCTAAACAGAATCCTTCCTACTTTAGCCAATTTTCCAGGGATACCACTGGCCGCTGAAGCTGGAGAAATATTATCTTTACCCACACCAAATATATTAATTACTTGTGGCAGACGACACGCAGGAGCATCAATTGCTCTGAAAAGACGATCCAAAAACCTAACCTATACAATTCATATTCAAGACCCAAGAATTAATTCAAAGCATTTTGACTTATTAATAATACCTGAACACGATCCATCTAGAGGCTCTAATATTATTACGTCAAAAGGCTCTCTTAACCGGATAACACCGTCCTTACTCGAAAATGAGGCCCGCCTTTTTATAAAGGAGACACAAACACTTAAAGGAAAAAAGGTCGCAGTAAATATAGGAGGAAATACAAAGAATCATACTATTGACCACATTATGATAAAAAAATTAGTAGTAAGTTTAAATCAGTTTTCTATAGATAATAATTGCAGCTTGATGATAACTACATCAAAACGATCGAACAGATTACTACAACAAGAGTTATGCTCTCTAACAAGAAACCCTAATATTATTGTATGGACATCTGGTGAACCAAACCCATATCTGGGTTTTCTCGGGATAGCGGATTCGGTAATAGTTACCTCTGACTCTATTAATATGATTTCTGAAGCATGTTCCACAGGTAAGCCTGTATACATATTTCCATTTGGAAAAGATTCCAAGAGACGGAATAAATTTATCCAGTCAATGGAGACAGCCGGAATAGCCAGGTATTTCAATGGAAAGAGTGAAAATTGGGATTATGAGCCCTTAAATGAAACTAAAAGAATAGCAATCATAATAAAAAATCGATTAAAAGCAGAAAATATTATATAGAATGTTTGCGATATATCACCATATCCGTATCCTTGACGTGGACCATTTCAATAGTCCTGGACAATTCATTAAGATAATGAAAAACATCCGGTGCATCTAACTTATAATCATGCCAAACTATGATGCCTTGTGGGCTCAACATCCTAAGAGCCTTATTAGTGTCGCTTTCTACATATGATTTGGTGTGGGCACCATCTATGAAAATCAAATCCACCTGTCCTATTAAATCTGTTTCATCATAATCTTTGCTATCCGAAAAAATTTGGTTAATTTTTTTCTCTGTTGGGTGCCCCTCATAATAAAAATTATCGAATTTTGCTTCTAACTCAGCCATATCTTTGTGATGGTCATCATCAGTATCTGGGAAGGTTAATTCATTCAACTTTTCAGGATGAATTGTTAAAGTGTATAATCGAGCATCATCATCAGTATTTAACGCCATAACATGGGTTGTCTTTCCACTACATGTCCCAAATTCAAATATGGTCTTAGCTGACTTCGCTAACCCGGCTAGTACCCAAGTCTCTCTATCAGAAAGCGAGGCAAATACTCCTTCACCGCCGATAAAAAAAACCATCGAATCTGCACCAACTCCATACTCGTTAAGGGCAAAACAGGGCGCTATGGAACTTAGCTGCATTTGCGGAATTGGATAAGGCTTGAAATTGAACGAACGTTTTTTTTGTCGCCTTAATTTAAGCATTCGAGCCGATACTGCGTAAAGAATAATCATCATAATAATATTGATTACGATGAGAACGATTAAAAATTGTTCTAACATTTACTTTCCAGTACTGCTTCCTGTAATCGAGAACGTTTCGCGACCACAATCAATTATTTTTAATAATAATAGTAACGTACTACCAACATAAACCTATCTAAAAAACTTATCTGCAATGTAGATATTTATATTTTTATGATTTTTTATTTATGATTATTAGTATAGACACCTAATTTATAAACCAGAATATTATACGTCATCATGATCAACAATACAGGATAGGAAACTTGTAAAAATGCTAGCAAGTAAGGAGAAAGTAATAATTATAGGCTCGGGGGCTGCGGGGCTGACGGCAGCTATCTATACCGCACGCGCAAATATGAATCCATTACTTATAGCGGGCATTCAACCAGGGGGACAAATGACAATCACTACTGATGTTGAGAACTACCCTGGTTTCGCTGATGTTATTCAAGGGCCATGGCTGATGGAACAAATGGAGGCGCAAGCAAAGCACGTTGGCACACGCATTATTCAGGATATAATTACTTCTATTGATACCAACACTAGGCCATTTGTAATGACTGGAGATACGGGAGAAATATATACTGCCGACTCTGTCATTATAGCAACTGGAGCGCAAGCACGCTGGCTTGGCTTGGAGAGTGAATTTGCCTTTAATGGCAGGGGTGTTTCAGCCTGTGCCACGTGTGATGGGTTTTTCTTCAAAAACCAAGAAGTTATAGTCGTGGGTGGCGGAAATACTGCTGTAGAAGAAGCTCTTTACCTTGCAAATCTAGCATCTAAAGTAACTCTGGTTCATCGACGAGATACCTTACGTGCCGAACAGATTCTTCAAGATCGACTTTTTAAAAGCAAAAATATCCATACCATTTGGGACAGTGAAGTTATTGAAATTTGTGGAGACTCTGTACCTAACTGTGGTGTAGAAACCGTACGAATTCGTAATATAAAAACCAATTTAATTTCAACAATCCAAACTCAAGGTTGCTTTATCGCTATAGGGCATACGCCAGCCACAGAAATCTTTACCGATAAAGTTAATATGGACGAAGAAGGCTACATTATAGTAACTCCCGGTACCACAAAAACAAACAAACCTGGAATTTTTGCCGCAGGCGATTGTGTTGATAAGACGTTTAGACAAGCAGTGACAGCTGCTGGTCTTGGATGTATGTCAGCGCTAGAAACAGAAAAATATTTAGCCAGCATCGAGGATTAAGATCTACTTTAAACATTAAAAGAAAACCAGTGCGCACACGTTCTTTAATCTATACTATCAAGTTTTAAAACCAAGTAAGAAGATAGAAAATGGATTGGGATAAGCTCCGCGTATTTCATGCCGCCGCTGAAGCTGGAAGTTTCACCCATGCTGGTGAACGGCTAAACCTGAGCCAATCTGCTGTAAGTAGGCAAATAAGTAATCTGGAGCGAAGCCTAAATATTGCACTTTTCCATAGACACGCTCGAGGCCTTATACTTACAGAACAAGGTGAAGTATTATTTGCGACAGTGCGCGATATTTTTTCTAAACTTGCTACTACCGAAGCGCTGATTAGTGAAGGAAGGGAACGACCAAAAGGGAATCTGCGTATTACAAGTACAGTAGCATTTGGATCAACCTGGCTTGCTTCGCGTATCGGTCGATTTATCGAAGTTTATCCAGAAGTTAATGTGACACTTTTTATAAATGACTTTGAATTAGACCTCTCTATGCGTCAAGCAGACGTAGCTGTGCGCCTAACCCCTCCGAAACAACCTGATTTAATCCAACGCCATCTCAAGACTATACGGTTCCATCTGTATGCGTCGCCAAGATATGTAGAAACAAATGGAATTCCAAAATCTATACAAGACTTATCAGATCATAGAATAGTGATTTACGGAGAAAGTATTAGTTTACCATATATTGAAGCTAATTGGTTACTGAGTTTGCTATCGGGCTCAGATAAAATGAAGCAACAGAAAATTGTACGTGTTAATAATGTTTATGGGATATTCCGAGCAGTGCAAGGAGGTGTTGGAATAGCGGCTTTACCTGATTACCTGGCCGCGGAAGACCCAAACCTTTTGAGGATTTTACCAGAAATAGATGGTCCAGCAGTACCAGCATTTTTTGTCTACCCAGAGGAATTGAAAAGATCCAAACGTATAGCAGTACTAAGAGATTTTCTCATACAGGAGGTTGCAAAAACTTCCTTCTAGCCATGCAGATTTTGCATGGCCGATCTGACAAATTATCACTGGATCTGACCCGCTATCGTATAATATAAAATACTAGTACCGTGTTATTCGCGGGTTACATATCTACGGGCCCTCGTGTCCCTCGTCTCCCAGACGAAAACCTCCCTGTATAAACTTGCCCAGGCTATTACTAGTCTGGGCTTTTTTTAAGCCTAATCTAGAATTACGTGTGGTAAAAATCGAGATGTATCCCTAGTGATTGCGGTATCATCCTCTCTTATTCCGATACCACATGCATTACTCGCAACAAGCCAAGAACCAATTACGGTATGATTGCCATCAAAAACTGGTAGCGGGTGTAAAGCCTGTATAATTGAACCTTGGTCACCGTATGGACCATCCGCTTTAATAATACTTCCATCCACTTCAGTTATTTCAACATTTCCTCCTTCCCTGGAGAATAATGGCTTTTTGACAACCCCTCCTTCTATTTCACTTACCCGAGGGTCATTGGGGAAAAAAGCAGGTAGCAAATTTGGATGTCCTGAAAACATCTCCCAAAGCAGAGGAAGCATTCCTTTATTAGATAGTATTATCCGCCAAGCTGGTTCAATTATCTTCAATTCGCTTTTTGGCAATGAAAGACCAAATTCATCTTTCATGATCCATTCCCACGGATAAAGTTTGAACAACGTCTCTATTCTTTTGTCATCAAGGTCAGTAAAATATCCATTTTCATCAATGCCTATATCCTCCAAAAAAATGAAATTTGTTTCAAGCCCAGCTTGGACCGCACACTCTTCGATATAACGCACAGTCCCCTCGTCCTCCTCACTTCCTCTGCAAGCAGTAAGATGCAATTGGTCTTCGATACCGAATTGTTCAAGAGCTTTCACCATACTTTCATGGATCGAATTGAATTGATCACAACCCGCAGGAATAATCGACTTTTCCATTGCCTGCTCCAACCACACCCATTGAAAGGCTGAACTTTCATAGAGTGAAGTAGGTGTATCTGCATTGTACTCTAGCAATTTTGCTGGCGAAGAACCGTCATACGAAAGGTCTAAGCGCCCATACAAATTTTTTTCTTGTTTCAACCAACTAGAGCGGACGTAATCCCAAAATGCTTCCGGTATAGCGAGCTTATGCAGCATCTCTTCATCTTGGATTGCTCGAGCAACTAGCTCAAAGCACATTTGCTCTATTTCGTTTGTTGGGTCTTCTATATCATTTTCTATTTGGTTTATTGAGAATCGATAGCAAGCCGACTCGTCCCAGTAGGCAGCACCATACATAGTGTGGAAATTAAACCCCAAGGATTCCGCTTGAGTCTTCCAGTCTGCGCGTTCTTCAACCTTAATACGTTGCATCTGAACAGGCGACTAACCGCCAAAACCGCGGAAACTACGAAAGCGCCCAGTGGATGCTCTCGCAGAAGAACCAAACCCGCCTCGACGGATTGTTCTTGTTTTAGTGGACGCAGCTCGTGCAGTTTGCCCTGCTACTTTTGTTACCCCTGTCTTTCCTGACACTTTTTGATTATCTCCCGTTCTAAAATTACGAGAATCGTCCCGCGATCGGTAAAGCGGTTGAGCAGAAAAGCGCGAATTACCACCTAACATATTGCCCATCATATATCCCATCATCATAGGCATAAAAACTGATCCCCCCGATGTAGTTCGCTGCGGTGCTGTTTCACACTTTTCAGATCCGAAATCTGTCTCACAATCCGATATAGACGTATATTTAGGCGCTACCCTGAGATGTTCAGATTGTGCCTTTTTCTGATTTGCTTCACAAATGTCACGCGAAAACCCCGCTTGGTCAATGCATTGGTCGAGCGTCTCAAAGACCCCAACCTCTTGACTATTATCGCAAGCCACCAAGGTCAGTGCGCTAGCCCCCATTAGAGATAGTTTCAGTGCTTTAGATCTTTTCATTCTCATTTCCTACAAACTTAAGCCTTACTTTATTGATACATTAAGCTTTATTTGTCAGAATTAATATCGTTTTATAGTAAAAAGCCTTGTCTATAATCCCCATTGGTTAATTCAAAAGGTCTACATAGGACTTTTCTTATTATGAACTGCCTCTAACTTAAAACCGGCGATTTTTTTATACTGATCGGATAAAGCTTCAAGTTCATCAAGGGAAATCACGTCATTTAACTCTTTAAATGGTTTATCCCCAGTCCTCTCGTACACCTCTCGCAATATTGCGTCTGGAGGATTAGACCTATTTGCATGGACGATAGCAGTAGTTTTTGGTCGTCTATCAGTCTCATACTTCTTAAAAGCAGTTACCGCATCAAATTCAGAGGCCAAATTATCGGCCAGGCATCTGGCGTCAATGATCGACTGACCTGCTCCATTAGAGCCTCTAGGGTACATCGGGTGAGCCGCATCACCAAGTAATGTCACTCGACCAAAGCTCCATTGTTTTATAGGTTCCTTATCGACCATAGGGTATTCAAGAATAAACTCCGCTGCCGCTATCATCTCTGGAATATTAAGCCAAGAGAATTTCATCTCCTTACACGACCAAATAAAATCCTCTATACGCCCCTTTTGCCCCCAATCACCTTTTGGATTTCTGGGAGGACAGTAAAATTCACAAAGCCAATTTACAATATGCATTCCATCATCAGTGTTGCTTATCGGATAGGCAATTACCTTCCCAGTCTCTAGCCAACCAGCATAGACCATTGACGATCCTGACAAAAAGGGAGGCCATTTTGTTATACCACGCCACATGGTAATTCCAGAATAAATCAACGGGTCGCTCTTCTCATAAAAAGAAGAACGAACGACTGATTTTATACCATCACAACCCACTATGGCGCTTCCTCTGTATGCCTTCACACCTGAGCAAGAACCCTCCTCATTATCAAAGTAGGCAACCACACCCTCGTTAGATTGTTCTAGCTCTCTAAAACGATGCCCCGTCATAATTGCATCAGGACCCAACCGATCGCACACGGCCTTCATGAGAACATCATGTAAACTAGCTCGATGAATTGAATATTGTGGCCATTCATAACCAGCAAATCGACCTCTAGCCTCAGTGAATATATGCTGGCCAAATTTATTATAAAAAGACACATCCTGTGTTTCAATAGCGTCTTTTGCGATATTAGATTCTAACCCAAGGAGAGATAATTCACGCATAGCATGAGGTAAAATGTTTAACCCCACACCTAGAGGTTTAATTTTTTTAGCAGACTCAAAAATCTGGCAAGGAATACCCACTCGATGCAGATTGAGGGCTAAAGTTAAACCGCCTATCCCTCCTCCAATAATTAAGATCAATCCTTCTGCCTCCCAAAACCTTACCCAATCATTGTAAATATATTTTTAAGCTAATCATTCAATCAGCTATGATTGTTCTTAAGTAATAATCTATACCATAGTTTAGATCCCATTGACGCCTATATCCCAAAGACACTTCCTCAAATCTACAATCGTCGATAAAATCTGTCCGTCTAGTATGTAAATGGCCACTTATAACCACATTAGCTCGAAATTTATTATGCCAATCGTGTGTCAAATGGGTGCCACACCAAGGCGTAAAGCGCGGAACTCTAGGTAAATTTATAAGATCTAGTCGAAGTGGCCAATGGTTTATTAGAATTGTTTTGCACGTTTCAGGAATATTAGACAGCTTTTCAGTGCTCATATCGCATCGCTCCCAACACCATTCTTCGCGGCTTTTATATGGCTTTGGGTCGAGGAGAATTTCGTCACTACACTCAGCGTGGACCTCACGCACCCAGTTTTTAACATTGTTTCTATCTACACTTTTGGGACGAAACGAATAATCATATAGTAAAAATAGTGGAGCTATAAAAAGCGATTCTGCATCATTACCACTCTTTACTGGCCATTCTAGAAATGGATCTTCTGGTGTTATTACACCAAACGATCTAGCTATTTCCACCAACATGTTATATTTCTCAACACCGCGTTTTGCATATTTGCTTTTACTATCAAAAGTCCATAGATCATGATTACCAGGAACCCAGATCAGTCGACCGAACCTTTTACTTAACTCTTTAAATGCAAACTCATGCAGTTCAGGTTTTTCACTCGTATCTCCTCCAATAATAAGCCAATCGTCTCTATGATCTGCCATCTTTATTAAGGCTTCTTTATTGGAAGTTTGGGAAAGGTGAAGATCGCTGATCGCTAATAATTGCATTAGTTAAACCTAAATATAAAATATGTTACCTATTTATCATTGTCGAGCTTTCAAAGATATTCAATATATAACAGGACTTGCATCAATGAATTTACAGGCGTATTTTCGAATAGTATGATCGTAACAATTGCCAGAGACTTATTATGAATATCCTTGCAAAAAAGCTTGATAGAATAAAGCCCTCCCCAACTATAGCAATGAGCGCAAAGGCAAGAGAGTTAAAAGCTGAGGGAAAAGATATAATCGAGCTAGCTGCTGGTGAACCTGACTTTCCTACGCCTGACCATATCATCAAATCTGCTGAAGATGCTATGGCAAGAGGAGATACAAAATATACCGACCCAGATGGCACCCCGGCACTAAAACAGGCTGTATGTGATAAATTCAAACGTGATAATAATCTTGCCTACAATCCGACCCAGGTCACCATTGGTAATGGGGGGAAACAGGTTCTCTATAATGCCTTGATGGCCACGCTTAATCCTGGAGACGAAGTTATAATTCCTGCTCCATACTGGGTATCATACCCTGACATGGTTTTGTTAGCCGATGGTTCGCCAAAAATTGTACCTTGCAGCTTGGACAATAACTTCATATTACAAGCTGAAGACTTGGAAAAAGCGATAACCCAAAAAACTAAATGGATTATACTTAATAGCCCTTCGAATCCAACCGGTGCGGGTTACAGTTGGAGTGACATGAAGAAAATAACGGATGTTCTTCTTCGCCACCCTCATGTCTGGGTCATGACCGATGATATGTACGAACACCTGGTTTATGACGATTTTAAATTCTGCACCCCTGCAGAAGTAGAACCGAAGCTCTACGACAGAACATTGACGGTGAACGGCATGTCGAAAGCATTCTGCATGACGGGCTGGAGAATTGGCTATGCCGCAGGCCCTAAAGACCTCATTGGAGCAATCAGAAAAATTCAGTCCCAATCCACCTCAAATCCAAGCTCTATAAGCCAAGCTGCATCGGTGGCAGCCCTTAATGGTTCTATGACTTTTCTTAAGAAAAATAATGAGATATTTAAACAACGACGAGAGCTCGTATGTTCCATGCTCAACCAAGCTAATGGGATAAGTTGCCCAACCCCTGACGGGGCTTTTTATGTTTATCCATCTTGTGCTGGCATGATTGGAAAAACAACACCATCAGGCGCAATTTTAAAGACTGATGAAGATGTTGTTGGGTATTTATTAGAGACGGAGGGGATCGCTGCTGTGCATGGCGCTGCTTTTGGATTGAGCCCTCACTTTAGGATTTCCTATGCCACTTCCACAGAAATTCTAGAAGACGCTTGCCAGCGAATTCAGCGAGCTTGCGCTGCCCTTTCTTGAGAATAAACCGCTGAATTGCTGAGGTACAGTAATTTAGACTAAACAGATTTAATGCAATTTTGGACCCTTTAACATATCTGAGCGAGCTACCGACAAGATGCTTACATCTATTATCTCTCCATCACGCTCTAGAACCAAAGGCACCTCGATGCCTGCTGGTCCTAAAGACCAGATATTTCTGAATAATTCCGCTAAAGAGTCGATCTCATTTTCTGCAACAGCCCGAACAATATCGCCGACTTGCACATCTGCATCATGAGCGGGGCCGCCCTCAGTCAAAGCAGCGACTACAATCGCACCATCTGCCTCTGCACCGAATAAACCTAACCACGGGCGAGCCTTCTTATTTGGCCTACCCATCGTAAGAAGATCATCTATAATTGGTTCTAGAAGGTCAATTGGAACAACCATATTACCATCAACTACTTCATCACCGACAGTCTCGTGCTGTATAAATAAAGAACCAACACCAAGTAACTCACCATTACGACCTATAAGCCCGGCTCCTCCCCAATTTGGGTGAGCCGGTGATGTGAAAATCGCATCACTTAACAAGTATTCCCAATACCCAGCAAATTCTCTAATCGCTACTACTTCTGCGCTGACACAATTTCTTTGCCCACCAAAACCAGCCACCAAAACCTTATCAGCTTCTTTCAAAGAAGATGATTGTCCAATTGGCACAACTTCCGCATTTAATGTCCCAAGTGCTTGTATTAGCCCTAAGCCACTCTCTTGGTCGTACCCCAAAACGTCACCTTGAACAGCCACGCCTGTATGATCGGTAAGCCAAATCGTTTCCGCTTCCGTTAGCAGGTACCCAATTGTTAAAACAATACCGCCCTCTTTTATAACAATTCCGTTACCACCCCGTTCAGTTCCTAAAACAGGTGCCGTGAAGGCATCCTTTGGGATGTTCGATTGTACAGAAACCATACACGCGAACACTTTATCGAGGTCGAAAGAATAGTCTTTTTGATTTGGTTTGTTATTTGATTTAATAGCCATTTTATCTTTTTTCAGTCTCACTGACAGTTATATAGTATCTTTATTTAAAGTTAAAAGAGACCAGCCCGTTAAATTAATGGTATCACTACCCACGATGAGAACGGTGAAATTTAAATTTTGTCTTTAAAAAAACGATCTATAATATCGATCCTCGAACTCGCGCAGTTTTACTCGAATAGTGGTCTCAACCTAATTTGGAAGCGTCATGCCCCCTAAACTGGTACGCTTGAGCACTACTCTGGTAAATTCATTCCTCGAGATAAAGCTGGACGCCGCATCATAGTATCATACCAGCGGTTCACATTGCTAAAATCCGTCAGATCGACCTCTTGCCAATCATGACGAAAAACCCAAGGTAAAGTGCAAAAATCTGCAATCGATACTTCATCATTAGCTATAAATTCTCTCTTGGCTAATCTAGCATCCAAAACTCCATATAGTCGCCGACATTCGGTATAATACCTGTTTATTGCGTATGGGACTGTTTCTTTCGCAGCTCGTTTAAAATGATGTACTTGGCCAAAAATTGGCCCAACCCCGCCCATTTGAAACATAACCCATTGGATTACTTCATATTTTTTTTCCATCTCTTTCGGCAAAAACAAACCCGTTTTTTCAGCCAGGTACATCAAAATTGCGCCAGATTCAATAACGGTAAACGAACTCCCGTTTGGTCCATCATGATCTACAATCGCTGGTATTTTGGAATTTGGGTTTATTTTCAGGAAATCTTCTGCAAACTGAATATCCGTCGAAATATCGATGGGGTGTATTCTATAATCTAAACCACATTCTTCCATCATAATAGTGGCCTTCTTTCCATTTGAAGTCTTCCACGTATACAAATCAATCGGCGTCATATCTTTATTCTCCAGAGTGCGTAGAGGATTATTCTAATTCCGTTGTATTAAGGTTGCTTACGATCATTTTCGATGTGACCGTTAACGTTATTTAAATAGCATCTGTCAATCGACGAAGCCCCTCTCCTAAATTTTTCAAGCCAGCTTGTAGGATAAATCTATCCCAACCGATACAAAAATGCCTAACTCCTAAATCGATATAGCGTTTTGCCTTCTCAACCTCGCCAATTTCAATACGTGGCGCCACATCATACTCCACACACTTTTGTATAACCATTTCCTCAATCGGAATAATATCTTCTTGAAACATCATATGCGGTCGGCCTCGAGTAATACTGTAATCAGCCGGCCCCCACTGGACCATGTCAACGCCTTTTTCTTTAGCTCGTGAAAGTATTTCATCGATATTTTCCACAGCTATTTGTTTCTCCAACATTAAACAAAAAACTATAGAGTTAAGGTCCTCTAGATAAGTCTCAGGTGCATAGGTTGATAACGCTGGTCGTCTGAGTTTCAAACCCATCCGTCCGCCAACATTTGGGGTATCAGGCCGTATTATGTCATGACAAGTATCAATATCACTTGCAGAACGGATATCGGTGAACAAGATAGATTTAAACCCCGCACCCAGAGCAGCCTGCCCCCAAAAACCCTGTCCTTCCTGATCCAACTTAATCATCAATGGTAGATTAGAGCATTGGGCTGCCCTGGCTAAGTGATAAAGTAGTCGCATATCCAAAATCGAATATTCAGCAGAGAATTCCGCGTAATCAAAGAGCCCTGTATCGCCTATTAATTCTGCTACATCTGGGTCAGAAAATAGAAAATGCGTACCAATCGTCGATTTTCCTGCCTCTAGTGCTTTTCTGAAAGTATTAGACATAATCATACCAACTACCTTGAACCCAGCAAAAAATTGAAATGATGAAATTTTGAGCTACGATAACATTCTACTTACATTTTTGGCTGGCAGAAACCAGCCAAACCTAGAGGTCCAGTTAATTGGATCTCTATATAAAAATGATATAATTATTTAATAAGCCTTAACTATTTTTACCGTAACTCTAGCGGATTTGAAGTCGCTACTAAACTAGGATCATTATGCCAAACAGACGGGTCTGACTCCACAAAAATTTCAATCTGATTACCATCCGGATCATGAAAATAAACCGACTGAGTTGCTATATGATCTCTTGTCCTATGGGGTTCTACACCATTACTGCTTAACCAATCTTTAGCGTGTTGAAGTTCATCTAGGCTATCTCCAACTTTAAACGCAACATGGTGAAGCCCAGGCGAGTTTTCCTCGGCTGAGACTGCGTCTTTTCCAGTTTCTAATAAGGCTAAATCATGATGATTATCTACAAACGAAAAAAACACCATTTTCTCGCCATCCTGCCCCACCTTTTTCAAACCGAGCACATCCCTATAGAATGGAACTGACCGATCCAAATCTCTAACCTTAAGAACGACATGTCCAAGACCATGTAGGCGCATTTATTTTCCTCCATTAGACCATTCAAAAACTGATAATCTCAGATCATACACTATTTTCTCTATTCAACTAACATTTTTGAATATTCTTGATCCGGCAATAGATGATAAGCTTAACTTAATTAGGATATCTCTAATCCTCAAACAGTAAAGAGTTCAACCTCTTTCTAAAAGGAGCAGAAAATGGTTTCATCCGTTGTTCACATAGGTTGTGGCGCTGGTTTTTCCGGGGACAGGGTCGATGCTGCGATACCAGTTGTAGCGACCCTGGCTAAAAAGGAAGGCCCTAAATACCTAATCTTTGAAACCCTAGCTGAAAGAACTTTAGCTTTGGCACAAAAACATCGAAGAAAGGATCCATCCCACGGTTATTCGCCATTTTTAGAGAGTTATATACGGCCAATTTTAAAAAAATGTCATGAATCTGGGATTAAAATAGTATCTAATTTTGGCGCAGCCAACCCCAAAGGGGGTGCTATCAAAATAGCCGAAATAGCAAAAGAAACTGGGTGTAACGATATCAAAATCGCAATCGTAGAAGGAGATGACCTACTGCAAATAATGTCGGGGGCTGATATTCAAAACCATCCGACTATTGAAGGGTTAGATATTGGGGATAATGAAGTCCTAGCCGCAAATGCCTATCTTGGCGCCCGGCCAATAGCTGAAGCCCTTCAAAAAGGGGCCGATGTAGTAGTAGTTGGGAGATGCACTGATCCCGCCCTAGTGCTCGGTCCATTGATAAAAGAGTTCAGTTGGGCCGAAAACGATTGGTCCAAATTGGCTGCCGGCACAATGGCTGGTCACCTTTTAGAGTGCGGAGGCCAGGTTACTGGCGCATACTTTGCTGATCCTGGATATAAAGATGTTCCTAATTTAGCGAATGTAGGCTTTCCACTAGCAGAAGTTAAAAGTGATGGAACTTTAATTATAACAAAGGCCGAAAATACCGGTGGCCTGGTGTCAGCGCAAACGGTCAAAGAACAACTCTTATATGAAATTCATGATCCAGAGAACTATTATACCGCTGACGTTATACTGGATATCAGCAAGGTAGAAGTCACCGAAGTTGGTTTAGATCGAGTAGAGGTCTCTGGGGCTAATGGTAAACCAAGGCCTGATACTCTAAAAGCGACAGTTAGTATTGACGGAGGATGGATGGGCGAGGCTGAAATGAGTTATGCCGGTCCCAATGCTCTAAAAAGAGCACGACTAGCTATAGATGTCTTAAAAAGCAGATACCGCGATATTGGAACTAATTATCCTATTCGTTTTGATATTCTAGGTACAATGAGCGTGCATTCAGGTGATAATGAAGATATCACAAGCTCGCATAGCTACCCTGAAGACGGGGATTATAGAATTCGTGTGGCTACTTGTGGCCATGAAAAAGAAGTTATTGAGCGAATTAACCAAGAAGTGCTAAGTTTGTATTGTAGCGGTCCTGCTGCTGGGGGTGGATTTCGTCAGCATCTAACCGACCAAGTTCAAACAGCGTCAATATTAGTCGATAGAGAGAAAATTAGACCAAAAGTAAACTTTTTAACCGGTAATGTTTAATGAGCAAACAAGTGGAAAACGTAAGACTACATGAAATTGCTCATGCTAGAGCCGGAGACAAAGGAAATCGGTCCAATATAAGCCTAATACCCTATAACCCGGCTATCTATGATTGCTTGTTAGATCAAGTCACAGAGGCGCGAGTTTTAGACCTTTTTAAGAAAAAAGGAGCCAGTAAGGTGACACGGTATGAACTGCCTAACCTACCAGCTCTCAATTTCGTAATAGACGACGTTTTAGAAGGAGGTGTCAATAGTGCTCTAAACCTTGACCAGCATGGTAAAACACTATCTTTTTTTCTACTAACACTGCTCGTGAAGGTTCCCGCCGACTTATACAAAGATAAAAAGAATTAAAACCGACTATTGCTCGGATCAATTCTAATTGCATTAGAGTGATGGGCTTAAAAGTTAGCCGTTTACGCTTTTTAGTTGAACTCTCAACCAATCTCCAAACATCTTGGAGAACAACCAAAATACAGGAGAATCCCAATGGCCCGCAAAAAAACAGAGAAACTAAGTGGTGGCGAGGCCTTGGTACGTTCTCTTATAACAGAGGGTATAGATACTGTTTTTGGATTGCCAGGGATACAGCTCGATCCAATGTTCAATGCCCTTCATGATGCAAGCAATTCTATCTCTGTAATAAACTCCCGACATGAGCAAGGCGTGGCCTATATGGCGTTTGGATACGCCCAATCTACTGGAAAAGTTGGAGCTTATGCCGTAGTACCTGGACCAGGAATTCTTAACACAACTGCTGCTTTATCGACAGCATATGCATGCAATAGTCGCGTACTAGCCATAACAGGTCAGATACCCTCTACCACGATAAACAGAGGGTTTGGAATGTTGCATGAAATCCCTGAACAATTAGAAATAATGAATGCATTAACAAAATATTCAACCCGAATAAATCATCCTTCGGAAACACCAACAAAAATTAGTGAAGCCTTTTGGCACTTGCGGAGTGGACGTCCTCGGCCCGTAGGAATTGAGATGCCAATGGACATGATGTGGCACAAATCAGAAGTAGAGTTAGGCATTAAGACACCTGGAGGTCCCCCACCCATTGCAGATCCAGATCTAATCGAAAAAGCAGCAAAGATGCTTGGGCAAGCCAATCAGCCCATGATTTTTGTTGGAGGCGGCGCCTATGACGCATGCGAAGAAGTTAAAATATTGGCTGAAACGCTCCAAGCCCCAGTAGTCTCATATCAAAATGGTCGAGGTGTCTTAGACGAACGTCACTATTTGGCTCATACAAATACTGCAGGCGCCATACTCTGGGATAAGTGCGATGTCGCTATCAGTATTGGCTGTCGTTTGCAAGCGGAACGTATGACGTGGGGTATGGATAATACCATTAAAATTATACACATAGACATAGATCCAACCGAGATAACTCGGGTTATGAAACCAGATGTGGGGATCGTTGCAGACGCAAGTTCCGCGACCAAACAGATCATCAACTCGCTCACAAAATATAATAATAAGCGGGCCAGCCGAGAAGAAGAGATGCTTAACCTAAAAGGTCAGGCAAATAAATTAATGGAGAAAAAGGCTGGACCACAAATGGCGTGGTTGAGGGCTATCCGAGATGCCCTGCCCGAAAACGGCCTATTCGTTGATGAGTTCACTCAAGTAGGCTACGTATCCCGCGTGGGTTTCCCAGTCTACCACCCCCGTTCGATGGTTACCCCGGGATACCAGGGGACACTCGGATATGGTTACGCCACTGCTCTTGGTGTTAAAGTTGCTCATCCTGATAAACCGGTGGTATCTGTTAATGGAGATGGGGGTTTCATGTACACTATGCCGGAGATTGCAACTGCTGTTCATCACGGTATTAATTTAGTTGCTATTGTTTTTGCTGATGGAGCATTTGGTAACGTTCTTCGGATGCAACGTGAATTGCATGATGGAAAAGTTATTGCTTCGCAATTCACTAATCCTGATTTTGTGCGATTAACGGAGAGTTTTGGAGCATTGGGACTTCGTGCAAAAACTCCAGATGAACTTAGATCCGCTCTAGATCAGGGCTTTTCTGCAAACCGACCTACGGTTATCGAGGTTCCTGTTGACACTTTCCCAGAACCATTTGAATTACTTCGCCCAACTGCTTCCCGATAAAAGAAAGGATGAAGAATGAAACAAACAGCCCTTATTGTCGGAGCTGGATCTGGACTTAGCTCATCATTGACCAATCTTTTGGTGAGAAATGGTTTTAAAGTTTCAATAGCTGCACGCAATACCGATAAACTCTCTAAATTAGCAGAAAAAACCGGCGCAAAAGTATACCGGTGTGATGCTGGTAGCGTTGAGGAGGTTCAGTCATTATTTAGAGAGCTAGACAAAAATTTGGGCACACCAAACCTCGTAATATACAATCCCTCAGCTAGAGTTCGAGGAGGAATTATCGAAGTCGACCCTCTGGAGACACAAAAGGCATTAAATATAACATGTTTTGGCGCTTTTCTTGTAGCTCAGGAAGCTGCGAAGAGAATGGTTGAAAGAGGGAATGGAAGTATATTTTTTACAGGTGCCTCAGCCAGTGTTAAGGGATATGCACACTCTTCTGTATTTGCCATGGGGAAATTTGGCCTGAGAGGGTTAGCTCAATCTTTAGCTCGAGAACTGCATCCAAAAAATATACATATTGGCCATTTCATTATAGATGGGGGAATAAAGGCAGACCACCGACCAGAGAGACATGACCCAGGGGACGATAGTATGTTAGATCCAGAATCAATAGCGGAAACCTATCTTCAGTTCCATAGACAACATCGAAGCTCATGGGGTTGGGAAATTGAACTAAGGCCATGGGTTGAAACGTTCTAAGTAAATAATTCAAAATAAAAAAACGATTAATTAGGCTTAAACTAGCAAATGCTTTAAACGCCTCCTACATCCGATTTAAGTACACCACTAAACCTAATTTTTTTTGATCGCCGATTTTATGACACCTTCTAAATTTTCTGGAATTATTGCAGTAATACTTGCCTTTTTAGTAGCCGGATGGCTACTCTCAGGTCAGATTTTTGATGCGACTAGCACTACTGAGCCGGTGCCAGGATTTCAACGGCCGGTTTCGTCTACGACAGTTGCTAGGGTACAGACCCGAAAAATTAAAGCCCAAACATACATTCCAAGTATCTTTGTAACGGGTCAAACTGAAAGCTCGCGCGCAATAACCATCCGCACTCAAATCACCGGAAAAATTTCAAAAACGATAGTAAATGCAGGAGATAGTGTAAGTAAAGGAGATGTCATTGCTCAACTTAATCCAGAAGATTTACCAATTCTCTTAAAAGAAGCTGAAGCACGGGTCAAACAAAGAAAAATAGAATTTTCCGCTGCCAAAAAATTATCCATAAAGGGGTTCAAGACGGAGACAAAATTTGCCGCGGCTTTTGCAGATTTACAATCAGCAAAAGCTCATGCAAAGCGAGTAAAGATTGATTATGAAAATACTATTATCCGTGCTCCATTCAGTGGTATTTTAAGTGAGCGTTTAGTTGAGAATGGTGATGTTTTAAAAAGATTCGATCCTATCGCAGAATTGCTCGATTT
>ENA-UOXV01002903-UOXV01002903.1-marine-metagenome-genome-assembly--contig:-NODE-2903-length-21753-cov-5.458337_pt1 | contig 21753 bp, 26 predicted proteins | sample MGYA00238165_ERZ766961 | MGnify/ENA primary metagenome ERZ766961 (study PRJEB28924, sample SAMN03173240) | marine metagenome | biome: Marine; feature: Water; material: Subsurface seawater | place: North...
GGGGGGGGGGGGGGGGGGGGGGGGGGTTGGTGGCTGCCAGCGAGTAGCCGCTGGCGCGCTCCCCGCGCCGGCGTCCCCCACCCGCGCCGGCGCCGACGCCGGCACCGGCGCCGCGCGGGTGCAGCGCAGCCTCGGCGGTGCAGAGCGCCCAGTGGAGTGCGAAGAAGAGAAACAGCGCCCCCGCCTGCGGCGACGAGATCCCGCCGAGGCGGCTCGGGACAGCGTGCAGTGCGCCGGTGTACGCGAAGACCGCGAGCGACGCCGCCGCGGGGCCCCAGCCCGCGCGGAGCAGCGGCACGAAGATGCTCGCGCGGCAGTGCTCGCTGATGCACGCGTTGTAGCGCCGCCCCCAGAACTCGCGCAGCGAGCAGCTCTCGCCGGGGCTCGACCCCTGCCGCAGCGTCGGCACCTGCGTTGACCCGGCACATGAGAGCAACGCAGCCCAGTCTCAGGACCAAGAGGCGGATAGCGATTCCGCCGCCGGGCGCGCCGCACCTCGCCCGTCGCCGCGAGCGTCGCGAGAGCCCACGTCCACATCACGCCCGTGAGGAAGGGGTACACGAGCGCAAGATGGTACGCTACGAGGAGCGCGTCGCGCGCTGTGGCGCCGGCGCCGAGCTCGTATACCGCCGCGGCCATGGCGAGCTGGAACGGGACGAGAAGCGCGAGCCAGCGCGCCAAGTCCCACGCCGCCTGGGGGGGGTGATGGGGGGGGGGGGGGGGGGGGGGGGGGGGGGGGGGGCAGGGCGCAGTGATGCGAGGCCGCCGCGCGTGACTGCGAGGAGTTTTGACTACTTGCCTCGAGACTGACGTCCTTAAGGTCCCGAGGTTCGCAGTGGAAGCAGTTGAGGGGGTTCATCCCGTTCGCGGCGCGTCCAAGAAACGAGGCGCCGCGAAAGCAAACAGCACGGCCGTTCGGGGGCTCACTGAGCAGGAAGCTCAGCGTATTTTGCAGCTTGAGCTGCATCACCATAGCCTGCGTCGATAGCAGGTATCGCAACTCCGCAGCTCTGCGTTCAGACCCGCAACCGTCATAATGCCGCACGGTTGAGATCATTCACGGTTTGCTCGTGGGCTGGGAATCACACACCTAATTTCCGCGATGGTGGGAAACGTGCTGACTAGGACCATGCCATGCATCGAGAGAGCGAGCATAAAAGAGCTCCCGCCCTTCTCATGGACGGCGGCGACGTACTCCGGCGCCAGGGCGAAGGCGGTTCCGTAAACCGCCAAAACCCACACCGCATTGAAAGCGCAGTCGAGCCCCGAGAGCGTGCACGTCCCGATCCACCACCCAACAACGGTCACGACCGCCACCCTCCCCAGATTCGGCGGAAACGCCTCGCTGCTCATCCCGTCCCTCTTCTCCCCCGTGGACCAGCGCGATATCCGCCGGCGCGATCCGCCCCGGTTGACCACTACGGTCGTAAAATACAATCTGTCTAAAAATACAAGAAACTCGCAGTGTAAACTGAGCGTGCGCTTCAGGCCCCCCGACAAGCGCACACCCTCCCAGTCGCGCATTCGGCGTTTCAAGTCGCGACGCGTGCGGGCTCGCGCGTGACAGTAGCACCGCTCTCGTCTTTATATCATCTATTCACAGTCTGGAAATACTCAACATCCATGTACATAGGCTTTCCCTGCGAGTGCGACCTAAACTCAAGCCTCGCACCGTGGCTCCTACGAACCACCTGAACACCTACTATCTACAACACCGATGTGCGGCATGCCGCACCTCGTCCCCTCTTCCATGCGCCTGAGCTCCTAACCCTCTCCTTTAGCACAGGGCGCCTACGCAGAAAACGCGGTGTCGCCCAGCGCTTCCGTCTCCCACGCCGCGGCGCCGTCCTCTGCGGCACCAGGCGGCGCCGCGGCGCCCGCGGCGCCGCCGTCGGGGGCCACGGGGCCGACCGGGGTGCGGCACACGAGCGAGAGGTAGACCTGCCAGAAGATGTTCCCGACGGCGTACGACTCGACGTGGTGGGAGGCCGGGAGCGTGCAAAAGGTCATGGCGCCCCAGAGCGGCCAGAAGAGCATTTCGGAGCGCATGACCTCGATGATGCGCGCGTTCCAAAGCGCGGCGATTTCTGCGGGGGACTTGCCGCGCACCGCGCCGCGCAGCGAGATCGAAAGGGTGTTGGAGATCGTCCCCCAGATCGCGGAGTCCGTGACGACCTTCTCCACGAGGTGCACGAGGCGCTCGGGGCTGTCGACGCCGACGGTGTACGCGGGAAATGCAGAATGCAGGCCATGCAGCCAGAAATCAGTGCCGATGCCCGTCACCATGCTCCCGACAAGGCCCACTTGCGCGCTCTGCTTCAGGTCGATGCTCGGCGGATCCGGCACCGCTCCGAAGCGCATCTCGCTCCCGGCCCCAAAGAGGTCGCCAGGGCGGAACTTGGCGCCCCTCATCACTTGCGCAACCACGTCCGCGAATCCGATGAGCGCAAAGACGCTCGGTAGGTGCCTTACGCAAGCGTGCACATCGCTGGGCGTGATGGTCGCACCGTCTGCGAAAGCCCTGTGCAGCACCGTAGCCCACACGACAACCGCCGTTCCAATCAGTGCCGTGTTGAGCGGGACAAACCGCACCCCAGTACCAACACCAGCTGGTTTGACCTCTTGCAGCACCAGCAGCGGCGCTTCCTGCTGCTCCGGCGATAACTGCATGGCTTGCTTCACCCTGTTGCATCTCGCCCCTCGAAGCGGAGCCGCACCCACGGCCAACGGCGCGCGGGCGCGCAAGCCTGGCAGGGAAGCAGGGGCGAAGGCTTCGGCGCAGGCTGCGCACACGACGACGAGCGCCAGGCTGCGGAACGGGGCGCGCGGGGGCATGTCCGGCACCTTCGCCGATGCTTCGAGATGTCCTTGTTTGTTTTAGTTCGGCCATCGAGTCGACCCGGGGAGAAACACTCGCACGGAACTTTCCCCCCCGTTTCCCCGTATCCCGGTTGTGAAAAGAAACCGCGAAATCCACCGTTACTCGGTAACGGAGGTATCTCTTTCTCTTTCCGCGCTCTTCAGGCCAAACTTTCGTTGTGACGACGGACAGGTTATCGGCTCAACCAAGTTTGGACGCATGTTTTCCCGGGCCCGCCTCTCTGGCAGCCCTTCCCCTTGCTACCCGCAGGCGGCGCGCCAGGCGATGGCGGCGAGGCGGTCGGGGCTGGTGGCCGGCACGCTGATCCCACTGATATTTCTCGCGACCGCCTGCGGTGGCGACGCGTCGGATGGCGGCGATGGCGCGCCGGAACTGCACGCCAGCATCGCCCAGGATCGCCGGGTGATTGCCCTGCGCGGATCCTGCACAACTTCGCTGAACCTGCGGAGCCCGGTGACGCTCCGCGGCGCGCCCCCCGCCGGGGACCCGATCCCAACACTGCGCGGCACGGCGGAGAGCGACACGACGGTGTCCATTGAGGCGGGCCAGACAGATAAGTTCGGCATCGAGGCGCTCCGCCTCGAGCACCCCGGCGGCGCTGCCGAGCCCGCGAATGAGACGGCTCGTGCCCGTCTCAACATTACAGACCAGCTCGACACAGACCCTGGCCTGTGCTGCATCGGAGTCGACGGCGGAAAGGTGCGCGTGCTGTCCTGCGCAATCAGCTCGTTCAACGGGACGTGCTTCGGCGGAACGGGGAACCTCACGTCCGCGCTCCTGACCAACTGCACGCTGTCGGACGCGAATTTTGGCGTGGTCGTGGCATCAGGGGCGCGCGTGTGCGTCGAGCGCAGCCTCTTCACACACCTCCGCGAGGCGCTGCCCCTTCCCCCTGCGCAGCCGCCGCAAGACCCGGCGCTCCTGACCGCCGGCGCGCGTGGGCAGGCGGGCGTGGTGGCGATGGGGAACAGCACGCTCGCGGAAATGGAGGCCAACCGAATCGAAGGTGGCGCCAGCGGCGGGCACGGCGCCGGCGTGCTGGGGCTGAGCGTCACCGCCGGCGCCCGGGCGGTCTGCCTGGGGAATGAGGCGGTGGGGTGCGGGCGCGCGCCGTTGAGCGTGTCAGGTGCGCCTGCCCGACCTTGCGCGCGCGGCCGGGCATCAAAGCGCGGCGGCCCATTCCGAACAGCTGCTCTCTTGTCCAGTCCGCCCTCACGAGCCCTCCCGTCCCGTTGCGGGTGCGCAGGCGCAGGCTCCTTTGCGTCCGTGAGCGACGGCCTCGCGCGGGGGCCCGGCGAGTACGGTGCGCTGGTCTCAGACCGCGGGCGCGCCTCGGTCTAAACCCTAAGCCTGAATCACATGCCTCTCCCGGCTGGCGCGGGCGCGCAACCATGCTCCGCCCCCCTGGCGGCCCTCGCCTGCTCCGCCAGCCCGCGGCGCTGGCGCGCCAACGCGCGCGGGGCGCCGGGGCGCGTCGCAGATGAAGGGCTGCAGCGTCAGCGGCTTCGACTACGGGGCGGTGGTGATGGACGGCGGATCACACCTCTGGGTAACAGCGGGGAGACCCTGCGCGCCACGCATAGCGCAAAAGACAGAGGGGACGCACGCCAGCAGCGCCGCCCTCCTTCACCTCTCTCACTGCTGGCCCCGCGCCCGCCCGCCAGGCTCAGGAGGCAGACTTCGCCGGAGGGAACAAAAAGGAGAACGTCTTCGCCGGCATGGCAGGTCGCTGCCCCGCCGACGCGGGCAGCGTGGCGCGTCGGCGGGCACCACGCAGCGGGAAGCTCACGCCTGTGCGGCGCGCGGTGGTTGTCTAATCTCCCACGAGGGCAGGGACGCTTCACCTCGACGGGCGCACGCACGTGGGCGACGGCGTGGTGGCGGAGGCCGCGGGGGAGCTGCGCGTCCCTGTCATCGGCGATGAGGGCGGATGGGCTCCGAGCACGCGCTGCGAGCCCTCGGGCGGCGCGCGCGGCCAGGGCTGGTGATGTCGCAATGGTGGATTTGGTTCATTGCCGCCCGGCCCGCTCGCAACCTCCCGAGCCAAATTGCTCGCTGTGCGCGGCACGCTGCTGCCGACCCAGCGCCGCCAACTCCGCTCCCAGCCACACCCGCGCGACGTCTTCGTAGTCGCACGCCACCGTTCCAGCTCATTTCACAACCCCCGTCACTCCTCCGCCCCGGCGCTTGTACAATCCTCCCCAGGCACCGCTCAATTGCTGCGCGCGGGCTTCTGTGCGGCGCGCAGCCGCGGCTCCTCCTCCGGCCCCTCAACGTACTCCTTGAGTGCTGCAATCACCTCGGCCATTTTGATGCGGGTTATCTGCAGCTCCCCGAGCGTGCGCGTCGCGTGCGCCTGCGAGGCAGCCACCATGGTCTGCTCGTCCGACATCACGTCTTGTAGATGGGACTTGTAGCTCCGCTGCGCCGCGATGAAATCCCACACCGCCTTTCCTACAGTGTGGCTGTAGGCCACCTTGGTTCCCGCGCGTGTCTCCCACGACTGCCCGCGCCGCCGGCCGCCCCTGTGAAGCGGCTTGGTGTACCCGCGCCACGTCGCCTGGATGAGCTCCGCCGCCTTGACTTTAACCTCATCTCGCAAGTCCAGGCACGTGAGCACCTCCACGCACTTGGCCTCAGCGCGAGACTGCGTCAGGTACACTCGCACGATGTTGGTGGTGATGGCAACCATGATCAGGGCCGAAATACTCGCCGTGATCATCGCCCAACGCCCCAGGAATGTGAGCGGGTACACGTCTCCATAGCCGACAATTGTCATGGTAATGACCGCGCACCAGACACAGTTTGCGAACTCGTGCAGCTTCGAGTGCGCAAGCTCATTGAAAGACATCGGTCGCTCAAAGATCATGAGGCAGTACCCGAAGAAGATGACCTGCGTGACCCAGAGCATGAGCACCATCCCGAGCGAGGAGGTGATCAGGTACTTGAAGATAAATGAGTCCCCGATGGTAACACGTGAAATATTCCCGTAAGCGCGCGCGATCTCGTTGCCAATGTCAGAGACACACTCGCCGTAGAAACGCGGGATGAGACGGATACGCATGAACATGGCAACCACGAGGAGCGAGTCGAGCTGGTACATGCAAGAGCCTTCAAATGCAGAGTTGTACACCTCAAATTCTGTGTTGAGGAATGGAATAGGCTGCGGGAGCATACAGAGCAGATCAACTAGTGCTTGCCAGTACAGCCCACAAGCCTGCAAGTTCAGCACGGACACGTCGCCGTTGTGCATCGGAAGTCCACGCAACCGCTCCAGCGCAATGATCGCCTGGTAGTAGCACCGAAGGTGCCATATGCCGATTCCCGAGGTTGCGAGCTGGACGCACTTCAGCATAAGCGTAGTCCCGTTCGGGTTCCGGTTGTTGGCCCACAGCACCTCGTTCTGGTACGCTGCGAGTACGATGCCCAGTCCAGCAAACAAGAAACCCCAGCGCAAGTTTCGCTTCCGCAGGACAGACCACTCCTTTGTGTCCAGATCGTTAATTTTCCCCTTCGGCGCGTAACTCATCTGGTATACTGCCGCTGCTGCGATCATCAAGTCTGTCCGGAACCCATCTTTTTCCAGACATTGAGTCTTGTCATGGGACGCTTCAATTCCACGTTTCTGCGGATGCGGAGGTGCATGCCGATTGTAAATTCCATTTTCTTCCAAGACTTCCTCATGGTGCGAATGCCCCAGGTATTCGAGCACGTTACGTGTCACGATGATGTCCTCTTGGATTGCCTTCCGCTCCTTGCGGGATATCCTGCCCGGGGATGTCTCTCCGACATGCAACGAGCGCCGCCATTGGACCTGTGGAAGGAAATTAGCGCCAGGTAAGTTCCACTGATACAAACACATTGTGCAGACTGCATCCACTGCAGCCATGCGGCGGAACCCATCATCGCTGGCGGCTAATGCCCGCCACCGGTAGCAGCATGCACCCGCCTCTGACAACGAGACCCTCGCTAATGACTGACTTCAGTCCACCACACGATCTAGCGATTTAGGTGCTATGCAACGACCGCATGCCCTAGTGCCTGTCAATTGACGAGGCAGCTGGCGGTCCCGCGCGGCACCAAGCGACAGGAGCTGCTTGCGGGACGGGATGGGAGACACACATCTTTGACCGCTTGCACCCGCGTAAGCTCCTGAACCTCGGCCTGATTCCGTCGCTGCCCCCCAGCTGACAAACGCGCCGAATTCGGCGACCCCGCCGACCCGAAGCCTTGCGAGCTCATCTCGCTCCCTCCCTGAGAAACGCAGCCCGGTGATCCTAAATGAGGCGACTGCCATTCGAGCCATTGGATTTTCCGTTACTCAACTTCGAGTTGAGTAACGTTGTGGGCTGGTCAAATGTTCATTCGCTCTCTGGATGGCCTGCCGATATCGCGGCGATATGCATGGTGTTTGGAAGCCTTGACTAGTCTGGGCATTGAAAGCAAGTGGATATGAAATTGGTGGCCAATCTGTACTGCAGGTGCTGCGGCTGCGAATGCGAGATAATTCCGCCGAGCCACGCTGGCACTCACGATCCAGCCCCTTCGACCTTGCTTACGGTGTGCCGGAAAAGGCGAAGTCGACGCTGATGCGCTGATCGCCGCGCCGAAGGAGCACGTTCGGGGATCCCCACCAATCGCAGATGCACAGCTCGGGCTCCGAAACCTGGGAATGAGCACACAGCTGTTAAGTTTCCGCAGAAACTTAAAGAATCAGTGCCGGCATACCCCATACGTTTCTGAAGAAGTGGCGCATCGGGCACGTGCCTCGAGTCCTGCGCGGATCGCATGGCGCCAGAGCCAGCGGGCATCGCCCGAGTAGACGAGCATCCCGCGGCGTTTGGCGAACGCGTCAAGATCGTCGGTGGTCCAGCTCTGCATAGCAACCTGCAGCACGGTGCGGGGGAGCCCCGCCGAGTGAGGATGCTGCCAGTTTCTGCACCCAGAACAGCGGAGCGAGTAAAAGGCGTGCGTTTCGGGCATACCTCAGCCGGTGCACGTGCTTTGAAGTTGGGTCCGACGGGCGGGACGAAGGTGACCACCGCCTGCGAGGATGAGGCACGCCCGGGCAGGCTGAGCGCTAGGCGGACATATCGGGGGGGCGAGCGGTGAGCGGGCTCCAGGCGACAGGCGGCGGGCGACACGCGGGCGCAAGCGGGCGGAGGTGGTGGGGCGGGGCGCGGCGAGGGCGGCGGGGCGACATCAGAGAGGAGGCTGACGGAGACGACGTGCGCGCCTGCATGGCCGGGATGGTAGCGCTCAGGGCAGGCGCCAAGGCAGCGGCGAGAGCGCGGGCGGCGCAGAGTGCGGGCGGCGCAGAGCGCTCGGCGCCGACCGCGCCTTGGCGGGGTGGGGTGCGGTGAAGTGCAGGACGGGCGTGCAGGCGGATGCGGGGGGCGGGGGTGGCGGGGGAGGGGGCGGGCCATCGTCTACGGGGTCGAGGGCAGGATCGAGCTTGAAGAAGGACTTTTCGCGGAAGTCGACAGTAATGTCCCTGCCCCCTCCGCAGCGCCGCTCACGGCTGCGCGCTGCAGAGGAGGGGCGCTCGGGTGCAGTTGCATTGCTGCAACGAGCGAGCGAGGCCCACGCGACCCGCGTCGCCTGGAGGAGGGATCGCTCACCGGCACCTGCCCAGAGCCTCGAATCCCGGGCGGCGCTCCACCCGCTCCAGCAGCAGCCGCAGCGCCGGGGGCCTGTGAAAGGACGGTTCTGGTCAAAATGCCGAAGCCTCCGTGTAAGGAGAGAGGGTTCAGCTGCGCAACGCGCGGGGCCAGCGGCATCCGCGGGAATGGGCAACCACATGTGGGCTGGGCGGGGGAATTACACTCCCGCGTAGTCGAACTTATCGCCGTAGTACCATGGGGCGATCTGCTCCGCCTCAGGCTCTGGCCGACCTGTAACCCGCATGGGAGCAACCTGCCCGCGCTGCCCCCGCTCGCCTGTCGTATCCTGCCGCGTTCCACACACTCAGCAGGCAGGTCAGCATAGCCATGGTGCGACGGGAAAGTGGGGATGTGATTCTCCCCGCCCCGCTGCATCCCACCTGGGTCATCAGGGTGTGGACGCCGCTGTGCCGAAATCCAATCGCGTCTCGCAGCCGTACGAGTTCATCAACAAGGCTAGCTTCTTCCCCCTGGCTGATGACGTTTAGCTCCACACGCATGCCTGGATTGTCGAACACGCTCTTGGCCTTCCCAACCACGCGCGGGTCGACCTTGCGGATCGCCGCGGAATCTATCTCGTTGAACGCCCGCAGCGGGTCATGGGCTGCTGATACTGATGCCAATGTCCGCTGCAGAAGCACTCGAAAGGTTCGCGGGGCAGTCGCTGGCACTCTCCGAGCGAGGAGCAACCCCGCTGCGCGCCTTCCACCGCCCATGTTGGTCTCGTCTTGGGAACGTGTAGTCGGAGTTCCCATTCAGACATCTAGGGCGCCTGGGGTGGATCATCTTGGCGGAGCATCATGGGGGTCGCCGCGCTCCCGCGGCAGCGGGTCTGTGCATGGTACACACACGTATCTGTCGTTCTGCTCCTCGCAACGACAACGTCCGCGCCCTGCACCGCATTTTTGCTGGCTCCTGCCACCAGGCTCGTCCTTCCCGGAGCGGCGTCCCACCAAGCGATGCGCCCCGCGCGGGCTGCTGGCCAGCAGCAGACGCTGTTCGCAGCAACGGTTGGGCAAGGGCCAGACTCGCAGCAGGACGAGTTCAGCGCTATCGAGGACCTGATTGACAGAGGGGTCGTATCGGTCTGGCGCAAGACGGATGCACCATCGGAGGCACTGGCAGGCGGGGCGCGTGGAGCGGGACACTCCAAGGGCACTTTCCGGCAGCACCAGGAGCCCGAAGAGATTTTTGTGGTCGGAACGAGCCACGTCTCTGAGCAGAGTGCGGTGGACGTGGAGCGTGTGATCCGTGCAGTGCAGCCCGATAACGTGGTGGTCGAGCTGTGCCGCAGCCGAGTGGGCATCATGTATCGTGAGGACAACGCGGAGGCGGAGGGGGGTGGTGGTGGTGGTGGCGGCGCGTTTGGCATTTCAGGCGACGCCCCAGCGCAAGCGGTGGCGCGGTCGATGCTCCTCGGGGGGCCGACGTCGTTCGCGATCCGCGTCGCGCTCGCACGCAACGACGTGCTCTCCTCGGTGCTCAACCGCACGGGGACGGACTTCCGCGCCGCGCGGCGCACAGGCGAGGATCTCGGGGCGACCATGGTACTCGGCGACCGCCCGATCGAGATCACGATCGAGCGGGCGTGGCGCGCTCTTGGGTGGGCGGAGCGCCGCCGCTTCCTCACGCTGCTGCTGCGCAGCCTGCGCGCCGACCAGGCGCAGCTCGCGTCGCAGGTCGCGGCGGTCGCGGCGGTCGCGCAGGTTTTGACCCGAGTGAACCCCAGGCGCGGAGGCGTGGCGCGGCTTGCGAAGTGGCAGCTTGGCCGCAGGGGACGGTCTCTAGTTCTGAACGGACACTCTTGTCCTCCTGTCTCTGGTTCTGAACGGACACTCTTGTCCTCCTGTCACAGGATAACGGCGGACTCCTCGAGCGCTACGAGCAGCTGCTCGCCGACGAGTTCCCGGCGCTGGTGGCCCCTTGAGCCCGCGCCCATCCCCACTTCCGCCTGGATCCTGCGTGCCCCGCCACACGACGTAAGAGCCTCTCCAATCCTCCCGCTACCCCCCCTCCTCCGGGAAGAGGTAGCGGTAGTGTGCGGGCCTCAGTAGGTTCCCCCTTCCCCGTGCCTCTGGCTGAATTCCCCCCTGCGTTTGGAGCTGAGGTGCGGGCGGCTGTCTCTTGGGCTGCAGGTGGCCCCGCTCATCACCGAGCGCGACATCTTCCTCTCCCTCACCATGAAGTCCTCGATGGCCGTCAACGGCTGCCGGCGCGTCGTCGGCGTCATCGGCAAGGTCGAGCAGCCCTGCAGTTCCCGCGCTACCGCGCTCTCCCTCCACCCGGCTTGGCAGTCGCAGTCCCCGCGGCCCGCGCGCTTCCAGCGCTGCGGATGAATCAACGAGCACGGCAGTGCATGTTACCTCGCCGCGCTGCTACACGTGGCTTCCCCCCCCCCCCTTCAACTTATGGCAGGGCCACGTGAAGGGTGTGATGCGGGCCTTGAGCGAAAACCATAGCGGGAAGTTCAAGGAGTTGACATGGACGCCGGCGCGCGCGGCTGCGAAGGAAAAGGTCTTTGGCGTTGTGCCAAAGCTGCTCTTTGACCGCCTCGTTGTGGACTCTATCATTCTGATCGCGCTCGTCAAAGCTTGGGAGTACTTCCACGGGGCGTGACGTTAGGATAACTGCTGTATTATGAAATGGCGCCGCGCTCGCTTCCTTGCTGTGCTTCCGCGCCCACTCAATGTACACCGTCTCGCATATCATATCCTTTTCACTCTCGTTCTTCTCTACGGGATTTTGCACAAACGACGCCGCCGTGCTGTATCCCCTGGCTCGTTTCCTTCGCGGAGCGTTTGCAGAGTGAACGAGCGGCGCCTGGCACTGGTCAAAAGCCGCTTATCACCCAGTAGGGAGATAAGCCGGATATCCCTTACGCTGAAGGGCCTAAGACGCACCCGTCCACGCCAGACAAAAAGGGGTCCAAGGGCGACATGGACGCATCCAAAAGAAACACATCTAAACGAAGGCGAAGCTCCTCGCTAGAGGATCCAGTGGAGCACGGACGCCCCGACACCCACTTCACCACCTCCTTCTCGTTCAGCTATGACCTTTGCTAAGACTGCCCTCGTGGCGGCGGCTGGTGCGGCCATCGTGGCGCACACCGATGCGTTTGCGCCTTCGTCGGCCGCGGGCCTCCGCCTGCGCTCGGGCGCCAGCGCCATCTCGTCGACCCCGGCTCCCCGCGCTGTCAGGTGTGGTCCCGCAGCACACCACCGGGATCTCGTTAGGTTGCCAGACACAAACAGTGACGGCAGGGTTTGTGGCTGTCCCTGCGGCGGTCGCCCTTGTAGTGCCGCATCTCGCCGCCCGTGCAGGGGGCAACGCACATGCGCCCTCTTGGGGGTTTGCACGAGAGCTTGGGCACCTCGCGAGCGCGACACTGCGTTAGCGTTGAGTGAGATCTAAGTCGTTGTTGATCCTTCCGCAGCCGTTGCGCTGTGGCGGGCGCCGTGATGGAGGGCGAGCTCGCTGCCAAGTACGGACATCTTCGCGGTGCCGACGTTGAGCCGTGCGGCCTCGCGGTGGAGCGCTTTTACAAGCTTTTCGGCAAGCCCGTGCCGTTTGTGTTCCGCTCGGCGACCAACGAGATCTTGTACATGTCGCACCTCGACACTGTCAACGCGATGTGGAACAAAGACCTCATCTGGACCGCGGGCATGTACTCCACCTGCGACCTCTTCTTCAACGCTCTGGACGACAAGGTGAAGGATACGCTCTTCAACGCGCTCATGGGCGCGCTGAAGCAGGACGTTGCATCCGTCAAGTCTGACGCCGAGTCCGTGCTCGCGTGGGCGACCGGCAAGACCGAGGCGGACGTTGTGAACGCCATCAACGGCGGCGACGACTCACCGGTGGGGCAGGCGCTCGCGAACGCTAAGAGCGACAAGTCGTTCTTCTACACGCGCAACTTTGGGGCCGGCCTCATCAAGCTGATGCAGGTCGTAGGGGTCGAGCCGAACGCCGAGAACTCGAAACGGTGGGCGGACGCCTTCGGCTTCTCGTCCAAGGAGTCGGCTGTGACCGGCATCTCCTCCACCAAGTTCGAGACGGACGTGGGCACCTTCCTGTCCAGCGTGGAGAAAATGCAGGAGGTAATGCAGCTGTACGCGGACGTGGAGGCCCGCGAGAAGAAGAAGGTGGCCGAGCGCCTCGCCGAGCAGGCGGCGCAGGCTGCTGAGGCAATCTAAGCGCTGCGCGCGGAACTTGCAACCCGTGAGAGGCAATCCACCATGCGAGGGTGTAACAATGCAATTTTAGAGGGGTAACGTGCTTGGCTACAAGGTGTGCATCCGATGCGTCGCGCTGCACCCGGCGCAGCGGAAGCAAGACGCTTGCACGTGGCCGGCAAGCCTCCTGAGAAATCTTTACCCTTTTCACAACGACAGTGTAGTGCAGGCACACTCGTGCAATCCCCGCGAGACACTAGCCAATAGCCGGGCACGTGGTCAGTGCCTATAATTTCGAACGTGCGGAGCCGCTCGGGCAGGCAGCACCCTCCGTCCCCGGCCGCGCGTCCGCCCGCCCGCGAGCGATGATGAGCGCGCACTGCCCCGCGCAGCTGCAGCACCCGCCTCGGCACCCGCCACGGCACCGGCTGCTGAGGCACGCGCCTCCTCGTCTGCCTTGAGGTCTGCCTCTTGCGCCCCCGCCTCCGCCTTGGCGCGCGCAGCCGAGGCGTCCAGCGCCGCCGCCCGCGCATGCTTGGCGTCGTACTGCCCTTGCATCACCGCGAGCTTCTTGGCGAGCAGCAGCGCCTTGTGGCCCTCGTGCCGGGAGGCGCGCTGCAGCTTCCGGGCGTCGGCCAGCTGCAGGTTTGCGGCCTTGACCGCCTCAGAGGAGTCCCTCAGCTTCGCGCGCGCCTCTGGCGGCAGCACCTCGGCTGCTACGCGTTGGACCATACCCTTGAGGAAATTCGATGGGCCATCCGAATTCTCATCCTCCTCATCCCCGTCCTGAGAGGCCGCTTCAGGAGCACTCTCGTCGTCTCCCGCGCTCTCCGCAGGAGCATCGGCCGCTTCGTGCCCGTCGTGTGCAGGCGCTTCCTCCCCAGCGGTCTCTCCAGCGGGCGCTTCCTCTGCAACGGCGGGCGCCTCCGCCTCTGCAGAGTCATCACCTTCGGCAGATGCTTCTGAGGTCTCGCCGCCCACCGTGGTTTCGCCTTCCCAAGAGGCGTCCTCAGCCGCGGGCTCGCCATTCGGAACAGCCGCCTCCTCGCTCTCCCCATCTTCCTCGGCGCCTCCCGCATTATTCGACGGCACACCGTCCTCAGAGACCGTCTCACCCGCAGATGAATCAAGTGGAGTAGTCTCTTCCCCGTTATCGCCGTCTGCTAGGCCCGTGAACATGCGACGGCGCCCCTGCTGCTCGCTGGCGAAGACTGACGGCCCAGGGAAAATCTCACCGAGAGTCACGCTGCCCGCCCCCGCGCGCGAGGGCGCCAGCGCACCAGCGAGCAGCACAGCCATACCACAGATGCCGAGCAGAACCGCCAGGAGCAGCACCCGCTGGCGATGCCCGCCCAGCGCCCAGCGTGTTGGTGGCGCTGCCGCCATCGGGATGCCCTTTCAACTTGGTTCCCTCTGAACCTCGACTTTTGCTAGTCGACTTTTGAGGTTTTCCGTTGGGCCGAAGGCGAGGTGGAGGGCCGAAGGCGAGGTGAGGTCCCTTGCTGCAGGCGGCGGACAGATTGGGCTGGTGCGAGCCAGTGACCACAGCACGGACACATTCACTGGCAAGATGGAGGGTGGTGCGAAGAGCAAGAGCGCGCATCGCAACTCGATGCCTGCTGGTTTGGATGAGAGCACGGGCGCGAACGCGGACGCTTCGCAGCGGCGCAAGAAGGTGATAGCGACCTATGAAGACGTCGTCAGTGCACTTGCAGCGCTGAACACGAACAGGACCGGACCTCTATCGACGCTGGATGTGAAAGGGGCGCTCAACACGCTCGGGATTACGATGAAGCGAGCTGAGTACCACCGCGTGATGGATCGTGTGCGCGAAGTGGAGCAGGGCACTGCAACATTCCGCGACCCACCACGGGGTCGGGCCACGCCTGCTCCTGCTCGAGACTCTGAGATGCTGCTAATGCAGACCAGCGGCGCGCCCAGCGGGCCTGACCAGTGGCAGGCGGGGTCAAGGAGTGGGGCGCGCAGCGCGGACCTTCCTGCGCTGGGATGGAACACGTCGCGTGCAGCGTCGCGCGTAGCGTCGCGCGCAGCGTCGCGCACAGGCGAGGCGTTGGTACACGGGCGAACGGTGACAGGAAGCACGCGGGGCGGGCGCCCGGGGGCGCTGTCCACCGGGCGCTCGGGCGCGCTGGGCGACGGCGGGCTGCGCGCCGCGATCGAGCCGGGCGTGACCCGGCACTGGCGGCGCATCAAGGCGGCGCTCGCGCCCTACGATCCGGAGGGCACGGGCCTCGTTCCGATGAGCCACCTGCTCGCGGTGCTCGCAGGCTTCGGCGTCAACCTCCCCACGCGGCAGGCGGACCTTCTCTTCCTCCAGCTTGGCACCGGGTCTTCGGGCGCCGTGTCGTACACGGAGTTTCTGCGCACGTACACGCAGCCGCTCTACCGCCCGGGGCGTGCGTCCGCGCCACCGCCGACGTCGCTGCCCGGGATCGGGGGCGGGGCGGCCGCGCGGGACCCTGCGGCGCTACGCAAGGCGAAGCTGCTGCGCGCGGCGTCTGCCAAGTGGCGAGCGCTGCGGCAGGCGTGCTCGCTGCTCGACCCCGCGCGCACAAAGACGCTCCCGAGGGACGTCTTCCGCGCGGCGCTCCTGCGGCTGGGGATTGTCACGTCCGACGGTGCACACTCCCTTCCCCCTCTCTCCTCTCTCTCTTCCCCGGCTTCCTTTCCCCGATAACCTTCACGCTACAGAGTACACCCCTTGCACGCGCGCGCGCGCCGACGCACCGCGTGCGGCGCCGCAGGGGCATTCGAGGCGCTGATGGACGACTATCGCTCGCCGCTTGGCGTTGAGTCGATCCTGGTGCTCTCCCCAGGCGGAGACAACCCCTCCGAGCGTCACAGAGGCGGGGAGGTGCGCCCATTCGCCACATCCGCGCGCGCCCAAGGACCCGCGCGTCCTGCTGCTCCCGCTGCTGCCCGCCATCACGCCGGGGCGGCTGAGCCCCGTGCCCCACGCCAGGTTGACTACATCCTCTTCATCGAGGATGCGGTGCGGCGCTTCCCGCCCCGCGGCTGAGCAGAGCGCGCGCGCGTGGCGGCGGCGGGCGCGCGGGTATGGCGAGATTCAGTAGAGCCTTTTATTGGCTGCCTCGCGTGGCGCCGCGCATGGCGCCGCGCGCTCACGCCGCGAGGAAGGCGCGCGCGCGCCGGACGAGCTCCGGGGTCGGCAGCGCGCACGGGAGCGCGAGGGCTCCCGCGGGGAGGCCCGCGGGCGGTGTGACGGCCGCGAAGCGCGCGAGCACGTACCCCTCGAGGTACACCGCGTACTCCTCTCGAGAGACGCCGCGCTCGCGGTAGGAGCGCGAGTTTGGGCGCGCGCGCGCCCACTTGCGGTCGAGCAGCGCGTCCGGCGGCGCGCCGCTGTGGTCGAGGTAGAGGAGGCGACCGACGCGCGGCGCAACCGTGGCGCGGCCCTCGGGGGAGAGTAGCATGAAGCTGTCGATGAAGAGGAAGGCGCGCCCGGCTGCCTCCGCGCGCGCATGCGCCGCGTCCACCGCCGCGGCGAACGCGTCCCTGCGGACAGACACGGCGTTGATCGCGTTAGAAGCGCAGCAGACGCTGGAAATTCTGGGCAGGGCGCACCAGTTGAGGGCCGACGGCGCGTTGTTGTCCCGAGTTTTGCCTGAGAGCGCTGCCGGGACGGCGCCGTTGGGCCATGGCAGCTCGGAAAGGTCCAGCGGCTCCATCTCCGCGTCCGGTCGGAAGAAGTCATCGCCGGTCACGATATCGCCATCCAATATTTCCGCGAGAGCCGAGCACAGCGTGCTCTTTCCCGAGCCTGAGCACCCCACCACGCCTACGACAACCACCATGAGGAAGGCAGTCGCGAGCCGCCTCGCTCGGCGCCAGCCGCGCGTGCGGGCAGCTTTCGGTCCTAGGGCGCTCGCTCGGGGACAGAGGGAGGCGCTAGGGGCAGTCGAAAGCAGCGTTAATGCTCCGTGAGCAAAGGCTGGCCGCGGGGCGGCACACGCGCCCATCCGGCATCACCGCCGCAGGTGATGTCGATCAAGTTGTCAAATCTTTTCCTAAAAAATCCTCGAAAGTGTCGTTGCCCAAAAAAAAGGAAAGGACCATTCTGCGGACACCACAAACAACGGGATCGTTGAGGCCGTGCTTACGTTGCGCCAGCGCCCCGGCGTAGAAGAAGCAGCCACGAAGCACGAGAGAAGTGTATAAGCAGCACTCACACGTGTCAGCTCCGGATTTTTGTCGGAGCCGCGGGTTCCGCGAAGAAACCATGGCAGCTACGACGACAATGCCACATTCAGCGCCGCAGCCCCAGCAGCCCCCGGTCGCACAGCCGGATGGGCGTCCGATGATGCCGCAGCAGCACCCAGTCGTCACTATGCAGATGAATAGCGGCGTGTTCCAGTTCCAGGGACTAGTGCAGATGAATGCAGCGCGCATGCCGATGCCCGGAGAGGCCCAGATAGCCGGCGAGAATCCCAAGGCGAAGAACGAGTACAAGGCGCCATGGACCCCTGAGGCGCGTAATCCCACCCGGCTTGAGGCGCAACTCCTACCCTTGACAGCGTTAGGAGGCCAATGGGACATCCTGGGAGCAGTCCTGCGCGTTGATGGGGCAGCCGGCCCCCTGTTGCGGGACTGCGCTTGCACGATGGGGGCCGGATGCGTGCTCGCCACTCGCCGGCGCCCACTTCTGACTGCTCGACATCGTATCAGGAGGACGAAGCGGTGCGTAAGCTCGTGGACAAGCACGGCGATAAGAGCTGGGTGCTCGTTGCTTCATTTCTCCCGAACCGGACCGGAAAGCAGATTCGTGAGCGCTGGCACAACCAGCTTGACCCCAACATCATGAAGGGTACGTCTCAAGCAGCACCCCTGCGCAACCTATTCGATCGCGAGATGTGTTCGACTCCAATGTCAGCCTGCTGCTGGAGCAGACTCTGCTTGCGTGAGCTCTGTGAGGGCTGACGCTGTGCGCGCCTGCAGGGCCGTGGACGGAGGAGGAGGACCAGCTCATCATGGAGGCGCAGAAGATCCACGGCAACCGCTGGGCGGAGATCGCCAAGCTTGTCCCGGGGCGTACGGACAACGCGATCAAGAACCGGTGGAACTCGACGATCCGGCGCAAGATGCGCAAGGAGAAGAACATCCTCATGGGGAAACTGCACCCCGACGGCACGCCGGTGCGGACGCCAAAGAAGAAGCGCGAGCGCGAAGACGCGCTCCCCGCCGACGCCGGCGCCACGGCCTTCGGCAGATGCACCGCGGCGGCCCCTGCCGGGCAGGCCGGGGCGGCGCTCGCGCCGCAGCTGCTGCTCGCGCAGCACGCGGCGCCGGCCTACTCGGCGTGGAACGTGCCGGGGCGCGTGCCGGGGCCGGGCGTCCCGTACGGCGCCGGAATGCCTGGGCGGGCGCAGCCAACGATGGCGATGGACGCGGGCGTGCTGAGAGAAGCACCGCTGGGAGCACCCCCCCCCGGCTCCGCAACCAGCGGGGCCGCAAGCGCCGGCGCCGCGGCGCCCGCGGGCGCCGCGGCGCCCGCCATAGCGGCGCCGCTCGCCGCTGGTGGCGCCGGTGAGGTTGCTGTCGGGACGAAGCGCAAGGCCTCGGTCGGGACCGTTGTTGGCGCTGTTGCTGCGCCGCAGGCGGCCGGGCCGCCCGCGGACAAGCGGCAGAAGCGGGCGGCGCGCCCCGCGCCGCCGTCCAAGAGCGCGCCGATCCTCGACATCACCAACACGGGGAGCGACAAGGGGGCGCTGGGCAGCCCCAAGGAGGCGCCGATCGGGCGCGGGAGCGTGAGCAAGAGCGCGCAGCGGCACCAGCGGACGGCTATGCGGCTGTTTGAGGAGGACTACATGGACTGCGCGGCGATCCCCACGACGTTTGCGGAGATGGAGCGCATGCTCAACGACTCGCACGGCGGGCACGGGATCGACTCCGACCACTCGTACGAAAGCCGCGGCGGGAACGCGGACGTGTCGGCGGCCTTCGACGTCGGCACCAATTACGCGCTGGAGAGCGACGATGTTGGGATCTGCGACGTCTCGGACGAGGCGTGGAAGAAGGACATTGGGGAGCTCAGCCTGGACCTCTCGGACAAGTCGCCCATCTCGAACCCGTGCGACGACTCCATCTCGCTCATCGTCAGCGGGGCAGGTGGCGGCGGGCTGGAGACTTCGGCTGGCGACACACCCCTCGTGCTCTCGAGCACCCTGCTCGTCAAGACGCCCGGCTCGGCGATCCGCCCAGACGTGGCGCGGGCCGGGTCGACAGGGCGCTCCAAGGGCTCCAACGGCAGCGGCCGCGGCGCGCACGGCGCGCGGGGGTCGCCGCGCGGGCTGCAGCTCTCGCCCGACGGGCACTCGTCGATCTCGTCGCAGGCGACGGTGCGGGAGGCGTCGGCGTCCGCCGCGCGGCGAGAAAGCGACCCGCTGCGCTCGTCGGGCAACTCGTGCTCGGGGAAGCTCACGCCGACAATGATCAACAGCCTGCTCACGAGCCCGCCACTGGTCTCCCAGTAGGCATCGGGCCGGTCCACGGAGGGGCGGCGGTTCTGGATGACGGCGGTGATATTAACGGATAGGCTCGAGGCTGCCCCTGGTGCGAGGGCGGAGGGGATCAAATGTATATTTCTAAGAGGCCTCGCGTGCCCCGGACGCGCGCACGGCTGCGCGGATCACACGGTTTCGAGGGAGGTTGTGAGGCTGGCACGTCACAGCGCGGCCTTTCCATTCTCCATGCCCTTCAATGCGCCCGAGCCCTCACAACGCATACATGCACGCTCCCCACACCCACTCCACCGTCACGCCCCCTCGCAGCGAGTCCATGCACTCGCAGTGCTCGCGCCCGGGCACCGCTTCCCTCGCGGACCCTTCATTGCACGGCCCTCAGTCGTCATAGTGTCCCTTATGGAACGCGGAGAGCCGCACGGGCCCCTCCGAGGAGTCCGAGTCCGAGTCCGAGCGGTCCCTGTGCGAGCTCTTCTTCTTCTTCTTCTTCTTGTCCACGTCCGAGTCGGAGTCGGACTCGGAGGACGAGCTCGAGCTGTCGTCCCGCGACCTGTGAATCGAGATGCATTTGCATGAGCTTGGGGACGCCAGGGGCTCGCGTTCCAATCAACGACGCCAGGGCGGGACAGCGCGGCACGACATCGTGCAGCGTGTGCTGCGGCGCTGCATGTGGACCCATCCTCAAAGCGCGTTCGCACGCGAGGTGAGGGGACACACCGCTTCTTGCCAGCCTCACCCTGCTCGTCTACGCCATCCCGCTTTTTCGCCTTCTTTGCCTCCTTCTTACTGCCAGCATTTTGGTCTAGGTCAGGTGCGCTGGAGAGACTACTCGTCTCGCAGCAATATAGCTGGGCGTGGGCGGGGTGGAACAGTCGCTTCTTCTCCTTCTTATCTCGCTTCCGCTCCTTCTTGTCCTTCTTGTCCTGCGATGCACACGCCCGCCAGCAACTCTTAGCACCCGAGGGCGCGTTCGATCCATGCCAGCTCGACGAGCCTGCGCGAGGCACGCACCTTTTTGTCCTTCTTGCTCTTCTTGCCCCCCTCCTTGTTCGTCCCCCGCGCCAGCTTGGCGGCGCGCTCCTCGTCGAGCTGTCGACGGTACTCCGCCTGTGTGTGGCGGCGCTGGTCACAGGCCGGCGCCATGGCCGGAGAAGGACGGGGCGAGTGGGGAGCGGCGTGCCTGCTCACGCTCGACCCCCATCCCCATCTTATCCTGCAGCTGGTCCTTGTGCTTCTCTTTGTATTCTTCCCACGACATGCGGGGCTTCTGCTCCAGCAAGAGTCGCACCTACTCAAGCCCCATGCGTGACACATCTTCAGGGCAAGGAACGATCGATGCGGACTGGGAATCGCGAGCACTGACAGGGCATCATACGCTCTTTCTCTGCGCAATGAGGCACCAAATAGCCCACTGAACCACAGCAGATGTGTCTACTACAGGCTAATCGGTGCACTTCCGCCAGGTCGGCAGCATTCGGACCTGCTCTTGCTCGTAGTGCCCAGAATGCTTCATACCGCGCTCCTCCGGCTCGGTGGGGCCGCTTGCGCCGCCACCCGAGAATTTGTTCTGCTTGTTTGATGTTCTCCCCATCTTGAGAAGCACGCTTCGCTGCCGGGAAAACGCTCCGTGTAGTCGCCGCAGCAAGAGAGCGGCGCACCTGCCCCTGCTGGCAAGATTTTTTGCCAGAGGCGGGCTGTTCTTCGCGCACCCCTTTTTCACACTACTTTTGAGCTCGGGCCAGGCGAGATCCCAAGTGAGGTGTTGGGGCGGAACGCGCGCCTACACGAAGATGGGCAAGAAGGAGATTGACCCGCGCGCAGACGCCATGGAAGAAGACGATTCGAGCGACTCGGACTCATCGTCGGGGTCTGACATTGGCATGAGCGACGATGAGGATGGCGGCGAGGAGGTCATCGCGCAGCTTCAGAAGACGCTTGCTGGCTGCGGCGGTTACGACTACGACGCTCACGCGGACCTTGTGCGCGCTCTGTCTCGGCGCGCCAAGATGAAGGATCTGGGCAAGGCACGGGAGGCCTTCAGCGCGGCCTTTGCCTTGCATGACGACGTGTGGCTGGAGTGGATCGCTGACGAGGCCCGCGTCGCCCTCTCTGACAAGGACCGCGCGAGCGTTGTGGCCCTGTACGAGCGCGCGCTTGCAGACTTCCCTGTAGTGCCCATCTGGGAGTCATACAACGAGTTTCTCATCGCGCCTCTGCGCTCGCTCGACGCCGGCGACGCCGCGCTCTCCGCAGGGGTCGAGCAGGCGCGCGCGGTCGCGGAGCGCGCGGTCGCCGCGATGGGCGCCCACGTGGCAGAGGGACACCGCCTCTGGACGCAGCTCGTCGACCTCGAGCTCCTCGCGCTCGCCGCCGCGCCCGAACCCGCGCGCGCGCGCGACGCCTTCCTGCGCCAGCTCGCCGCGCCGGCCACCGGCGACGCCACGGCGGCGGCGCTCGAACGCTTCAGAGAGTGGGAGAGCGACGCCGCCCAGGTGGCCAAGGGCGAAGCGGCGGCGGCGGCGGCGGCGGCGGCGGCG